>Ga0214919_10000816_pt1 | contig 52996 bp, 44 predicted proteins | sample LL1503_MetaG_FD_177994 | JGI IMG/M metagenome (GOLD analysis project Ga0214919, IMG submission 177994) | Freshwater microbial communities from Lake Lanier, Atlanta, Georgia, United States - LL-1503 | ecosystem: Environmental > Aquatic > Freshwater > Lake | place: USA: Georgia | collected...
TAAAAGCGCTGCCCAGTCGGTGCCAGCCGATGAGTGCTTATAGATGCGCGTTGGCTTGGTCATGTACCTATTAGACCGCCCCAACCTGAGAACTGACTGAGGGATAGCGGTGTGCCGGCCGTCAATGACCGATACCCTTAACCCCTCATGAAATATCTGCCTTTAATCCGCTTGCTCGTTAATAGAGAGCTCACTCTTCGCTACAAACGCAGCGTCATCGGAATCGGCTGGACCCTGTTGAACCCAGTCCTCACCAGTGCCGTACTTTGGTACGTATTCTCATTTGTCTTCGCATCAAGCCTGCCTAGTGGCCAACAGTTCGCGCCTTATCTCGTGGCTGGAATCTTGTTAAACACCTTCTTCAGCCAGGGGTTAACGCAAGCTGCTGATTCGATTGCAAGCAGTGGAGGCGTGTTAACAAAGATCTATGTCCCACCTCAGGTTTTTGCAATCTCATCAGCCTTGGCTGGACTTACCAACTTCTTCATAGGCATGCTCCCGCTGGCTCTGGTTTGTTTTATTTCTGGGCAACCACTCGCCTGGACTTTACCTCTGGTTCTTGTGGTGGGAGTTTTGCTAGCTTTCTTAGTTGCCGGCCTTGGCCTATGCCTTTCAATCTTGTTCATTCGCTTCGATGACTCCCGCAACATCGTCAATGTTATGCTGCTCATCTTGATGTATATAACGCCCATCTTCTATCCAGTCAGCATCGTGAACTCCACGATGCAAAATGTTATTCGCTGGAACCCATTGACAAGTTATTTAGATATTTTCAGATGGGCCTTTTCAAATAATGCAACGCCAACGCTTTTCAATTGGATCTATATGTCAATCTGGAGCATCTTTGCTCTACTTCTTGGAACCTACGTATTTAAGAGGCACTGGCCAAGAATGGTGGCGATGCTCTGATGTCTGTTATTGAAGTCAAGAACGTTAATGTGACTTATCGAGTTCTTATGAACAAATCTAGTTCCCTTAAAGAGTTATTCCGTGATGCAATCAAAGGCAAAGCACGTGTCATTGATTACGTTGCACTCAAGGATGTTTCATTTACAGTTGATAAAGGTGAAGTAGTCGCAATCCTTGGGCGTAACGGTGCCGGCAAATCAACTCTTCTTAAAGTCTTAGCTGGAGTTCTGCCACCCACCAAAGGCACCTCAGTAGTAAATGGAAAAATCGCTCCCATGATTGAACTGGGTGCAGGTTTTCACCCAGAGATGACTGGAACTGAAAATGTGCTCTTTTATTCAGTATTAATGGGCCGTAACGTGAAGTCGGTGAAGGAGCGCACACCTGCAATTGGTGAATGGGCTGGCGTGACTGACCATATGGGCTTTCCACTGCGCACCTTTTCCTCCGGCATGGTTGCCCGCTTAGCTTTTTCCACAGCAACTGATGAACAGACAGAGGTCTTGCTTGTTGATGAGGTTCTATCGGTTGGAGACTCTGATTTTCAAATGAAATCAAAGACCCGCATGGAGCAATTGATTACCAGCGGGGCAGCCGTTGTCCTAGTTTCCCACGATATGAGTGCAGTTCGTGCTTTAGCTGATCGGGCTATCTGGTTAGAAAATGGTAATGTGAAAATGATTGGTAAAGCCAGCGACGTCGTAGACGCATACGAAGCTAACTAACATGCGTGTTTTGCATGTCATAGCCCGTCTTAACGTTGGTGGTACAGCACGTTACGTAACCCAACTTGTAAACGAACTTCCTAAACATGGCATCGAAACCCTAGTTGCAACTGGTTACGTTCAAGGCGCTGAAGTTGAAGATTCATCCGCATCAACTATCAATCTAGTGCGAATCAAATCTCTGGGCCGCTCCATTAACCCCATTAAAGATCACTTTGCCCATAGGCAACTACAGGCCGTAATAAAAGAGTTCAAGCCTGACATCATCCACTCACACACCTTTAAAGCAGGCTTTGTGGTTCGAGCCCGCAAACAAATGGTGCCAGTCATTCACACCTTCCACGGCCACTTACTTGATGATCCTGAGTTCTCTGGTTTTAAATCACAAGTGATTACAGCAGTAGAAAGAAGGTTGGCCAAGAAGAGTTCAAAGCTAGTAACGGTGGGTCAGCGCGTGGCCGATGAGTTAGTTGAAAAGAGCGTTGGAGTTAAAGAGCAATATGTGAACATCGCACCAGGGGTAAAAGAGTTAAGCATTACCCCGCGAACGGATGCGTTAAAAAACCTTGGCTTAAGCGATAACGGACGACCAATAATCGGGTGGATTGCCCGCGTTACGGGAGTAAAGAATCCCATGCGTGCGCTGGAAGTAGCGCGCGCAATTCCCACCGCCCACTTTGTTATGGCAGGTGGGGGCGATTTATTAGAAGAAGTAAAAGAGGCGGCGCCTTCAAATGTCACAGTCCTAGGTTGGGCTAAGGCTGAAGATATTTTTGGGGCATCAGAGATCATCCTTTCTACAAGTGAGAATGAAGGAATGCCTATTGCTTTAATTGAAGCTCAGTTAGCAGGCAAACCAGTTGTGGCAACAGATGTGGGTGGGGTGGCCGAAGTAGTTGCTAACCATGAGACTGGCTTGGTAACGAATAAGAATGCAGGCTCAATTGCAGCTGCAGTTAAATCACTTATTCTTGATACCCAAAAGCGCACACAGATGAGCACGCTTGCCACGTCACGTGCCAGAGCGCTTTTTTCTGTTGATCAAATGGTCAATGCTCATGTGAGCCTCTATAACTCGATTGTGAATTAGGCTTCACTCATGCGCATCCTTTTAACTGGTGGAGCTGGCTTTATTGGCTCTCATTTAGCAGACCACTATGTGGCTAAAGGGGATCAAGTAACAATCCTGGATAATTTCTCAACAGGCTCACAAGAAAACATTGCCCACCTAGCGGGTAAAATTACAACCGTTGATGGGGACATCAGAAACGTTGATCTAGTTGAAAAGCTAACTCACGATGCTGATTTAGTACTACATATGGCTGCAGCCGTGGGAGTTAACACAATCCTTGAGTCTCCGCTTGAATCCATGTCTACCAATATCACTGGCAGTGAGGTTGTATTACTTGCGGCATCAAAATATAAAACCCGCATCATCATCGCCAGCACATCAGAGATCTATGGCAAAAACCCCAAACAACCCTTAAGTGAATCGGATGATCGCGTAGTGGGTGCACCCCAAAAGATCCGTTGGACTTACAGCGATGCAAAAGCGATAGAGGAGGCTATGGCATGTGCTCTACACCAGGAGAAGAGCTTGCCTGTAACAACAGTGCGCCTATTTAACACCGCTGGACCACGTCAGAGCGGGCGCTATGGAATGGTTGTGCCACGATTTGTACAAGCCGCGCTAAAGAGTGAACCACTGACAATCTATGGTGATGGCACGCAATCAAGAGTCTTTTGCCATGTTGATGATGCGGTGGCGGCAATTGCAACAATTGTGGCAACAGATGCCACAATCGGTGAAGTCTTTAACGTGGGTGGCACGGGTGAAATAAGCATTAAAGCGCTAGCTGAGAAAGTAATTGCTATAACAAAGTCACAATCAGTAATTACTTACACCCCATACCCAGATGCCTACCCTGCAGGCTTTGAAGATATCCAATGCCGTGTGCCTGATATTTCTAAGATCAAGCAGGCTATTGGCTGGGCGCCAACAAAGGATTTAGAAGCAATAATTAAAGATATTGCAGGGGCTTAAATCCCATCTGCTCCTGGTATTGAGCCTGTGCAGTCAAAAATATAAGTTGATTTTTTAATCTCACTGATACTGACCACATCGTGCTTAGTCACTACCACTGCCACATCACATGCGCCTAAATCAGAGCTGTTTTCACCACGCCATGAACCCACAAGTGGGTCATGCCAGCTGACTACAGCGCCGGCTTCTCGTAGCAGATCGATGATTGAAGCTGCAGGGGTTTCACGAGTATCGGCAACATCTGCCTTATACGCCACACCCACAACAACAATTGTTTTACCTTTCACAGAACCACCAGCACCAGCAATAACACGCTTAACAACATAAGCTGGCATAGCTAAGTTCACTTCGTTAGCTCTTTTAATAAATGTTGCTGGCACGCCAACTTTATTTGCAACATAGGCTAAGTACGTTGGATCCACAGGTATGCAATGTCCGCCCACGCCAGGTCCAGGATTAAACTCCATAAAGCCATAGGGCTTAGTTGCTGCTGCATCTAAAACTTCACGTCCAGATATGCCTAAAGCATCTGCAATCTGGGCAAACTCATTAACTAGTGCGATGTTTACCTGCCTAAAGGAATTTTCAAATATCTTCGCAGCCTCTGCCACTTCAGGGGAAGAAACCTCAATAACTGTGTCACAAAAAGTTGAGTAGAACTCTTTTGCCCTACTCACTGCTTCTTGTGTTAACCCACCAATGAGTCGTGGTGTGTTCTTAGTGCCCCACTGGGTATTGCCCGGATCCACACGCTCTGGTGATGAAACGAATAAATGGGTAATTCCTGTAATGCGAGCAGCGATCTCACTGCGCAGCGTGCCAGGGTAGGAAGTTGATTCATTAATAATCAGAGCTGGGCTCTTCACATTATTTTGAATCAGCTCTGTGGCAGTGTGCACAAAAGATAGATCTGGCTGTCTTGCCTGGGTTAGCGGTGTGGGGACGGCAATCACAATGACATCAGAGCCATCTAGAAGAGCCGCATCTGTTGTTGCTTTATATCTGCCCTCAGACATGAACTTTGTTAGCTGGGAATTAGAAATACCTTCAATATGAGAAGTTCCAGCGTTTAATTCATCAACTAAACCAGCGTTCACATCAAAGCCCAGAACAGTATGTCCCACTCCTGCTGCACCAATGGCAATAGTCAGACCCACATACCCCTGACCAATGATTGCTACGCGCATAGGGATAGATTAACTAACTATTTCAGGTTTGGGTTATTGGGATCTAAGCGCTTCATCTGGGCTTTAGCCTCAGCTTTTTGTTCTGGGGTTGCGTTCGGAATTTCAGAGATTAATCGCCAAAAATGAAATTCATCAGGAAATCTCACTTTCCCATCTTCGAGAACTCTCAAAGCTTCTACTTGGAGCCCCTGATTTGCTAATAAAACTGCCACCTGCTCAACTCGCCTTGGATCGACTGGCCAAATTTTAGCGGCCTGTTCAACCGCTTTGGGATCTCGGGAATTCAAAGCTGCCCAATAATTTGTTGAGGCCACTAATGGAGGAAGCCCATTCAAAACTCCAACAATCAAAAATCCAAACATTGCAAGTAAGGTTTTGGGTTGCACTTTGGAAGCCACAATTTGGCTAGCAGTTCTCTGTTTTTTCTTGCTCGAACTATTCGCTTGGATTGCATCCACATTGCGGGTATTGATTTCATAGCCGATTAAAGCCCCAGAAATTATCCAGCCCCACACTGCTAAGCCAAGTTGATTCAAACTGATAATCGACTGCGCATGATATGCCACCCAGATTGCAATTAAGCCTGCCAGTGGGGCATCAAAGCTTGAACCCCTTCTCAAAAGTCTAAAAATTGATCTAATCACTAGCCCAGTTAAAACCAGGTAAATAATAAGTAATGGAAATCCGCCGTTGGAAGAAAGGTCAAGCAAGACGTTATGTGCTGCGTTAGAGGTGATTTCTGGTCCTCTTCGAAGCGTTGCCTCCACCGTTCTAGTTCTACGGTACCAATCACCATAACTATCTAGGCCAACACCTGAGAAGGGATGCTCTAAAGTCATTTTCCAACCGGCACGCCAGTAATCGCCTCTATAAGTTACAGAGGGCTTATAAAGCAGTGATGCAAGAGGACCCATCTTGAGCATCCCTAAACCTGCAATGAATACTCCAACAGTTGAAGCCAGAGTAAGTGAGGTAGCTAGTCGCCTAAATTTTGTACTCTTAACCCAGATTAAGAAAACAATTCCAATCCCTCCAGCCAAAACTAGAAAGCCCTGCTGGGAATCGGTTTTATAAATTACATAGGCAGCAATTATTAGGTAGAGCATGAGACCGACACGGAATTCTGGCTTTTGGGTCTTTTGAATCAAATAAGCAAATGTAATTACTCCACTAAAGCCAATGAAAGAAGACTGGAAATTGGGGTTTCCTAAAAATCCAAGAACAGGTGAGTAGGGATTTGACCAATTTATGGGATCGAGATTGAGCGATTGAATAACACCGTATGTGGCCGATAAAACTCCACCTACTAAAACCATCAACGCTAATTTCTTAATCAGATTAGGCCCTGAAACTACCAGGGCACAGAGAAGTAGAAGGGAGAGGCAAATATAGGCAACATAACCCGTAGCCCTGCCAAAAGTGCCAAAAAATTCTTGGTAAAAATTATTCCCAGAAAAAATCAATATCAAAGTTAGATCGACAATAAACAACCCAATAATAACTAACTCGCTTTTATAGACAGTCACCCATTCCTGTTTGAAATTGGCAGCCAACACTCCTAAGCCCATGAAAGCTCCCAGTGTTATAACAGCGAGCTTAGGGACGTTGATTGGCTCATAAGAAAACCAAGGGGTCACAATCAATGTGGTCAATAATGCGGTCCAGGTCAAAATCCGCTCAAGGGTTGATTTCTCAGCAAATCTCATCACCCATAAATCTTACTGATGACGCCCCCGAATCCAGGTGACCTTTCGAAAAATACCCTCTCATGACATACGAGAAGGCATTTATTACCTAAAGCTGGCGCTCGCATCGCCCGATAGCCGGCTTATCAAAAGGAAACAAACCTCTACAAAGACACCTTCACGCGCATTGCCCTTCTTGCTGGGTTGGGCGTTGAGCTTCTGCCTGTAGTTCCATCAAATGCGTTCCAAACTTTATGGGAGCAACAGTGATTCCCACTCCTTCAGGAGCTGCGATTACTAGCTCTAGCTCAAGTTTCTCAAAGAAGAAAAGCGATTGCATATTAAAAGCCAAAACCCGGCCCCCTCTTTCGAGGGAACCGGGTTTTAGTTCTTTAGATCTTGATCAGATCAAAGGGGGCAGATTATGCCTTTACCTTCTTCTGGATCTTGATTATTAGGTTAGTCAACGCTGTCAACTGAGCCTTGAGGCCAGCGATCAATGTTGCAACCTGAGCAGATAGAGCAGCTACTGCATCTGCTGCATCTTGTGCTGCAGCTGTTGCTGCATCTGCTGCTTCTGCTGCAGCGTTAGCTGCATCAGTTGCTGCATTTGCTGCATCAGTTGCTTCTGCTGCTGCATCAGTTGCTGCCTGAGCTGTATCAATAGCTAGCTGAGTTCCAGCATTTACTTCAACAGTTGCTGTTGCAGAAATTGCTGTTCCAGCATTCGCTGATAGACCAGAGTTCAAGTACGTTGAAACTGTACCTGAAACTGTAACTGCGCCAGAAATTGATGGCATGTTCACGGAGAACGTTGCAATTCCTGTACTTCCTGAGATCCAAACCTGGCCTGCAGCAAGTGCAGGTGAAGATTGTGTTCCAGAAGCGCAAGTGCCGCTTACTGCATCAGCTGTAGGAACTCCGTATGCATCAGCACATGAGGCTGCTGCCTTTGCTGTTCCCGGTGTTGAACCAATAGTTAGTGGCAAACTTGTTGAAAGAGCTGAGTTAAACAAGGAATAAATTCCTCGTGGAACTGCATTTCCCTTTGAATCAGTTACGGTAACAGTGATTGACGCCTTCTCACCTGGTAGGTATGAAGTCTTGTCAAAGGCCATAGTTACCTTATCTGCCGCTGTTGAACCTACACGCACTGCAAGTGGTCCAGCAGTGATTTCTGTAGTAGGGGTTGTTGCAGATGCGCTTGCACGGTTTGTGAATGTCAAGTTCGACGTACCTGCAGCGACACCTGTTAGGTCAAATCGAGCACGACCAAGTGCATCTGATGTTGCTGACTGATATGAACCTGAGATAACGGTCTTGTCTGAAGAGTTCATGTAAACAACTGCTCCTGGAACTGCTACTCCATTTGCATCCTTTACAACAACTTGAACTGCACGACGGTTACCGTTTGACATTCCTGTTGCACTTGCTGCAACTGCAGATCCCACCTCAATAACAGCGTTATTGATGGTAGCTGTATATGAAGCTGGAGCTCCATAGAAGGTTGCCGTGGTAGATCCGAGTGAAGTGGTTCCTGTTGACCATTTAAAGGTACCAACACCTGAAGAACCATCTGAATACATACAGATCTTCTGAGACAGAGCAGTTGATGTTCCTGTCAAAGCACGAACAGCACCTGTTGCAGAACAAGCAGTTCCAAGATCAACTAATGAGACTAACCCTGCGCCAGAGACAGTGACTGTAAGCTTGCCACCTACGAGTAGTGGGTTGGTTGTCGATCCATTGCTCTGACGTACGTTTACAACACCAGCAAGAGAACCTGCTGTTGATGATGCAGATGCGTAGCCTACATTGTCAGTCAAAAGAGCAAAATCTCCTTGTGTGGTTGAGTCAGTAGCTGACTCGTAACCAGTTGATGCAGCAGCAGTTGGAGCTGGTGCAGTTACGACAACTGTCCAGTCAACAAAAATTGCTGTTGTTGTTGCATTTGGGTAACCAAAAATACGAACTAAATAAGTTCCAGCTTTATCTGGAGTAAAAGTTAGTTTGTAATTTGCAGAAGAACGTCCTGCTGCAGTTGCAGTGGTTTGCGCTCCTTGAGTATATCCAGCCCAACTTGCGCTTGATGCCTGGTATGTAAGTGCATTGTTGTTATTAACTGCACTTGAAGTGTCTGTAGGGACTGACCATTGGAGTGAACCACCTGGTGTGCTAACTGATGAAGTACTTGGCGCGCCATAAAATGATGCACCAAATATTGCAATATTGTCACTGCCGACTGCAACATAATTCATATTTACTGTTGCAGATACAGGTGTTCCGACTGAACCAGTCGTGTCAGATGAGACGATCGAGATATTCGATAAGTCCTGACCTGCTGAAGAAGGTACAACGGAAAGCATTCCGAAGCCCAACGCAGCAACAGCAACAAGCGCAATGCGCTTAAAGCTTGTCTTTGTAGACATTTGTTTCCTTTCGATTAGTCGAACGAGAGAATTTCCCTCATTCGGCTTGAATCAGATTTCTCTAATTCGTTTTGATGAATCGCACGTGCTGATTCACCAAATTCCCCATCGTGTATCCGGACGCGATGAGGAAACCTATTTTTAGTTGTTCACCTGCACTGCTTGCGCTAGTACTTGTGTCTTACCTGCATTCATAAGAATGCGTGTCGTAATCGATTTAGGAGCATCAGCTAGGTCATAGCCGCGGCTGCCTGTTGGGATTACGAAATCTGATTCGTTGAGGTAGCCAACGTTGAATGTGGCTGTGATGAGGTACTTGCCGTTGGCAAGGCGATCAATAGATGTGTCAGTTGACTTCACTTCAACTGAAGTCCAGTTGCCAACCCAGCCAATGTTGAGGCCATTGACAGCGTAGTTAGTGCCTGTGCCATCAACTGTGATGAGTTGATCGATAAGAACGTTTGGACCAACAGAGCCTGTGATGAACTGGTTATTAATAACAATTCCGCTTGCACCAACAGTTGATACGCCCTTAGTAACGCGGCCAACGCCGGCAACGCTCTTTGAGTCTGTAACAGAGAATCCAGTTGGGACTCCATCGTTATCTAGTCCAAAAAATGTTAGGGCGGCAATCTTGGCGTTAAGCGCTGCAGCATTTGCCTTCTTAGCAGCAGCTGTTGCTGCAGCTTTAGTTGCAGCAAGAGCTGATGGTGATTGGCTTGCTGTAGTTGATGGAGCAGTTCCTGTAACAGCTGAGATTGAAGGCACTGTTGAAACAACAGATCCTTCATTGCCAGTCATTGAGTTAAAGCCAAGGAAAGCTGTAATAACAAGAAGGAGAGAAAGAGCAGCCTTTGATGACTTCTGGGCGATCTGGGCAGCTTTCTTATATGTCGTTGAAAGTGCGTTGAGTGCAGTTAAGCCAGTTGCTTCATCAACAACCCACTCTTCAAGAACGCGAACCATAGATTTGCGAGCGCGAGTGAGGATATGGCGAACATTTGCTGGGGTTGTGTTAAGTGCAGTTGCGATCTCTTCTGTGGTGCGACCTTCCATTTCCCACATCACTAGGGCTGTGCGCTGATCTGATGTGAGGCGAGCTAGAGCTTCGCGAATAATCGCGGCATCTTCTGCTGCAGCAATAGTGGTATCGAGATCGATGTGATTCTCAGATGCGATCTCGTTTAGACGCTCCTGGGTTGTGTCAGCATCGATTGCAACCAAGTTAGGACGTGCTCCGCGAGCGCGGATGATGTTAAGAGACAGGTTTGTAACAGAGGTGCGAAGGTATGCAATCGCACGATCTGCTGAATCTAGCTCTGGGGCAGCAAGCATGAACTTCAAGAATGCTTCCTGGACTACTTCATTGGCCTCTGCCTCATCGCGGGTGATGCGGCGAGCCTGTGAAACAAGCTGTGTGCGGTGTTCTGTGTAGAGCGCTGAGAGCTGAGAGATAGACCAGTCTGCAGCAGAGCCTTGGGCTGATGCGGGAGCAGCTTCAAGAATGCGGGTGGCAGCAGTCATCGCAGCTAGTTTGCCTGCCTTTGACTTTAATAACGCCATGTAAGTAACTCCCGCGAGTGTGTAGATAGAAGAGCAACGTCTTGCCCTCTATTAGTTAAGACACCGCTAGGGGGCAAATGTTGCCTCCTAGGCGGATTTATTTTTACCTTATATATGGGGACAAGTGCGAGCAGGGCTTTCGCCGAAAGGCAGCGTAAATCAACCCTGCCGGAATCAGGCTCTTAGTCTATGCCCCAAGTGAGGCTAAAGCGGGCATTGAGGGGTGTTGGGCTAGAGCAGACCCAGCTCTAAGGCCTTTTTAGCTGCCGCTTTGCGATCACTTACGCTCAGTGCCTGGTAGATGCGCATGGTTTCATGGCGCACGGTAGATACTGAAAAGCCCATCTCTGTTGCCAGTTCATGGTTGGTCTTGGCTTCAACCATTCCCCCCAAGATTACAAGCTGGCGCTGGGTCAAAAGGCCAGGGCTAATCGAGGTGTTGCCCGATTCTGAGCCCATATTCCCCATCATAGAGCCCACAGGGCGGGAGCCAAAAGAAAGGTAGAGGGCGAGGATCGCGGCAAGATCGTCGATAACCTCTGCAACTTCACTCTTTTCTCTCTCCTCCACCGGCTGATGGAATTCAATGATGATAAAACCCTGGGAAACGCCTCGATCACGCAGGCCAAAGACATGGAAGGATGAATCTGGACTCCATGTCGAATAGGTGGCCCCTGTCATGATCTGTATGTCGGGGGAATCAATGGCTCGCCATTCAAGGCCTGGAACAGCTCTATTGCGGTATTTATCAGCGCTGGAATAACCATGTTGGCCCAAGACGAGAATTGAGTCATCGCTGTTAGTGTGCACAATTCGAATCCCTAGGATTCCAAATTGGGCTAAGTACTCAGTTGCAAGGGCCCGTGTTATCTCTTCAACTGTTGGGTGAAAGCCCAGCCATTCAATGAATTTACGTCTGTGCATTAATAATCCAACGTGTTCAATGAACAGTTCAATAACAGAAAAGGCTCTCTGCGTTGAGTTTCTGCGCGGCCCATAGGGGGAATCTAGTAGGTGGGGAGGGTGTTTCGAAAGGGTGAGGTTCAGATGACCGGTCAGTCATGAATAGTCAGCCCAGTCCTAGCGTTACTTTCGAGCTATTGCGCTACTTCGCTCGATGATCCGAGGCTCAAAGACCACATGTTGGTGGATATGAGACTCATTTGATGCAAATTCAGAGAGCAGTTGCTCACCCATGGTGTGGCCCAACTTATAGGGAGTTTGAGAGACAGTTGTGAGGGGCACTAGTGCAGATATAGACAGGGATTAGACTTATAAGCACAGATGAGTCCGCGCATTACTAAATCCGCTCACACCACCGAGGTCACTATCGACCAGGTGGCTAAAGCCGCGGGCGTGAGCCGGGCAACTGTTTCTCGGGTAATGAATGGCAGCGCCAAGGTCTCACTAGAGCGAGAAAAAGCGGTGAAGAAGGCGATTGCACACTATAACTTCACTCCCAATGCAACAGCTAGGCGCCTAGCCGGTGGTCGCAGCGGTTTAATCGCATTATTGATGGAGGAGTCAAGTGAGGAGTTTTTTCTCAATCCTTTTTGGGGAGAGATAGTTCAAGGTTTTTCTTCAGTCATCTCCGACGCTGGTTTACACCCACTACTGCTCATTCGACCTAAAACCGGCACAGAAGACTCACTCTTTTCTACATTGCAAGCAGGCCAAATGGATGGCATCGCCATCTTTAGTTGGCACCGCCCATTAAAGAGCTTTGAAAAAATGTTAGACCCCAAGATGGCTGTGGTCTTTGGCGGAGACCTTGGAGGGTCAAAGAAATACCCCTATGTTGATGTTGATAATGCAAAAGGTGGGTTTTTAGCAACAAAGCATCTGATTGATTTGGGATGTAAAAATATTCTCACTGTTACGGGTGATCTCAAACTGCAATCTGGGCGAGATCGTTTAGATGGTTATGAAAAAGCAATAACGAATGCTGGGTTAGCGCTCAAAGATGAGCTCATTGTGCACGGAGATTTCACACAGAGTAAAGCTGAAGAGTTAATCCGCCAACTACTTAAAAAGAAGATTAAGTTTGATGGGGTAGTTGCTGGAAATGATCTTTCTGCTGTTGGGGTTATCGATGTCTTGCAACACAATGGCATTTCAGTGCCTGGGAAAGTCAAAGTTGTTGGCTTTGATGATTCACCTGTGGCAACTAGAAATAGCCCTGCAATAACGACAATCAGACAGCCAAGTAGGGAGCTAGGCGCTCAAGTTGCCGAAAGCCTTATTGCAAAACTCAACGGGCAAGAAGTTGAGGACAAGATCTTGGATGTTAAGTTAATTAAGCGAGCATCAACCTCGCGCTAGTGGGCGCTATTGCTGCCAATAATCTCTTTGTATCTCTTAAAACTTAGCTTGGGCGTGCGCTCAAAGGTCTCATAATCAACATGAACGATTCCAAAGCGCTTGGCATAGCCCTCGGCCCATTCAAAGTTATCAAGTAACGACCAGGCAAAGTAACCCTTGACTGGGGCACCCTCTGAGATTGCAGCTTGGAGTGATTGAAGGTGAGCAACTAAATAAGCAGTGCGCTTGGTGTCAACAACTTCACCATCTACCTTCACATCATCATAAGAAGAGCCATTTTCAGTAATAACTACGTAAGGAATGTGTGGATAGTCCCTATGAACACGCTTTACTAGGTTTCCAAGACCCTCTGGAGTTACTACCCAGCCCATGGCAGTTAAGTCATTTGCTAAATTCGCTGGGGCTGATCCATCTGCTCTTTGTGGAAATGGCATAAAGCCACCTTCAATTGCCGGCTTATCTTGCGCTCGAGGCGATCGCACAAAGCCATCACAGTAGTAATTAATTCCTAAGAAATCTGGGGCGGCAATTAGCAGCTTCTCATCACCTGGCAAAAAAACATTGCTGAGCATTGGGCCATAGCAGTCAACGAGATTGTGTGGATACTCTCCAGTGAGTAGGGCCTCAATCCACCAACGATTTAAATTTGAATCATTCAACGCTGCAAAATCAACAACTTCTTGATCATCAGGTGACTCATTGTGAATATTGTTCATATTCACAGTTAGACCAACGGTTGCATCTGGGCGCACTGCTTTAATGGCGCGCGTGGCTGCTGCGTGGGCTAAGGCTGTGTGGTGGCTGGCTGCTACTGCAAGGTTGTAATCCTTTTTACCTGGAGCATGCACACCATTTGAATAACCCAGCCAAGAAACACACCACGGCTCGTTAATCGTAATCCAGGTAGTAATGCGATCACCGAACGCTTCTGCACATGCAGTTGCATAATCTTGGAAAGCTTTAACAATATCTCGGTTAGCCCAGCCACCTTTATCTTCTAGCGCTTGTGGCAAATCCCAGTGATACAAAGTCACCATGGGCTCAATGCCTGCAGCAACAAGGGCGTTGATCAAACGGTTATAGAAATCAAATCCACGCTCTTCTCGCACGGAGTCACCTTGTGGGAAAAGGCGAGGCCAAGCAATTGAGAAGCGGTAAGCGCTCACGCCAAGATCTTTCATAATGGCGATATCTTCATCAAAGCGGTTGTAGTGATCGCACGCTCTATCGCCCGTGTCGCCATTAACGACTTTGCCGGCAGTCTTTGAGAAAGTGTCCCAGATACTCACTCCACGACCATCGCTATCAAAAGCGCCTTCAATTTGATAGCTAGCGGTGGCAGTTCCCCAGGTGAAATCTGCTGGAAAGTCTTTACTCATATCCTTAAAAATCCATTCTCTGCAGATGAAAAGTGTGAAGGCTGCTGTTTCTATTACCCTGCCCGATAGCCCTTGCTTAGTCTAGTGAAAGCGCTTTCATAAGCAATACTGTAACCTAGATAAATTCAAGGTAGCGGGAGAAAAGATGGCCAGCGGGCCTACAAAATCACTTCTATGGTCAGAGGAGTTTGCTGATCATCAGCACGGGCATTTACTAGAGGATATCTGGAACTTTGATATTGGTGATGGCTCATCAGTGGGTTTAGTTGGCTGGGGTAATAATGAACTCGAGTACTACACCAAGGACTCTGTATGCATTGATGGCAATTTAGTTATCAAAGCTCAACGGGTTGATGAAAGCTCTGGACTCACTTGTTACTACGGCCCAGCCCAGTGGACGAGCGGAAAAATCCACACAGCTAAGAAAATAGGTTTTAAATACGGCCGCATTGAGATCAAGGCAAAAGCGCCACAAGGTGTGGGCACATGGCCAGCGCTCTGGCTATTAGGTGCAAACCTTCTCGATGGTGTGGCTTGGCCGCATTGCGGTGAAATAGATATCTTAGAAAATACCGGTGCGCATCCTTTTCAAGTGCAGGGCACCATCCATGGAGATGGCTACTTTGGTGAAAATGGCTTAACTAAAATCATTCAATCCCCAACAAAGCTATCTGATGATTTCCACACTTACTCCATCAACTGGACCCCAGATTCAATTGAGTGGTTCTTTGATGACTCCAGCTACAACACCATTACTCGCCAAGAAGTTGAGTCTGAGGGCAAGCCATGGCCCTTCAACCAAGAGTTCTACTTGATCATGAATCTGGCTATCGGTGGCTGGTTTGCTGGTGACGTTGATCCTGCGCTAGAACACGCTGAGCTTGTAGTTGAATCTATTAAATACTTTTCAATTGATGGATTGGGTGAATTAATACTGCACTAGCGCTTGATAACTTCACCGACTCCATTAATAGTTGAGAACCTAATCCAATCAAAGCTGATATCTGCTTGTTTAAGACCAGATTCTATTGGCCCACCAAGGTTTCCGCCCATGGCTAAGTTCATAACTAGGTAGAACTCATGATCAAAAACCCAGTCTTTATCTCTCTTTTGTTGACTTCCAAAGAGAACTCCATCGACATACCAATCAATGCTCTCTGGTAACCAGTCAACAACATAGGTGTGATAGTCATTAGCAAAACCATTTGGCATGTCTACGGTAGTACCACGACCACCAAATCCACCTGAGAGCAGGCCATGCAGATACCCATAAGCAGTATTTGGTGCTTTACCTACCAGCTCAGTAACATCAATTTCACCGCACCAAGGCCAAATGCGCTCATCGATGTCAGCACCTAACATCCAGAAAGCTCCCCATGTGCCAGCACCTACTGGACCTTTAATACGAGCCTCAAGGCGGCCATATTTAAATCCAACTTTTCCTTTTGTAATGTACTTAGAGCTTACCCATTCACATGGTCCTTTGTAATAACAGGTGTATTCACCTGCACCACTTGTCGTTGCATCTATCTGTAATGCACCCGCTGACGTTATCTTTGCCAGGCTTGGTATGTAGTACTGGCGCTCTCTATTACCCCAGCCACCACCTGCAACAGCTTTACTTCCATCACCATTTTCAGATACCCAAATTGAACTATCTGGTGCTGATCCGGCCGCTAAATTAAATTCATCCTGCCAAATTTGCACGTAACTTCTCTTTGTGGCAGGAACTTCTATCGCATTTGACTCGGCTTTAGAGTCTGCAAAGCCTTTAGCGCTGTATTTAACGTTGACATAAACTTTAAAACCCTGATCAATTGCTGAGGCTATGTATGTAGAGGATTTAGCATCTGCAATTTCAATAGGTCCTTTGAACCACTGGTAGGAGAGCTTGGCTGTTTTTGGTGAAAACGACCCAGCACTGACTTGAACTTTGTTACTGGCTGTAGCTGCAAGTGAGGCTACTGGCTTTACATTCACAATCACTTGACCGATTTTTGCCACAACCGATGAAGCAGTAACCCCACCAGCACTTACCTTGAGCTGAATACTCTGATTCTTTTGTTTGCTGGAGGCTTTATAGGTCGCTTTTGTAGCACCAGATACTGCTTTGCCATTAACAAACCACGCGAATTTTGGGTTTTGTAACCCGCCTAGTGATTTAGCATCGGCGCTAAAACTTAGACCTGAATTATCTGAATACCCAATATGTGGCTGCACTGAGACATCAGCCTTGGCAGATAATGGTGAAATAAGGGTGAGAAGTAGAACAGAGATAAGAAATGCCAACGATCCCCTCATTAACCTTGTTGGCATTTCTTTTTCCTTCTTACTTCGCTGTGACTTTAGAGATGTAAACCTTGCCATCAATTGTTACAGATACAGTTTTTGCTCCAGCAGTTACCTTCACCGGAACTACTTGCAGAGCAGAAGAGATCTTTACAGATGCCTTTTTCGCACCCGTCACTGCAACTGTTGCTGACTTTCCATCAGCACCAGCGATAGCAACAGAGATGGTGAAATCTTTTCCAGATTTTGCAACAGAGGTTGTAATTCCACGGTAGTAGTGGAACTCAACGCCTTCGGCTGAAACTGGAGTGGCTCCAGCGATTTCTGGGACAAGTGTTGCAACTGCTGAACTCGATGCTGGCATCGCAGCTGTTGCAGATGATGGAGCGGCATTTGGCTTTGTGTCAGTGTTTTTCACAATAAAGGCTGCATATCCAAATGCATCTGTTGTTGCAGACAATGTGGATTTACCACCATTGACTTTCAAAGTAACGGCCTTGCTAGGAACTGCGCGTCCATCATCACCTATTACCTTGTAAACAACAACAATATCCCCACCAATAGGGGCATATGCCTGCTTGAGGTTTTTTGTAGTATCAGCAACAGAGTTTGTTGCATCAAGCTTTGGAGAAATCAATGTGATTGTTGGCTTTGTAGCTGCCACCACAATGGGAGCCTTTGGCTTGAAGTAGTGGAACTCGCTAATAACGGAGTGATCGCCAGGCTCACTGCTTACTTCTGGAAGCATCTGTGAGTGCAGGCGATCTAGCTTGTCATCACTAAAAATAGGCTTTGAGGTATATGAATCTGGTTCAGGCTCACCTGATGAATCTAGATCTAAGTTTTTGACAGCAAAAGTAATATTTCCAAATGCATCGGTCAGGCGAATCACGTTTGCTTGATCAAATGGTGGGCGATCAATTCCTTTAGTTTTAACTCCATCAACTTCAACAATTGAAGCAGCTTCGCTATAACCTTTATTGATTCGAAGATTAACCTTGGTGAAAGCCAAAGGCTTTCCATTCTTATCTTTAACGTTGTAGGTCAAGTTAATCGTGGACCCAACTGGGGCAAAAGAGACTTGGAAAACTAAACCAGATCCAAACCATCCTTTAGCAACCCAACCATCTGCCATCTGCTGATTAACTTTTGCATCCCATGTGTTGGTTGCATCAAGAAATGGTGACTGCAGAGTAATGAGGGCATCCTTTGGCCCACCTGTTGCAGCGTTAGCTGCATAGAGACCAATCGGTGAGAGTGCAAGTGCCATTGCAAGAATGACTCCAAGGTGAGTGCGGAATTTAGACATTGTTATGCCTTTCTTACTGGAAGTGGTGGTCGAATTAAACATTAGCCTTTTATTGCTCCATCCATAACACCGCTTACTAAGCGGCGACCGACGAAGATAAAAAGAATAAGTAGTGGAGCAGTTGCCAAGAAGGCACCACCCATTTGTAGTGCGTAATCAAGTCCATAGAGCGGCTTGAGCTGTGTTAAGGCGACTTGAAGCGTGAAGCGTTCAGGTGATTGCAAAACAATCGTTGGCCACAAGTAATCATTCCATGCCGCCAAGAAAGCAAAGAGGCCCAGCACAAATGCACTCTGGCGAATACTTGGCAGAACAATGCTCCAGAAAACTCTTGGAACAGATGCTCCATCAATGCTTGCAGCTTCAAGAATCTCATTAGGCACTTGGGCATCGATGATTTGGCGCATCCAAAACACACCAAAAGCGGTGACAAGGGCTGGAACGATCAAGGCATAGAGCGTATTAACAAGGTGGAGCTTATTAGCCATAATGAATAGCGGAACAATTCCAAGCTGGCTTGGAAGCATCATGGTGGCAACTACAAAGAGAATTGAAAAGCGGCGTCCCTTGAAGTGCAACTTAGCAAAAGCAAAACCTGCAATTGCTGAAAAGATTACCTGTGCGACTGCAATGGCAATACCAACAATAAATGTATTTGTCAGCGCCTTAGTGAAGTAAACGCCTTCTGCCGAAAGAACTTTATGAGCCACCTCCATAAACCGTGGACCTGGAACTAATGATGGTGGTGACTTTGAAATCTCAGCATCGGTATTAGAGGAAACAATGAACATCCAATAGAAAGGGAAAATAGAGAGGAAGGTAATTAAGGAGAGCATTGTGTAATGCAGCTTAGAGGTCTTTTGCCACTTAGGGATATTACGCTTCATCGCCCACCCTCACCTGAAATACGACGGGTAATAACAAAGTTAATTGCCGAGATAATCAAAACAATCACCGTAATAGCAATACCAATTGCTGCGGCATATCCGTACTTGTTGTTCAAGAATGCCTGGTTATAGAGGAACAAGGTCAAAGTCAGGAACTGCTTTGTTGATCCACCATCTGCTGCCAACTGCTGCGGCTCAGCAAATACCTGCAAGCCACCAATAGTTCCAACAATGAGAACGAAGGTGATGGTGTTCTTTAGTGAAGGAAGAGTCACATACTTAAACTGTTGCCATTTAGTGGCACCATCAACTGATGCTGATTCATAGAGCTCATCTGGGATTGCCAGCATGGATGCTAAGAAAATTAGGGTGTTATAGCCAACCCATCGCCAGGTGATCATGGTTGCAATCTGAACATGGCTAGGGATGATTCCTTCAATGAAATCGATGTGATCAACGCCTGGGATTAAACCAATGATTCCATTAATAAGACCATAGTCACGGCCAAATAACTGCTGAAACACAATGGTAATTGCGATGACAGAGGTGATATTTGGAACCAAGAGAATCGTTCGCCAAAGGGACTTTCCCTTTAGGCGTCTGTTGCGCAAGATAGCGGCCAAGCTAATAGCTATCAACATTTGTGGGAAAGTCGAAAGTGCCCAGATGCTGAATGTATTTCTTATGGCTAGCCAAAAATCAGAGTCTTGAAGAAGAAAAATAAAGTTATTCAATCCATTAAATTCAGACTCACCGAGTGGATCCCACTTGAAGAAAGCGATATAGACAGAATAAACAACAGGTGCAACGCCAAAGATTAAGAAAATAAGGAAAAAAGGAGCAATAGCCGGATAACCCCAACGTCCATCTAGGGATGCAATCCCAGGTAACGGCTTTTTCTCTTTCTTACTTTTTTGTTTCCAAGGAGTGAGAGGCGCTTTTGAGCGCCCCTTACTACTCTTAATCAATGTCATAGAGAAATCTCTTTAATTTCTAAAGAGTTTATCGATATCTGAAATCACCAAAGCATAAGATTTTTCAGATGTCATCTTCTTAGATGCAACACGGCCAAGGCCTGCACCAAAAGTAGAGTCAATCTTGCGCTGTAGCTCACCTTCAAAGATTGGCTTTAACTTCAATACACCCTTGGTATAAATCTGACCAACTGGTGCGTTGCTAAAGAACTCATCTTTGTATTCAAGAAGTGCCGCATCGTCATAGAGAACAGATGTTGAGGGGAAAAGACCGTAGGTCTTAAATACCTTCAACTGTTGTTCTGGGGCTAGATACCAAGTCAAGAAGTCATAGGCTGCTTGTTTATTCTTTGAATAGTTTGGAATACCAAGCTCTGTTCCACCTTGGTTTCCGCCACCGACTGGAAGATCAGCAATATCCCACTTGCCCTTTGTGTCTGGAGCTTGCTTCTTGATGTAATCAAGCATCCAGGCTGGTGCCAAAATCGTTGCCATTGCGCCCTTATTCATACCGATATTCCAGTCTGAAGTGAACTGACCTAGGCGAGCGCCAATACCGGCATTGAGAGCCTTAACAGTTGTGTCCCACGCCTTTTTGATTTGAGGATTTGTCTTATAGACAAGCTTTCCTGCATCTGTGCCATCTGGCTGGTAGTACTTAACTGTTCCTTGGTTCATGACTGCTGCATAGATAGAACCAGCATCATCAATAAAGCCTTTGCCTGATTTCTTCTCTGCTGGAGTTAACTTTGAAACATACTTCTGTCCTGTTTCAATAAACTTCTCCCATGTTGGCCACAACTTACCAACGGCCACACGATCAGTTGGCAACCCAACTTTCTTAAATAAATCTGAACGGTATGCAACTTGTAGCCCGCCCACATCTGTTGGAATACCAATAACGCTGTCATTAAATGCAACACCTTGTTCCCAGCGCCATGGAAGGTAATTCTTCTTAATATCATTTGCTGATAGACCAGCTGCAACACCTGCAGCTGCATTTGTATCTGTTGTCTTCATTGCACGCAGATCTTGGAAGCAGTTAGGGCGATTTCCTGTGCGCCAGTAGCCTGAGTAAGGAACCTCGAAAGCGATGATGTCTGCAGGTCCACCTGTTTGGCAGGAGAGAATTGTCTTTTGGTGCAACGGGTCAACGTCGTTCTTAATTGGAATAATTTTAATCTCAGGGTGAAGCTTCTGGTATTCACGTTGCAAACCTGGCTGAATAACCTCGCCAAAGGTCCAGATTGTGAGAGTGATTGGGTCAGCAGCTTTTGCAGGAACAGTCAGTAACCCTGCTGAGACTGCGATTGCGACTATTGCCCCAAGAAAAGCATTTCTAGTGGTCAACTTATTCATATGTGAAACCCTTCAATTAAAAAAGACCTGACATCTGGCAAGCCACAGAATAAACCTTAAAACTCTCCGGATAACTCACGCCCTTGGGGTTTCCATGAAAGCGGTTTCAAGGTACGCTATTTAAGCCTTTAACGCCATCTGGTGCAAGCATAATATGGTTAAAATTCGGTAACGATGAGGAGCACGTGATGGCCAACAAGAAAATTGTTCTGGCACCAGCCAGTGCTCTTGTCGCCACCTGTGTTGCCCTGACATTGATGCTCAATCCTGCTGCTGATGCTGCCCCTAAAAAAACCTTAAAGCTTTTATGGTCTGACGAGTTCAACGGCAAAAAGGGATCGGCCCCATCGGCTAAGAACTGGAGCCGTGAAATTGGTGGCGGAGGCTGGGGAAACTCAGAGCGCCAGTACTACACCGACAAAGCGCTCAACGCCTCAATGGATGGCGCTGGTCGACTTGTCATCACATCAAGGCGCATCTCTAATGAATATTCCGAGCAGGTGGGTACCGATCCAGGAACTGAAGACATTCTCAACCGTTGTTCAGAGTGCCAATTTACTAGTGCTCGCATGAAGAGTGCTCGAAACGTTAGCTTTATGTATGGACGCATCGAAGCACGCATGAAGATGCCTCAAGGAGTTGGAACATGGCCAGCGTTCTGGATGCTTGGCGGAGATCTGCTCGATGGCGTCCCCTGGCCTGAGTGCGGTGAAATCGACATCATGGAGTTTCGTGGGGATATACCCGATCAAACTACCTCTGCCATCCATGGACCTACAACGCCGCAGGGCTCAGGACTTGGCGCACGCTACTTAAGTATGGCGCCGCTATCAGATGGCTACCACACCTATGCAATTGAGTGGAAAAAGAACTCTATCGATTTCATCGTTGATGGCCGAGTCAACGGAACATACACATCCCGAGACACTGGAACTCGTGGGTGGGTCTATAACCAAGAGTTCTTCATTATCTTGAATCTGGCCATGGGCGGCACTTATGCTGGGGAATACATAGACCCAACCTTGAATCAAGCACAACTTAATATCGATTACATTAGGTTTTATTCAGTCAACGGCGTTGGAAAAGTCATCAAGAGATAACCCTCGAGTAAGGAAATAGGAGCAGAAAATGAAGAATGCATCAGGATTGCGCAAAATCGTAAGCGGAGTGGCAACACTTGCGCTCCTATTAGCCAGTGGGTTAGTCGGACAAAGCTCTTCACAAGCTGCTGGCTTGCCAACCGTTCGAGTTGTCTCCCCTGATTTCAACTCTCAAAATGACACATTTGCATCTGACGGATTAGCCCAGTACTACGCAGCCGGTGGCCGGAGCTATTTTAAGTACGTTGGTGCTGGCTCAACAATCACAATTACTTACATTGTTACAAGCGATGGAACTGCTCCAGCAGTTGATAAGACAGTTAATTTTATGGTTAACGCCCCATACAGTGGGTCAAAAGCCACCTGGGAGGTCAACGGAAAGGCTGTTGGAGCCTCCCAAGACTCTGCCACAGGTTATGGACTTTTAGTCTCTGGTAAGACAAATTCTCAAGGCAAAGTCTCTTTCACAATCAAGAGCACTGATAGTGCTGCAAATGCCATGGCAATTCCATCCTCTGAAACTCAACCACGCGCAACAAGTGGTCGTCTCTGTGGAAATATGAAAGCTGTCATTGACGGTTTAACAGATATGCAACAAGTTATTGACCTGCTCACTTTTGACATCACAAAAGCATCTGCAGAAACTATCGGAGCTGCAAGTGTTTCTACTCCAACTCCAACCCCAACACCAACAGCAACAGCTACGGCAACTCCAGTTGCTACACCAACGCCAACACCTACGGTTGTCGCACCTAAGGTGTTACCTTCAATGCGCCTGGTCTCACCTGGATTTGGTCCATCAAATAGTGTTGATACAACCAGTGACATTGCCCAGTATTACTCAGCAAAGACCCGTGCCTACTACACATACATTTCTGCAGGCACAACGCTGACATTGAAGTACGTGGTTACTCAAGATGGAACCGCACCCTTGGCAAATACTGATGTAACACTTCAAATCAATGCTCCCTACAGCATGTCCAAAGCTAACTGGCTATCTGGAAGCACAAAGATTGGCGTGCCAGCATCAGATTCAGCATCAGGTTACGATCTAAAAGGCAAGACAAATGCAGCTGGTGAAGTCACATTCACCATCAAGAACACTGACACCACAGCAACTGAGGCAGCTCCTACATCACCAAATGCACCAGCCCCAAAGATTCGCCTCTACGGAACTTTCAAGCCAGTTATCCCAGGTTATGGAGATAGAGATGCTGATGTTGATCTAGTGACATTTGATGTTTATGCAGCAGCTAAGGCAGCTTCTAAAGCAACAACAATCACGTGCGTAAAGGGAAAGACAACAAAGAAGGTAACTGCGGTTAATCCAAAGTGCCCTTCAGGCTATAAGAAGAAGTAGATCTTCGAAGTAGAAACTCTCGGTGTCCATATATGGATGCCGGGAGTTTTTTTACTTTGTGAAGACCTGGCCCTGACCGTTTAGCTGGTAGCTGCGAACCCAATCAATTGTCATAGTTGAAGACTGCAAGTTATCCCAGGAACCACTAAATGCTGAATTCACAGCGTTGTTTAGAATGAGGAAGAACTTATCGTTAAAACTCCAATAGCCGCCTAGCGTCTGAGGGGTTGTGGTGGAAATTAAACGGTTATCGACGTAAAAGGAGATTGAGTCCGGTAGCCATGCCACAGCATAAGTATGGAATGCGGCGCTCACATCTGCCCCAACATTTAAAGCAGAAACAGTGTATTTGTGGTTACTGCAACAATTATTGGGTGCGTATGAAGTCGAGTAATTAATCGCCGCGGTAGTGACATTGGGGTCATTGCTGTGAATCTCAGTAATGTCGATTTCACCTGTTGTTGGCCACCCCACCTGATTGATGTTGTCGCCAAGCATCCAGAAAGCAGGGTGATTACCGCTGCCTGCAGGCATTTTGATGCGGGCTTCTATAAAGCCGTATTGGAAGGAGACCTTGCCATGTGTATCAAATCGTCCGCTGACAAAGGGACATGTTCTGGTTAAGCAAGCACCAAGTGGGGCAGATGAGGTGGGTCTTTTTGTGGAAATTACAGCCGAACCCTCTTGGGTCCCATCTAGTTCGACAGCATCTGTTGAGTAGAACTGGACCTCTTCGTTAAAGCATGCACCACCACCCATGCTTGGAACACGATGACAAGTTCGGGTTGTCCAAGAATTTGAATTAACGGCAGATCCCTTACTGCCTTTAAATTCCTCACTCCATAAAAGTTCACCAATAGTTAAGCCAGCTACCAGTGGCTTTTCTTTCCTTAAATCCTCTGCATCCTGCTTGGCCTTTGCTTCGGCCGCCGCCTTTGCTTCGGCCGCCGCCTTTGCTTCTGCTTCAACCTTTAACCTGAGCTCTTCTGCAACTTTGGCAGCCACTGCCGCCTTTTGTGCCTCAATCTCGGCCCATGTAGGTCCGACTGTGGCTGCAGCTGCCGCCTTTTCAGCATCTATTTGCGCCCATGTTGGACTAGCCGGAATTGGTGCAGCCGCTGCTTTAATCTTCCACACAAGTTTTTTACCGACCAATGTGCATAGATAGCTCTTGCCTGATGAGTTCTGCGAAGTTCCAGCTTTTTTACATGACGTGCCGGCAATGTTTTTAAGGGCGGCTTGCGCAGGAGTAGATAAAAGAAGTGAGGACACCATTACTGCAGAAATCAGGATTCTCTTCTGGAGAGATGTTTCCATGAGGCAAGGCTACCTAATCTGCGCAAGAAGGGGTTGGTGAAAACTTAAGAAGTCAATGAGTGGGCCCAGACGGGCTCGAACCGTCGACCCACGGATTAAAAGTCCGTTGCTCTACCGACTGAGCTATAGGCCCCACTGAGTAACACACATACATGTTGAACTCATCAAGCATGTGAATTATGCCAACTTAGCCCATCTAATGCCAATTTGAGCAACTCCCAATGAGAGATGAAGTCAGAGATCCTAAGAGCCAGGCTAAACACCCGGAGAGTTTTACGGGATACTAAAGGACATGAATGGACAACTCATGCGCATTTCAGGTGCTGATGGCCTCAGGGCTTTGGCTTGTCTTCTAGTGGTCTGGCATCACACTACCCAGCGTTTTAATCCAGAGAAATCGGCTGCCTGGATTCAAGGTATCCACTTCTTTGGGATGCGCGCTGAAGTTGGAGTGAGCCTCTTCTTCGTCCTCTCAGGTTGCCTGCTCTCACTTCCATTTTGGTACTCCTTTGTGAACGCGAGTCCGACCCCAAAGCTTTGGTTCTATGTGATTAATCGTGCAGCACGGATTATTCCTGCGTACTGGTTTAACTTACTCTTGTGCACACTAGTTGCGCTCTGGGTATTTGACCTCAATATTAATTGGTGGAGATTAATCTCTGGACTACTTTTCATTAATAGCTATCACTACTCATCATTTTTCCCAGCAGAGCTTAATGGACCTTTATGGTCCATCGGGCTTGAAGTCTCATGTTATGTGCTGCTTCCAGTACTCCTTTTTTTAATAATAAAAAACACACAAAGAATATCCGCCGCTTTTGCTGGGATAATTGGTTGTATCGCTGTTTTGCAGATATTAAACCCGTGGGTTATCAACAACTTTATGACCAGCAATAAGTTAAAAGGCTGGCAATACGGACTCACAGGTGGGGCCAAGCAGTGGCTCCCTTACTGGAATATTGGCTCATTTTTCACGCAATTCCTCTGTGGATCACTAGCAGCCTTGATTATCATCGTTTTAAGAGCTCGCGGCACTTTGAAGTCACTCACTTTTGATATTTCAGCCCTTCTATTTGCAACTGCAGCAATCTGGCTAGTTGCTATCGGACTTGAACCTGGGGCACCCAACAGCCTCACGAAACAGCCTTATATGGCACCTTTTTTTGCGATCCTTATGGTGGGGGTAATTGTCTCAGCATCTTTGAGTACGCAGGTGTATAAGTTACTAGACAATAAGCTTTTTCAATGGATTGCAAAAATCTCTTTCAGTATTTATTTATGGCATATGTTTCTCATCGTGATTATTGAACGCAAGTTTTTACCTAAATATCTCTATTACGGACTCACAGATTTATCAGAGTGGGTAATGATTAGCTCCATAGTTCTTATAGGCTCAATAATTCTTGCGGCAACATCGTGGCGATTCCTCGAATCTCCCATCCTAAAATCTGCCCGCAAGCTAACAATCAACCGAGTTTGAGATACTTTCATTCAAGGATGTCCATGATGTGCATAAAAGTTACAGAATCGATTTATCATCAGGGTCTAATCCTCCTCCTGATGAGACCCGATAAATAATTTTCCTACTTTTTACTAATCTCTCACCGTTAAAGATCTCAAATCCTGCATCAGGCTAAGAAGAGAGCGAGATTCCTAGCCCCGGCCTAATTCCAGGGCTATGGCCTTTGAGATGATGGGTAGAGCTTTCTCAAATGAAGTTCCATAAATCTTTTCAAAAGCATCATTGAATTTAAGGCCTGTGCCAGATAACTTCCACAGCTCCATTGTTGAGGATGGGCCTTTAATGGCTGTCAACACCTCTATCAGCATGGCCCCTAAATCATATTGGCGCCAACTTTCATAGGTGTTAAACCAAGATGAAGGTGGATTAATCACAAAGTAATCTTGAATCCACTGTGAGGTGATTGTGGAGTTCCTATAAAGACCTTCAGAAGTCGCTTTGCGATTCTTTGAATAGAGATCAAATGATTGGTAATAAATTGCAGCGTTCTGTGAGAACGTTGCTTGGCCTTCACGAAACCAGCTAGGTGGCCAATCACTTGTTTCTGGCCAGACTGTGGGGCGACCGAATTGATGTTGCTGCACAGCGTGTGTGTATTCATGGGCATCTAAAGTTCCTGACGTGTGATTATCATCCAGGACTTCGGTAGTTAGAACTAAGAGCCCACTTGCTTTTGCATCAGTAAACATCCCTCCACCCCAACAGGTTGCACGAGCAGCACATGCTGTGAAAGTAATCCATCCCCATGTCGAGTTGGGTTGCAGCTGCTTCATCTGCTCTTGCGCCCAATCACGATCATCGTAACCAAAGCTCATGACAGTCATGTCGCTAGTGCTCTTATAGCCTGAATACAAACGAGCAACTAAATTAAAGGCTGAGGCAGGGTTTTTAAATGCAAGAGTTGTGTTTGGACCAGTTAGCGCCTTAAATATCGGTGCAAGATCACTCGCTGTAGTAATTGCAGTATTGGACTTACTCCAAGCAGCATAAGAAATACCTTCATACTTTGCGATCAAATCATCAAAGCTTGTTGGGCCCTCTGGATACTTCACTGTGGGCGTTGGTGTGGGGGTAGGCGTTGGCGTAGGCATTACAACTGGTGTCGGCGTTGGTGTAGGCGTTGCTACAAGTATTACTGTTGGAGTGGATTTTGCTTTTGCTATACCTTTGTTCCACACAAGCCCCTTACCACTTTTAATACAGGTGTACTTCTTGCCAGCAAATGTTGATACTGCGCCAGCTTTACTGCATGCAGCCCCTGCTTTAATTGCAGCTTGGGCAGTAGAAGCAATGAGCAATAAAGCTAGGACTAAGGCACATAAGCGCTTTATTTGCTTCACCTGCTTATCCTAAAACAAGAACCACAATTTCAATAGAGCCTAAGGGGCTTATCTAGCGCCCATTTGCTGCCCGGGCCAAACGATCTCTGATTGCCACAGCAATACCTATTCCCATTGGCTGCGCAACAACCACTTCCTTTAAACCTTGAGCATCTGCCGCACGAAGAGCGGAATAGAGAATTTGAGCAAACTCATCATCATCATCAGGGGCGGCAAGGCGAATAACTCCTGAGGGAGTTTGAATAGTGGAGTGGGCAATAAAACCTTGGCCAGAAATTGGTGAATCAGATAATAAAACCTTCGCACTAGGTGCGTAGTGATTTTCAAGTGAACCACTCACACGGATACTTAAATCACTCTGAGTAGTTTTTAGCCCAGTGCACTCTTCAATCATTGCCACGCTGATGGCCCCAGGCCGTAGCACCTTTGGTGTTCCACCAGTGCAATCAATAATCGTTGATTCAACTCCCACGGCGCATGCCCCGCCATCTAAAACTAAATCATCTTTTGATAAGTAATCTGTGAGTTCTTCAACTACTGCAGTGGCAGTTGTGGGGGAGACATGACCAAAGCGATTAGCACTTGGTGCTGCCACGCCCTTGCCACCCGCCTTCTCAAAGGCCTCTAATAACGCCAGCGCCACAACATGATCTGGCACTCGCACGCCTACTGTGTCCTGCCCACCTGTTACAAAATCTGCCGCTAACTCACTGCGCTTTAAAACCAATGTCATTGGTCCTGGCCAAAAACTGCGCGCCAGCGCAACTGCATATTCAGGCACATCACTTGCCCAATCACCCATGCGCTCCATCGATGCGATGTGAACGATTAAAGGATGATCGTTAGGTCTTCCCTTTACTGAATAAATCCTTGCCACAGCAACCGAATTAGTTGCATCTGCCCCCAGGCCATAAACCGTCTCTGTTGGAAAGGCCACTAAATCCCCTGCAATTAAGCGCTGTGCGGCAGAGGGCATGGCATCTGCTGTGCAGTTAGAGAGGAATTGGCTCACCCCTTAATTCTCTCACTTTTCTCAGGATTAATTAACGCCAATACAAGCCTATGAGCGATAATGAAGACATGAAACTCAACCGTATTCGCACATTCGCATCCATCATCACCGTCGCAGCTGTTGCTGGTGTTGTAGCCCTTGCCATTCCAGCCAATGGCGCCGGCACCACCGACAACCGCTACATCACTGTCACAGGTGTTGGCACAGTCGCAGTTGTCCCGGATGCAGTTCGCTTTAATGCCACAGTCTCTGCCCTTGCATCAACAAATGCAGCAGCACTTTCCTCTGCAAGCAAATCAGCAGCAGCTGTGCGCGCAGCGCTCAAAGATAAAGGTATTGCATTTAAAGATATTCGCTCTGCCAACATCTCTGTTTACCCTGAATACACCTGGACACAAGAGGGTGGAACCAAGATCACTGGTTATCGCGCATCACAATCATTTGATGTCCTTGTTAGAAAAGCATCTACTGCTGGAACAATCATTGAAGCAGTAGTAACCGCAGGCGGGGACAATGTGCAGTTAGGTGGAGTAATACCGACAACACTTAACCCATCACTTGCCACAGAAGAGGCCCGAGCAGCAGCAGTTGCTAACGCAAAATCAAAAGCTTCCTCATATGCAAAACTTCTAGGAACAAGCATCGGCAAAGTCCTCTCCCTTGAAGAGCAGTCTTCACCTGTCTACTCATCACCATTTCCAATGGCCAAGGCAGGAGCAGCAGATGCTGCAGCCATAGAGATTGATCTAGGTGAGCAAGATGTCACAGTGACAATTACTGTGCGCTGGGCGCTTAATTAAGCGGTAATTAATGCGGTTTGGTTGCACGCCCCTTGGCGGGTAAGATTGCCAAGCCTTAGAACGTCCCCATCGTCTAGGGGCCTAGGACATCGCCCTTTCACGGCGGTAACACGGGTTCGAATCCCGTTGGGGGCACGCAGTACATATTTGAAAAGTAGTAACGGCTTTAACTGTGACATAAGAGCCACTTATGTTTATCAATCTCTTAAGGCCCGGTAGCGCAGTTGGTTAGCGCGCCGCCCTGTCACGGCGGAGGTCGCGGGTTCAAGTCCCGTCCGGGTCGCAAAGGTTTTGGTGTTGTATGCAAATTTATTTGTGTGCCATACGTACTGGTGGGCAACTGCTAGCAAGATCTTTGTTGGCTTGGTAGCTCAGTTGGTACGAGCGAACGACTGAAAATCGTTAGGTCGCCGGTTCGATCCCGGCCCAAGCCACTTATAGGTAAACTCACGGGGTGAATTACAAAAATCGCCTTATACTTTTTAGGTTTAAGAAGCGGGTCTTAGGCAAAAGAAATACCGGCCACCTGCTAATTGAAGCGGGATTTGATTCTTTGGAACTTGATTTGTCGGTTGGCGTCCTTAATTTGTGGGACAAGACCATTGGTACTTCTAAATGCTCATGTAACAAAGAAGCGATGAAACCCGAAATTCTACTTGCGACTTCGGTTATCTCGAATGAATCAATTGTTGTAAATAGCTCAGACTTTTCAGGATTTGACGGGATATTTGAACATCTGATCGAGAACCACAACCTAAAGGCAGTGGTAGGGCTTGGAATCAATGGACTGAGAAGTGCTACTGTTTTGTTTGAATCACTATCAACAAGCCAAAAAAGCTTTCTAATCCATTTAAAAGTTGGGGACATTCCAATTGGTTGTCGTGGGCGCGAATCAATGGAGTTTTTCAAAAAATGTGGGTTTAAAGTTGAAAATCTTTATTTGACTGGGTGCCCTTCTTTGCAACTTATAAATGAGCCCACAATAGAATTTCCCTTAACTTTCTCACGTGTTCTGATAACAGGAGCTCTTGAAAGCAGGTTGGACCTATTACAAACCAGGTCTTCAGCAGATACCAAATTTTTATTCATCCCTCAAACTGTTGATTCTTACATTCAAGGGATTGAAATTTCAAAAATAGATCACCGTATTGAAATATTTCTTCCTGCAACATACAAAGCTTGGATCAAGAAAATCAAGGAATGGAAGCCTGAGATAGCCCTAGGCACCCGACTCCACGGCAATATCGCGGCATTGTCCCTTGGAATTCCCGCCATGTTTATGAGCGGTGATATTCGAACTAGCGAAATTACCCAGCTCGCGAGATTGCCCTTCGCCAACGATCTCCTAGAAATCGGTACTGCGTTAGATGTAATGACTCGTCACTACAATTTGAATCTGGGAGGAATCTCCCCGGACTTGGCTTTACAAATAAGGCTTTGTCTTAGCGAATTCATTAATAGGACATAGTTTTGCGGATTGGGACTCTTAATTCTGATTGCCTGTGTAGGATTAGGAGTGAATGGATTGAAGCGTTCACACTAGAAAGCAGGTAAACTGATCATGAGTGAAGATGTACTCCAAACCCTCCGCTCGGAAATTCTTGAACTAACCAAGCAATATGCGGACAAGCTACTTGCCCCGAAGTCTTTTACTCCCGGTGAGGACCCTGTCCCTGTATCTGGAAAAGTCTTAACTTCTGAAGATTTCACTGCTTTGGTTGACTCTTCTCTTGATGGTTGGTTAACCGCCGGCCGCTTTACCGTAGATTTTGAACGTCAATTAGCTCAGTTCGTCGGTGCCCGTAGTGCCTTATTTGTAAATTCGGGTTCTAGTGCAAATCTTGTTGCACTAAGTGGCTTAACGAGTAAAAAACTTGGTGAACGTGCATTAAAACCTGGAGATGAAGTGTTAACGGTTGCGATGGGCTTTCCAACTACGATAAATCCAATTATTCAAAATGGATTAAAGCCAGTTGTGGTTGATGTTGATTTAGATACTTTAGATGCCAATTCTGCTCGCCTAGAAGAAGCAATCTCTCCTAAGACAAAGGCCATCATGATGGCGCATACACTTGGGAATCCTTTTGATCTAGATACAGTGCAACGCTTGTGCAAAGAGAATAACTTATGGCTTATTGAAGATTCGTGCGACGCCCTAGGCTCAACATATAAGGGACAGCGCACTGGAAGTTTCGGCGATACAGCAACTCTAAGCTTTTACCCTGCTCACCACATAACAACAGGTGAAGGTGGCGCTGTGTTCGTGAAATCACCTTTGGTCAAAAAGCAGGTTGAATCTTTCCGTGACTGGGGCCGTGACTGTTATTGCGAAACCGGAAAAGACAATACATGCGCCAAACGTTTTGGTTGGAAATTAGGAGATCTACCAGAAGGTTACGACCATAAGTACACATACAGCCATATCGGATACAACTTAAAAGCTACGGACATGCAAGCTGCACTTGGGTTGACGCAACTAGCTAAAGTTGAACTTTTCATTCAAAAAAGAAAAGACAATTACGAATACTTGAAAAAGCATCTTTCACATGTTGAAGGTATTTCCATTGCAGAAGCGACGCCTAACAGCGAACCTTCATGGTTTGGTTGTCCAATAACGCTAGATCCAAAACATCCTGTAAATAGAGAGGATCTTCTTCGCTTCTTGGATTCACGAAAAATCGGAACAAGACTTCTCTTTGCAGGGAATATTACAAAACAGCCAGCATACAAAGATATTGAATTCCGAGTTGTAGGCGATCTCACAAACACCGACATCGTTATGACCAGGTCATTCTGGGTAGGTGTATATCCAGGACTAACTACACAAATGATGGATTACGTTATTGAATCCATAAGAGATTTCATGAGTGGAAAAGCCAAGTAAATGCATTACTTAGTTACAGGGCACACAGGATTCAAAGGATCCTGGTTGTCTCTAATGCTGCAAATGCAAGGCCACACTGTCTCTGGAATATCACTTGATCCACTAGAAAAGTCACTTTTTAAACAAGCCGAGCTAACCAGTCTTTTTGAGAATGATTTAAGAATTGATATCAGAAATTCAAGTCTGCTTACCCAGGTAGTTAAGCAGCTTGAACCAGAAGTAATAGTTCATCTTGCTGCCCAGCCCCTTGTTCGCCAGTCATATAAAGACCCCGCGGGTACTTTCGAAACAAATGTCCTAGGAACTCTGAATTTATTGGAAGCCACCAAAGAACTCGCAAATTTGAAAGCAACATTGATCATCACTACCGATAAGGTTTATAAGAATCACAATCATCTCCGTGGATATATCGAAACGGATGAACTTGGTGGTGACGATCCGTACAGTGCCTCAAAAGCTGCAGCCGACATAGCAACGCAATCCTGGATTAAGAGTTTTGCAACTTCGCCCATAGCAATCGCCAGAGCGGGAAATGTCATTGGTGGTGGCGATTGGGCGATTGATCGAATAGTTCCAGACCTAGTGACCGCTTATTCGTCAGGGGGGGCGCCTAAGCTTAGGTATCCGGATGCGATCCGCCCATGGCAGCATGTTTTGGATTGCCTCAACGGATACTTAATACTGATCGACCAAATGATTGACAAGAATTTGGGTGGTGAGTGGAATTTCGGTCCTGACCATAGAGATAAGTATTCAGTCTCAGATCTTGTCAATAATTTTGCTCGCTCATGGGGCGTCGATTCGAACTCCAAAACTTGGGAATCCGAGGATACAATTCAGCCACATGAGGCAGGTTATTTACTTTTAGATTCAAACAAAGCTCGCACAGCTCTTGGTTGGAAAGATAAATTGGATTTTGTCTCATCGGTTGAGTGGACATCTTTATGGTTCAAAAACCAGAACAATAAAAATTCGCTCGCTCAAACAGAAGAGCAGATTAAAGATTTCTTACAATTATAAATTGTATGCTTTCAATGTTTCCTCTATCTGACTATCCAAATTTTTGATTTCTATATTCAAGTGATTGGCTAGAACGTTAAATTTCTCATAATTGCCATAGTAGTCCAAGCTCCTCTCCGATCCTTCTTCTACATCATCGCTTGTTAGACTCAAGGCCTTAGCAACAGATCCTGCTAACTCAGAAAGTGAGACTAACTGGCCGCCTGAGTCGATATTGAAATTGTTTTTCTCATTTAGAAGTTTGTAAAGTACCCGTGCTAAGTCAACTGCATCAATCAATGTCCGTAAGGTTGCTGGAGACTTGACCTCGATCTTCTTTTTATTTTTTGCCTGCAAGATGAAGTTAGTTAGTGCCAAATTTTTGAATTCATTAATATACTGCCCGCTCACAGAGTAAACACGACAATTTATAGATTGAGTTCGGTATTCTTGGCACGCGTTCACGAATCGTTCCTCCCAATATTTTTTTAAATAACCGTACGGCTCGACATCTATGCTTTTCTTATCCACATCAAATGCACGTGCTGCACCACTAGAAATATTTATGAAAGATGAAAGCTTTTTACTATTAATCACGGAGTCTGCATAATTAGAAATTGAGTTATTCTCTTTAACATACTTCTTGAAGCCTAGGGATACTAATTTCTCTTTTCGCAAAAAAGCTGCATTATAGAAACATCCATTTTCTTGAATACTTTGAAAAGCTTCACTTTGTTCAAATATTCGAAAATTCAATCCCGCAATTTGAATATTAGAAGTCCTAGAACCAATTAACAAAATTTTGGTTGAATCAAGATTCAAACAATTATCAATAATTGATTTTAGAGCACTTCTACCAAGCCAACCATTAGCACCATAAATGATGTACTGGGAAGGCTCTTCGTCATCACTCACTGGCAGGAAAACTTATTTGCTTTGCCCTAAAATATTCCATCTGGCCTCAAGCATTTCGATTCTTTTGTTATCTTCAGCAGTAATCTGAGCGTAATAGCTGCGCTTATTAAGAAGCCACAGAAGCTCAAAATGGACTGCATTTAACAATACCTTATCAATGTGGTCACTTTCTAATGAATGCGCCGCAAATACAACTTTGCGAGTTTCAAAACGGGTTAAGAATTCCCCATTTATTCTCTTCAGTTGAGGTAGTGCATCTGAACTGACGGCACCGCCCACCACTAGATCTAGGCCGCTAGCCTTTGCAACTTTTGCGGTTTCAATTACTCTGTTTGTCACTTCATCAGTTTCGATACCTGTGCGACCTATGCCTAGTGATCCGGAAAAATCTACGCGTCCAAAAACAATTCCTTCTATTTTTCCAGCAACCGCAACTTTGGCCATCTCTTCCAAATTGTTGTACGCGGTAATAGTCTCTAAGTTAAACAAAAAGTCAGTATTGGCTCGCTCATCTGGGTTGAAGGCAATATCTATGGCACCGATGAATTTAGTTAGTGCATATGGGGTTTCAACCATAGGTGCGACTATGTAATCAACACCAACTTGCTTTGCCTCAAATAAGTCGCGAATCGCTTCGCACCCACCGATTTTAACTGTGAGCTTCAAGCCTGCAGCACGAGCTACATCAACTAGACGAAGTAGCTCGTCCATACGTGTACCTTCAGCCTCGAACTCAGCCTTGACGCTTACTGCACCATATTCTTTGCATCGAGACAAAACATCAACCATCTGCATCTCTACTGAATTCATTTGGAGCTCCTAAACGCCTAGGGGTTAGGGAGAATCATACTGGCTAGGTGTGGCAAAAACTCTTTAATTTCGTGTTCTGACAAGTCAGGACTCATTAGATGCAGAGGGTTAGAGGCCATAGTTCCGTTTGGCAATATTCGGCTAGTAATTTTAGGGAAGTAGGTTTGATCTGGGTCAATTTTCACCTCGACAAAACAAGGCTCCTTGTCTTCAAGAATCTGACCTATGTCTCTCTTTAATGTTTCTGGGCTAGTAAGCCTTAAATACTTAAGTCCGTAAGCGGCCGCTATGTGCTTCCAATCAGGTAGTCCTAGTCCGGTTTCAATATCACACCCTAAGTAGGCGCCCGCAAAATAGTTCTTTTGGGTCATTCGTATGGATGCATAACCCGAATTGGAAAAGACAAATACCTTGAGGTTTAGTCCCTGTGCGGCCACGGTACCGAGCTCTTGCAAATTCTGGGCAAAACCACCATCACCTTCAATCAATATAGTCCTCGACTGTGTCGATTCAGCCGCCCCAATTGCCCCCGATAAGCCATATCCCATGCTCGCAAGACCCTTATTAGTCACAATAGTTTGACCATATTTCGGAGAGAAGGCCTGCATAGTCACCGTGAATGCGCCACCTGAGCTACAGGGAATCACTACATCTGTCGATGCCAGTTGATTTGAAAGCTCATCCATAAGATGAAATGGTGAGATATATCCCGAAGCAGTCACATTCCCAGCATCGTTAAGCGGAAATGCCTTCTGGACACTTTCTCCAAAGCTAAGCCACACACCAATCTTGAACTCAATATTTCGGGATTGCGTTAGTAGCGACTCTAAAAATTTATCTGCGTCCTCTTGAATTCCTTGCTTAATTTTAGGATGTCCTTTTTCAAGCTCTTCACGATCAATATCAACTTGATAGATATTTGCTAAAGGTGCAAATTGCTCCCACGCAAATCCAGTCTGTTGTAAACCTAATCGAGAACCTACTGCGATTATTAAATCAGATTGCTGTAACAAAATATTTGCAGATCTTTGGCCCCATGTATTTGGACAGCCCCAGTAATTTGGAAGATCTGATCCATACCGATCCATTCCATTCCATGTTGTCATTATGGGAATCCCACACTGCTGAAGATCTTTATTGAGTTTTCTTGCGAGCTTACGGCTAACCCCACCGCCAATTAAAAGTACTGGTCGTTCTGATAATTTCAAATCATTCAATAGTTGATCTAAGTCAATTTCTTCTGCGGCAAGACTTTCAGGACCCTTTGAGGTATCTTGGGCAGCTTCAACTGTGCGATCCAGGGTAGATCCCTGAACATCCAATGGAATTTCTAAAAATACTGGACCGGGTCTTTTGCTTGAGTTCAAAAAATCTTGGATACTAGAAAAAGGCACCTGAGCATCAATTAACTTCGAGGAAACGGTTATGGGCTCCACGATAGCCCGTCCATCTATTTCTTGGATTCCACGTTGTCGCATCTCCGAAGACTTTAAATCCGATGTTTTGACTTGCCCGCCTATAACAAGCAATTCCCTACTCTCTAAATATGCCCCAGCTATTGCCGTTACAATATTGGTTAGTCCAGGCCCAGCGGTAACTAGAGCGAAGGCTTTTTTGCCTTCTTTATTAGCCTCATTAAAGTACTCAGCTGCTATCCCAGCTGCTACCTCGTTGACTACAGGAACACACTTGAAAATCTTTCTAGCTACATCCAGTAAATGCATAGTGTTTCCACCAGCAACAAAATAACAATGACTGTAATTCTCTTTTTTAGCGAGATTCTCAAGTAAATATTCAGCGTACTTCATTTAGAATAACCTCAATCGCTCGTTTTGTGGCTTCCTGTGCTTTCGCTATAGCATTTTCAGAAAACAATGTCTTTGAGAGAACTAATCCTCTCTCGGCCGGCAAGACCAAGACTAACTCTGAAGGTGTATTTTTTTTATCTTTAGCTATAGCCGATCCAAATGAATTTAAATCAAAGTTTTCTAATGTCTCTCTAACAGAAACCATAATTTCAGACAACAATTTATTGCTGACATTCTGAAGCATTTCGGAATGTCTGGTTGTGATGGCCGATTCATATTGACAAGCTGCAATCATCCCAATCAACACAGCGACTCCATGCGGTATTGCGAAATTTGATGCAGATTCAATCGCATGGCCAAATGAATGGCCGAAATTTAGGAGTTTTCTAATTCCAGTATCAAATTCATCTTCTTCTATAAAATATCTTTTGCTCTCTAAAGACAATACAATTAGATCGCTTAAAGCCGATGAGGTTTCCGTTGAATCCCACTTGTTTATGAGTTCGAGACTATTCACAAAAACAGCTTGATCTCTTGCATAACATATTTTAATGATCTCCGATAAGCCAGCGACTACTTCCAATGCTGGAAGCGAGCGTACAAAAGAGGTATCAATTAATATTTCTGAAGGAGGGTAAAAATTACCTACTAGGTTCTTGACTGGCATAACATTTATTGAGCTTTTGCCACCAATACACGAATCTCCCATGGCGGCCAAGGTTGTTGGATAATAATCCCACTTGATGCCGCGCATATACAGAGATGCAACCAATGTTCCAATATCTTGTAAATATCCACCACCGACAACGACCAGTCTGTCGCTCTTAGTCATACCCGCGAGAGACAATTCGAGAATCAAACTTTCTGCAGTTGATAATGTCTTTCTTTCTTCATCCGCTTTCACGAAAATTACATTCTTGGGTTGATTTGTGAAGCGATCTTTGAGGTTCGCATCCACAAGATAGTAAAAGTCATCTGGGAACGAATCTGGAAAGGTCCCAAATTCCACGCTATAGGATCCAGTTTGACTCTTTATGATCAATTTAGACAAGTTTTGATACTCCCCAGCCACCGTCGATGACAATTTCTTGACCAGATATGCCACTCATTTGACCTGTAACGAATGCGCATAGAGTATTGACGACTTCATCCAACGTTACCAATCGTTTTATCGGCGTTTCAGAGACTAATCTGTTCAACTCTTGTATCGACAGATTCTCGCGCGTCATTGGCGTATCTATTGGACCTGGTGCAACGGCATTTACTTGGACTCCGCTTTCGCCCAGATCAATAGCAAGGGAGCGGATAACTCCCAGAAGTGCAGTTTTTGAAATTGAGTATGCGAGTTTGTTGGGTCTACTGAGCTGACTCCACATGCTTGAGACGATTACCAATTGTGCATCCTTGGACAATTTCTGTGATTCCAAAAGCTTTCTTGTTGTACTCAGTATAAAAGTGACGTTTGCATCTATTACTTTATTGAAATCTACTTCGTTAAAGCCAGCGATCGAATCACTGCTATTTATACCCTGTGCCCAAATAACACCAGAAATACTGCTGACTTGCTCCAATTCAGAGTCAAATTTCAACGGGTCGCGACTCCCGTTAATCACAACCCCAAAATTTTGGAGTTGCTCTGCACAACGTGAGCCAATAGAACCGTTAGATCCAAAAACTAAATAATTTTTGTTTGTACTCAAAACGTTACCAATTCTTCCAGGGTGCTTTATCCGTTGACCAAAGTTCATTCAAAAACACAGACTCTCTCAACGTGTCCATAGGTTGCCAAAATCCGTGATGACGATAAGCAGCAAGCTGGCCTTCTTGAGCCAGGCGCGCCAAAGGATCTTGCTCTAGGACACACTCAGAGTCTAAATACTCTTCAATGCTTCCTTCGAAAATAAAGAATCCTGCGTTGACCCAACCATCCATAACTGGCTTTTCACGAAATTGCGTGACGACGCCATTATTATCAACGTCCATGACACCAAATCTGCTTAGTGGCTGCACCGTTGTAACGGTAGCTTTCTTTCGGTGTGAAACGTGAAACTTAATTAATTTTTCAATATCGACATCAGCTAATCCATCACCGTATGTACAGAGAAATCTTTCCCCACCTAAATACTTTAGGGAGCGATAAACACGTCCACCAGTCATGGTTAGTTCACCCGTATTAGCGATAGTGACTTTCCATTTGGATTCATCGTGTGATCCGTGATGTATGACAGGTGACTTCTGGCCAAGGTCTACTGTGACATCATTATTTCTAGAGTAGTAGTTTAGAAAGTAATCCTTGATCGAATCACCTTTGTAACCTGTGGCGATAGTGAACTCATTGATTCCCTGCACAGATAGGTTTTTCATGATGTGCCAAAGGATTGGCTTCCCACCAACTTCGACCATAGGTTTCGGTTTGAATTCAGTCTCTTCTCGCAATCGCGTACCCAGTCCGCCAGCTAGAATCAATGCCTTCATTTATCCTCCTAGGTTATCGGTGCAGGGCTATCATAGAGGGGTGCGCACAAAAATGACTTTAACTTCACAATCCATCTACCAAAACCCCACAAATGACATTTTCTATATTTATGCCCCACCATGGCGGGATTCTTCCGCCGGAATTCGAGTCCTGCACTATCTATGTCATTGCTTAAACTCAATGGGTTACCAAGCATGGCTTGTTTTGACTAACCCTAAGAGTACTACTCAACTTACAAACCCAACCCTCAAGACTCCAATCCTGTCTAAACTGCAATCAAAAATTCATATAAAGTCCGGAATATCACCCGTGGTTGTGTATTCAGAAACTATATTGGGTAACCCACTCAATGCGGCTCGAGTAATGCGTTGGGTATTGAATTTTCCTGGAGCTCTTGGCGGTTATTTACATTTTCCAACCAAAGACTATTTGGTGGCCTATTCAAAAAAAATTCAAGATTGTGTTCCAAATTGCACCGACGTGTTGTTTCTTCCAGCAGTAGACCTGAACGAACTACCAGTTGGGGTTCCAAAGCAAGAAGAATTTGCACTCGTTTACGCGGGCAAGTATCGATCCTATGTCGGGACACCACCGTCACTCCCTGGTAACCCAATTGAATTGTTTCGGGATGGTAAAGCCAAACTTCCGCGTAAAGAGTTTCTAAACGAACTCGCGAAAGCCGAAAAAATTTATCTTTTTGAAAATTCAAGTGTGGCTACAGAAGCCGTGCTTTTGAATACAGTTGCCATCTTTGTTGAAAATGAATTTCTGGGCTCCGTAATTGCGGAGAGCGAGCTGGGCAACGGGGGGATGTCAATAGGTTTTAAAGAAAATGAACTAGAAAGAGCAAGAGTTACTCTTCCAGAAGCTGCCTTAAAGTACAAAGAGGCCCAAGAGATTTTTTGGTTACAGTTGCAAAATATTGTTGATAATTCTAAAGAACACTTCCAAAATCATTCTGTACAACTTAAACAAATCAAAATTCCAACAGGCCATTACAGTCTATTTTTACACCGTGTGAGGCTGATCAAGGGAATAATCCAGCAAATGGGCATGAGAGTCGCTCTGCGAACAGTAGCGAATTATCTTAGGTACACCATGGGTAGGTTGTGGAAAATGGATGACATTATTTGAAGATTTGGGCAGAATTAGGATTGAATAATGAAGTCAAGATTTTATGGTCAATAGAAACATTGACAAGTCAAAGCCAGTCTGGCTTACAAAAGTCTGCCCGTTCCAGTACATTTACCCTTAATTGGCTTTTTTCTCCTAAATCAGATTTGACATCTATGCGAAAGGAAGTGTGCAAGTGAAAAATAATAATAAAAAATCTATGGGAAATAATCGAGATCGCTATCTAGCATTGTTAGTGATGTTCATTTCGATACTCCCTTTCGCTCAGGATAAAGTAATGTCTTTGTCTGAATCTTTTTCAAGTTCTCAGAAATTTTCTGGTAGCTACAGCTGGTCAGATCAAACTGGATCAGTGAAAGTACCTAAAATAGAGACCACTAAAGACGGAGTGCTGAAAATGAAATTCAACTTTATTTTGTCAGAATCATCTGCAGATTGGCCAAACTTATTCCAAACTTCGGATGTTAATTATGGGATTCGCGCCGAAATTAGAAATGGAACGGTTCAGGGTGGACCAAACACATTTGGAATAGTGTATGCAAAAAATGATGCAGGCGAGTTAGAAGGAATTTCACTCACGGAGACCTTTCAATTTGGAATCCCACATGAGCTAAAAGTTGAAGCTAAGCTTAATGATTACATTTTTGTAACACTTGATGGTGTAAAAATCGAGCGAAGAGAGCCACTGCCAAATTTCAAAACAGACAATATATTAGTAGGTCAAGGCTTTAACGCAGAGAGAGTATTTTCTGGTGATATTAGTAACTACGAAATAAAATATATTAATAATCAGAAACAAGTTCAGAATATTTATTATGCTGCTAACGGATTTCTTTTGATTTTAGTATTACTACTCTTCCGAAAAGACCTCAAAAAATTGGTTTCCAAAGGTGACTAAAACTATTAAAACAAACTCTGGTGGTCATCCAAAACTTTCAATCGTGATTCCTACTAGAAACCGAAAAATGCATGTTGAATTGCTATTAATTAATTTGTATGAGCTATTAAATGGTCACGAACATGTAATACAAATAATTGTTTCGGATAATTCAGACAAACCCATGAATTTTCAAAATATAGCAGCAAATGTTCAAGTCATTCGACCAGCAACTTTTTTGCCCACAGCCGAAGAAAATCTCTTTTTTGCACTACAAGAATGTAAGGGCGAATTTGTATGGCCCCTTGGGGATGATGACATACCTCAAAAAGAAGGAATAGATGCTTTATTAGACTTTCTTAAAAAGCCTGTCGGTGATTGGGCGGTTTTTAACTACGGTGTAATCGATTTTACGGGTGTTCTTAAATCTCAAAAGTTATTGAAAAGTTCAAAATCTAAAGTCAATTTTAGATATTCAGACTTTGTCAGTATTGCTGGGTATCAAACTACTGCAGCCTGCATAAGTTTAACAATTTTTAGAAGAACGCTTGTAACATCGAAGAGAGTAGATGAGGTTAGCCAGTTCATTTCTCCGATCTATTCGCATGTAGCTCTTTATCTTCTCTCATTTGGAAAACGTCCAGGGTTATTTATTGACACACCACTCGTTAATTATAGAAATAATCGACAAGCCACAAGTCCTAAAGATGACAACTGGGTGAAGTGGTCTAAAAGAAATCAAACGCCGTACCGTCATCCCTGGACGGTGGGTCTAATTGAGCAACTAGACTACTTGGTGGATAATGGAAGTGTTGACAACGATTTCCCGATGGTATTTCTCGAAACGGATCATTTTGGAAACAAATTTTCTGGATTGCAGCAAATGATATTTTATATTATTGATCAGATTCGTCTTGATCAGAAACTAATGACAAAATATGCTTTCTCCCAGAATGAGAGAATAACCATTGGAAATTTTCTAATGAAATATGCACCACAGCATACATATCTAATAGAAGCCCTTCAAAAGCCTACCTCTAGAAGATTTACTTTTTTTAAAACAAAATTTGCAAATTATGATTATTTGATAAGGGCGTACGATGCCGTAAGTTCGAGATTCGTGTTTTCCCAAGCAGTTGTGCGGCTTACTGAATCGGGCACGTTTTTCCGGGTACCTATGGGGTACATGTACCTTCCGCACGGTGATTTCAACTATTTAGAAATGTTGCAGCGAGTGGACTTTTTTCAAAGTAAAGCTTTAAATTTTGATAAAAATCTTAATTCCCTATCAAGCAAGGTACGATTAATAAAAGACGCCAACAAAATTAAACCGAAGAAAATTTACAGCTTCAGCAACTTTGATCCTCACATGCCCGCTAAAGTCAGGAGAATGCTTCTACTAGCCCATAAAATAAAGGCAAAATTATTCTAAATCATTTATACATGCACTGTTTTTTAATGTAATTTCTCAGCTCACTTTGTGAGGTCGCTTTAGAGATGGGTATCTAATGAACGCAGATTTGTTCAAATCGTTTTTGTTACTTATTGCGTTCTTCTACGTGAGTGGTTCAGGATTCGTAGTTTCACTCTTGCCGGCAAAATGGTGGAGAGGCATTTGGAGCATTGTTTCATTTCCTATATTTGGGGTATTAATCCATATCGTTTTTTCTGGAATTCTCATTCCTCGTGGAATAACAATTCAGTTTTCGACCGTCTTAGTAATTATTGCTTCCCTTCTGATTTTGTCCATCCCAATATTGAAGACAGGCTTACACAATTCAATCCAACACATAATTTTTGCGAGCTCAAGAATTAATCAAAGTGGTTTTGCTCTCGGCTGTTTTTTGATGTTTTCAGCATTGCTGCCCCTGTTTTTTATCCGTAGCAACTCAATGATGAATGTACGCTTAGGAATCGATTCGGCTCTCTATGCAGATGGCGCTCAGTCCCTCTTAGCAAATGAGAATCAACCTAATCTATCTAATATTAAGGTCCTTCATCCAGGATCCCTGAGTGCTGCTCTCTTTTTTGATAATTTTCGATGGGGAACTGCGTTTTTGATGGCGGTAGGAACTCTGGTAACTGGAAGTTCACACTCTCTATCTATCGGGGTACCTCTATTCGCGATGGTTATTTTCTTGATCGGGGGTCTGACAATACATGTTCTTTCTTCTCGCAAGAACATCACTCTCCCGATTTTAATGTTGGCTGTTGCGGCCACTACGGGAAATACTTTTTTTGTCCACCTTTTAACTGAAGGTCAGTGGCCAAATTTAATCGCCATACTTTTTACTATTTTACTTATCCATCTCACGATTGAGCAATACTCAAATTTTGAAATATCCACCAGTAGGGTCCGCTTAAATATTGCAAGCACTCTTGTACTTTGCGCAATACTATTTACTTATGCTGAAATTTTGCCGTTGTTAATGGCAATGATTACATTTACACATATCATTTCCAGTACAGTCTATAGAAAGGATCAATTCTTAAAATCCATATTTCTCAATGCTACGCCTACATTTTTTGTAACATACATTTATTTTGCCTTAAGCAACCCGTCTCAACTAGCCTATTTTAAGTCCCTTGTTCTGCCTTCCTATTCAAACGTCGGATATCAGAGTCCAAGAACTACCTTCCCGACTGACTTACTGGGCCTCACTGATATATGGGCAAGCCCAATGGAATGGCTCACCTTCAACGATTCTGTTCAGAGATTGGTAAATATCAATTTGGTGAGCTTTATTCTGATCAATTTCTATTTAGTGCTTTTTGTTTCATATTTTATTTGGAAATCAGTTAGAGTGAAGATTGAAAGTAATGAGTTTGTATCATTACAATTTAAACAATTGGGTATTTTCAAATTAGACCATGCCAATTTGTTGAGCGTTCTAATCATGTTAGCTTTCGTTTCTTTATTGATATATTCATGGCTAAATTCTCAGTTAGTGAATAAAAGTGATTATCTTTTAATTAAGGCCTCATCTATAATGTTGATACCAATCGTAATCGAAGCCCTGTCTTTAATAGCACCAAAGAAAAACGAAAAGGTTGGCAATTTTAATATTTTCATTATTTGTCTAGTGCTGCTCTCCATGATAATAACCTTTACAAATATTCAAAATCTAACGTCATTGAAGCACAATTCCACTCCTTTGTTGGCTGGAAACTTAAATAAGCCTTGGGACACGGAATCTAAGTTGAATTGTGGTTACTTATTTAATAAGCGCGGACAGGCGGGTCCAACACTTAGATATGTTGACCGTAACGTTGACTACTACATGGCTTCAGTCTTTCGTAACGACATACTTTTAGATCCGTGGTTACCTATTGCTTTGGTCGGACAAATTGAACCTGATAGTCTCGAAGTTCGTAATGTATGTATTGCGTTAAGAAGTCCATTTCCACCAAATCTAAATATCGAAGGATTTGAAATATTGTTTGAAAGCGAACACTGGAAAGTCTTCGATACAGGATTGACATATGGTGAAGCAATAAGTCGATATCAGAATCTTGAAAATTTGCAGAGGGTCATTCAGCCGTAAAGATTTTACTATCGATCAAAGACACTATACTTTTTTGATGGTTCAGTATTTAAGTCGAGATTAATTCACTTTCAGAACTTTTAATAACACAAGGTGTTTCAAAATCTTGACATTTTTATCAATTTCAGTTTTTTATTACATTTATTTATAAATGTGAAAATTTAAAAACAGCATGCTTTTGAAAGAAGTAGTTCAAAATAGTTAGTAACAAGGTCAAAAAGACTTGTGATTCGAAGGTTGCATACTCCAAGATTTCTACCAGAAGAGTTAACAATGTTAGATTCAATACAAAGATTCCAATAGCCCCCGAAAAGAAACGGATAAGCTCAGGAAAGTAAGGGTTTGACGATTTCCACACGAGAACTCGCTGCGTGTAGTGACTTTGAAGATTAGCAATAACAAAACATATGGCCAGGATGAATTGGTATTGGATGCTTTGAAATATTTGGAGTAAAGCATAAAACAATGAGAGGGAAAAACATGTGTTTAACGCACCGACTATTAGGTACCTCTTCTTCAAGTGTTTACCTTAGACCTCTCAAATGGATACTCCTTGGATCTGGCTAATCCATCAGGATTTTCTTTCCTTGAGAATGACTTTACCTCACTATCTTAAGCAGTAGGACAACTTACTTTTCACTAACTGTAAAAGTTCTGACCGTTCATTATCGAATGGATAGTCATAATTTGAAAGCACCTACTGGCCTTCCCTTATTTGTCGCAAGTTTCCATTATGCTGTATTCATACACTTAACATTCTTAATCACGCTCGAATTTGACTTGAGACGGAGCAGTTAGATGGGAAATACAAAGAAACTGATTAGCCTAATTATCCCTGCTTATAACGAGCAGGATTGTGTCCATGAACTAGCTACTCGCCTCCAGAAAGTTTTTGCGATTGAAGATCAGTATAATTTTGAAGTTTTTATCATTGAGAATGGGTCTGTCGATGAAACATGGCTTCGACTTAAGGATATCGCCAAGGAAGATTCCAGATTTAAGATTGTTAAACTTTCCAGAAATTTCCGCATGGATGGTGGGATCACTGCAGGTCTAGATTATGTTTCTGGTGATGCATTATTTCTGATGACCGCAGATTTACAGGATCCGCCTGAGCGAATTCCGGACTTTCTGCGTGCCTGGGAAAACGGTTATGAAAGCGTTTTTGGTATTGTGACAAAAAGAAAAGGCACTGGTCCCATTAGAACCCTTAACTCCAGACTTTTCTATTTTGTAGCTGGATTGCTTACTGACGGCCGAATACCCAGGAATGTAAGTGATTTTAGACTTGCAGATAAGAAAGTTTATGAAGAAATCAAAAAAATGCAAGAGAGGAATCGTTTTGTTCGTGGGCTCTTTGCCTGGGTTGGGTACAAATCAATCGGTATTCCCATCGATCGGGAGGAGAGATTTGCAGGCAAATCTAATGCACATTCTTTTCAAGTCATCGATTTGGCGTTTAAGGGCATTTTTGCTCACTCATATAAACCATTGAAGCTGATCACTATTTTTGGCGTTTCACTATCCGCTATCTCGTTTTTCTCAATCATCCCATTGGCAATTGTTTGGTTTACCCAAGGCGTGCCTTTCGCAGGTTTTGGAACCCTAATTTCATTGATTCTTCTTTTGATCTCCTTCTTATTTTTATTTTTGGGAATTATTGGCGAGTATGTGGGGCTTATCTATGAGGAAGTAAAAGCGCGTCCAAATTATCTTGTTTCGGAGATCATAAATGGATGAATTACGTTGCCTAGTTTGCAAGTATGATGAGCTCAATTCGTACAATGCAATTCTTGCTCCGTGGATTCGCCAGCTATGTGACCTGAACCCAAAAGAGACCACCAGTTTTTTAGAATGCAAGGCTTGTGGTTTTTGTTCGTTTTCCTACAGGTACAGTGAATCCGATATGAAATCAATTTATGAACATTATCGAGGCCCGCAATATTTAACAGTGAGAAGGTCTTGGGAGCCTTGGTATACGGTGAAGGAGGCAGATTATTACAAGCTAAACGAATCTGCTGTCGAGAATAGAAGTGATTTCATGAGAAGTTCTTTCAAAAGCGCAAAGATTCATATTGATTCAGTCGACTCGGTTTTAGATTTTGGAGGTGACTTGGGCCAATTTATCCCCGACGATATTCGTGGCAAACGATATTTGTTAGACCCTTCGAATGTCCCAGTAGAGAGTGAAAGTGGAACAATCCGAGTTTCATCATTAGATCAAGTTCCTACAGAACTAGATTTGATCATGAACTGTCACACTTTGGAGCATCTATCTGACTTTCAAGCCGTTATCGATGAAATCTATGGAAAAATCAAAAAGGGTAGGTACTTTTATTTAGAAGTTCCAATGGATGGATTCAAGGTAAAGACTTTTCATAAATCACGCCTTTACAATTCATATTTGCAATTGATTCAATCCAATCGAAGTGTCTTAATTTTTTTGAATTTTGTGACTGGAGTTTTCCGACAATTTTTGAGAAAAATTCCACTCATGGGAGTTATTCAGCAATCAGAGCACATTAATTATTTTGGGCAAAAGTCTCTAGAGATTTTGCTGGGACATTCAGGTTTTGAGATTTTATCTGTACAAGGCCCAGATCTCGGTTTCCAACAAGGAAAAATTAGACTCGGTAGAATAGGGATTCTCTCTAGAAAGCCAATCTAAAAATTGTTTTTCAAATAGATTTTGAAGATAAGTTCTAGTTCTATTTTTTGATGCTCAATCCAACCGGACAACACCACTAGGTGTCATCAGATGCACCGCAACAATCCCCGATTCACCCTCATTCGTTGACGGGTCGATAAACTCAATGTCGGCCCCGTTTAATCCATCAAGAATCTCTGACTTAAACCATGAGTCTGATAGATGATCAGTGTCAGCGATCGTAATTTTCTCGATTGCAGCAACTGCTTTTCCATCTTGTGATGGGTGATCTGCAGTTAACCATTGGATAAAGAATGGAAGTTCACGAGAGTCGGTAATTTCATTGACTCCGATTTGCTTCCACTTAAGATCAACACCATCTGGGCGTGTGCGGTGGCCTTCAGTTGCACTGCGCCCAAATTTCTCTTCGACCTTTGAAATATCCTCAGTTGCAAAAACCCAGGTTAGCCAACCGCCGCCTTCTTGTGCTTTCTTGCTAACAGCTTTACCCCAAGGGGTTTGCTCTGTTGCAGGGTGATCTAGTGGGCAGACAACTTCGATGTACTGACCGTTGTGCAAAGGTATGGTGAAGTTGCGTGTACCAAAGCGTGGGTGGACTCCGCCATCTACAAAGGTGCTGCCAAGGCGTGAGCCCAGGCGTTGAACTGTGTCAGCTAGTTGATCATGGGAAGTTACATATGAGACATGGTCTAAGTGCATAGGTAAATCTAACCGCATGAAAGGGGGTGCTTATTACCATTCGGGTGGTTGTAATGGTATTCAGTAGGCGTGGAAATGGGGTGATTTAAGGGATCAAGACCCCGTAGCCGATTAATTCGATGGCAGTTCCATAGGCGACGTTGGCCTTTGCAATTGCGGACTCACGAGCAGCCAGTGCTGCTTTATCTGCTACATCTTTTGCAGCCAATGCTGCTGGTCCACTGGCTTTGTAATCTGCTGCAGACTTCTTTAAAGCTGCCGTGTATGCCTTCAGGGCAGCAGATGAAAGTGCTCTGGTTGCCATTGTTGAAGGCAGGGACATGATCCGATCTCGCTCTGCGTAGTAATCAGTGCGAATCTTGTCTGTGGTACTTCTCCACTGTGGGCGGTTATCAGCGATGGCCTTTTGGTAGGCCTTGGTGTTGGTCGCAAGGGCAACAGAGTAAGTGACGTTTGCTGTGGCAATGGCTGCGCTTTGCGCCGATAGCGCAGAGCTTGCACCAGATGTGTTGTCACCGCTCATATCGGTCACAGTAACGCCATTGGCAGTTACTGTGACCGAACAAGTAACGAGCGCACCTGTTGAACCTGTCGGCATACTCCAGGAATGGTAAGAGTTGTTTGAAGTTAATGCAAGTGAGGTTTGTGTAACTCCATTGATTAGCAGGTGGTAGGTGAAGGTGCTTGGTGCGAAGAGAGCGGATGCACTGCCTTGGAACACACCATTTAATGTGTAACCGGCGTTATATGTGCCAGGAGTACAAACCAGTTTGCCATCCTTCAGATTTAATTTTGGAGTAGTCAGTGTCTTTAGGTATGGAACAGGTGTTGGGGCTACATAGACAAAAGGAGAGCTACATGATGCTTTTGTCTTTCCTCCCAGCCCGGCAGCTGTTAAATCCGCATTGGAAATAGTTCCGCAATATGTGTATGTAGTTAATGCTGTTGTATTAGTGAATGCATCAGTACCAATTGACATCACACCATTTGGAATTATTATTGAATTTAGTCCCGTTCCTTTAAATACTTCACCTTCGATTGTTGCGAGAGTTATTGGCAAATTTATTGAGGTAAGTGCTGTTGCAGATTCAAATGTGTTTTGTAAAATTTGCGTTATACCAATAGGAATTGTTATGGAAGTTAAAGTAGTATTTCTATAAAATGCATAGTTACCCAAAAATGTAAGGCTGCTTGGAAGAGCAATTGATGCAATTGCGGTGCGCTCAAATGCAGCAGACCCAATTGATGTTAATTCGCTATTTGCCTGAAATGTCACTGTCGCTAATGAAGTATTGGCATAAAACGCCGCCACACCAATCGTGTGGACTGTCTTAGGAATATCTACAGATGTTATTGAGGTGTTCGCTGTAAATGCATCCTCCGCAATGCTTGTGACTCCACTTGGAATTACAACAGCACCACCGCATGAAGTATTGCCTGTAACAACGTTGTTAGCGATCGTGAAGTAACCGCTTACAGAGCAAGAGACACTTCCGTCTCTTGATGAGCTGTTGTAGAGGGCAGAGGTTGATACTGCGTACGGCGCTGATTCATAGCTTGTTCCTACAGAGTTTGTGGCCTTAATCCTTATTTGGTAGGTGGTTGCAGCTGTAAGCCCTGTAATCGATTGAGTCAGCGACCCGCCTGCTGGAAAGTTTGCGAATACACCTCCATCAAGAGAATAGGAGTACTGAGTGATATTGGTTCCTCCCGTGTCACGAGCGGCTAAGGTCAAAGTAACTGAGCTCAAACCTGATGAATGCGTAGAAATCAAGGGTGATTGAGGAATGAGATAGCCAGTTAAGGCTAATCCTTGGGCTCTCGTAATAGTTGTAAAGCCTGGTGTTTGGTTGTTGCCGAACAAGAGACAGTATGGGTTATCTGTGAAGCTTTCGGCTATAACATTTGGATTTAAATCTTCAAGTAAACAGTCTAATTTTCCAGCGGAAAGATCATTTAGAAAAATGTCTCCTGAAAGTTTTAGCCCTCGATATACACTCGCGGCATTTCCTGGTACGCCAACTGTGTTCATGTAATAAACATTGTTTACAGAAGTTAAGAAATTGAAGTTTGAACTGATCGCACCACCTTGACGAGTGGTGGCGTGGTTGTATAAAAATTTATTTGACTGGACAAGAACTCGTGTGGGATCAAAAGTGACGGCTACCATAGAAATTGCGCCGGCATCCACTTCTGCTTTATTCTCAACAAAAGCGTTATTTGAGATTGTTAAAATACCCCTAAAATTTCCTGATCCCATGTTATCTCCGCTACCCCAAATTGCTCCACCTTGCTCACCTGCATGGTTTTGAGCGAATATGTTATTGGTGATCAAGTGGCGAGTGGTTGACAGTGATTCACTTGGCGTTAGTGACAAATAAATTGCACCGCCGTGTTGGGAACTGTTTCCACGATAGAATGTTAGGTTTTGAATTGTTACATTCTTTTTAGAAATAATTTTGAATATTCCGGTCGTTGAACCAGCACCTTCAATAATTGTGTTTTGCGCAGTGCTTTCACCGCTGACTGTGATTTCTTTTTCATCTATAAAAACTTGTGAAGTTACAGAAAAGGTTCCGTTGCAAAGAATTACAGTATCTCCATCTACTGCAGCAGCAATTGCGCTAGCAATAGAAGATCCTCCGATGTATCCCGGTGATGCACATGAGGCTCCGGTGCCAACTGAACCGGTGGGTGCTACATAAATGGTGGTACCTGAAGCATGTGCCTGCGCTAGCGGGATAAGGATAAAACACATTGCGATGGACAGAATTTTGAGGACGGGTGTGAATCGCATTCTCGGACTCTACAATAAAACCACGGCTACGCCATTTATCTCCAAAGAATGACCAAGCAAATCTATGACCAGCGGGCTAAAACACACATCAACGCTTCAATAGTCAGCAACGGCGCCGCGTTATGACTCAAATTAACCCTTGCTTCCATGATGGCACCTATTTTGTTGATCGTTGCCTGTGGCTTGTTATTAGCGGCATAGGCATTAATCTCATTTTCAAGCTCTTTATTAATCAATCCATCACTACTACCTGCCTGCACCATCATGACATCGCGGTAGAACGTGGCAATATCTAATAGCGCCGCATCCAGGCCATCTCGCACCATTCTCGTGCTGCGGGTCTTTTGTTCTTTCTCTAACTCCTTTATTGCTTTACTTCCCCCACTTGCCATTCCCCGACCCGTGGCACCTTTGCCATAGGCAAGTAATAAATCATCAATCTCTTTTTCATTTCGCTCTTCCGCTGCGCTGTTTGCTTGCTCAGTTGCTAGATCAACTAAGGCTTGCGCTGCAGCAAATGCAGAAGAGATTCCTTTTAAAGAAAGTGGCAAGGCCATGATGGTCGTGCGGGTGTTTTGCACCGATTCATTGTTAGCTAAATATCTCGCTCGGCCAATGTGTCCTTGGCTTACTCGTGCTGCAAAATCTGCCATTGCTGGTGATACGCCATCGCGCTTTTGTAGTACTTGTGCAACGGCCGTATTCGATGGTGTGACAAGTTGGAGGTGGCGACAGCGTGAGCGAATAGTTGGCAACACATCATGCAGCGTTGGAGCACAGAGCAACCACACTGTTCTATTTCCTGGCTCTTCAATTGCTTTAAGTAGCGCATTAGCTGCAGACTCTGTAAGCCTGTCAGCATCTTCCATAACAACCACGCGCCAGCCGCCCATAGAGGGCGCCCACGCAACTCGAGTTAAAAGCTCTCTCACTTCATCGATCTTGATTGACAGACCTTCAGTTCTAATAATCTCAACATCAGGGTGTGCTCCATTTGCAGCAGATTTGCATTGGTTGCACTCTCCGCAACCATCCTTAGGACAAATCAGAGCTTGTGCAAAAGCAACGGCGGCAGATGATCTGCCAGAGCCTGGTGGGCCTGTGAAGACCCAGGCATGGGTCATCTCTTGCGATTCTTGGCCAGTTCGTGTGGCAGCAACTGCTGCTTTAATGATTTCAACTACGTGTTCTTGTCCTACAAGATTTTCAAAAACACTCAACTTTTTGTCTTCGCCTTCTTTTTAGGCGCTGCGCGCTTAACTGCTTTGCCTGCAGCCCTAATAGGGCGCAGGAGTAAATTGCCTTTATCTTCTCTGGCATTGCGCTTGAGAGCGCCAATTTCACTGACTCTTGTAATGATCTCTGCATGTGTCTCTTCAATTGATTTATTGCCATCAACGATGAAGTAGCGCTCAGGGTCAAGTAAAGATAACTGCAGGAACTCTTGGCGCACGCGCTCATGGAAATCAATAGGTTGAGATTCAAGGCGATCTTTACTCTTTAATCTCCCTAACCCAATCTCTGCTGGCAAATCAATAATAATCGTTAGCGTTGGGAACAAAGACTCTGTTGCCCATCTAGAAATTCTTGCCACTTCACCGGGCTCTAGGACTCGTCCTGCGCCTTGGTAGGCGATAGATGAATCAAAGTATCGATCACCAATTACTACTTGTCCTGCAGCCAGCGCTGGGCGAATAACGCTGTAAACATGGTGAGCACGATCTGCGGCATAGAGCAAAGCTTCAGCACGTGGACTGATCTCACCGGTTGAGTGAGAGAGAAGAATTTTTCTAATCTCTATTCCTAGATCACTTCCACCAGGTTCGCGTGTTAAGACAACGCTTTCACCTTCTTGCTCAAGCCATGCCTTTA
>Ga0214919_10000817_pt1 | contig 52988 bp, 44 predicted proteins | sample LL1503_MetaG_FD_177994 | JGI IMG/M metagenome (GOLD analysis project Ga0214919, IMG submission 177994) | Freshwater microbial communities from Lake Lanier, Atlanta, Georgia, United States - LL-1503 | ecosystem: Environmental > Aquatic > Freshwater > Lake | place: USA: Georgia | collected...
GCCGCAGAAGGTTGGGCCATGGGTGGCGCTAATATGTGCAAGATGGATATTACCTTAAAGCGACTAATGACTCTTAGAGACGAAGGTTTGCTTAATGGTAAAGACTGGATGCACTTCCTAGGCACAGCACAATTAGATTGGGCTGTATTTTTAACTTCAATTCAACGACAAATAAGAAAACACATAAATGAAAACTTTACCGTATCTTTTGACTGCGCCTCACCGTTTATTGCAACAGCGCACGGACTTGTCTACACAAATGCACAACACACCCCAAAAAGGTGGAGTGTTATTATGGACAAAGCCCCAGACAACAAAGCCCTTGCAGAATCAGATATACCATTCCCATTCGAAAGTGAATTAGGTCGCAGATTAAATATGGGTGACATTTGTCACTATGCTCCTGGCATGTTGAATAAGATTAAAAAAGAAGGTAAAACTAGTTGGGACAGTTTTGCTTATGCTCTTATGATGGGGCATAATGTTGAATGTCATATTGTAGCGGTACAACGTGCAAATCAATTAGCAGACATTGAAAAAACTAGATTTAAACCCGACTGGAGACATTGGAATAAACTTAGTGCTAAAGACTCTAATGCCGATCAATATAGCGATTGGGTTCCACGTAATATTCTTTATTTTGATCGATTTGTTGAAGAGTTGTTTAATACTAAATCAAAAGTAGAAGCATTTGAAATGATTGAAGAAGGGTTAAATTTCTTAAGAAGCCTCGAAGGTTCTAGGATGCAAGGTGGTCCTGCTCAAAATACATTCAATGCTTTATTTACAGTTGAAAATGTTACAAAATCTTTAGAGGTTGATCTAGAAGATGTTGAAGATGCAAAATATAGAGCACTTGAAAATAGATTGGCTGAATAGCATATTGCATTCAATTAATAATTCTGTTATACTAATAATATGAAACGTAATTACACAACTGGCGAAACAGATAATGTTCAATTCTTTATTGGTGCAGAAGTTGAACATACTCCTGCATTTGGAATGAAAACATTATTTGTTACAGGTCTTCAAACTGTTGAAGATATTGCAACAAATTTACAAGGTTGTGAACATATCTTTTTTGGTGCTAATCATAGTTTTAATCCTAAAGAATATGACAGTTGGAAACAATGGGAAGACATGATCTATTTCTTCCTTAAAAAAGAGTATCTATGTTCGTTAGATATTCCAATCAACTTAGCAGAAGAATTTCTAGAAAGCGGATTAAATGACGATAACAATTTCATTCCACAAATTAGAATTCCATTACCTTACATTAAGTTGTGGAATTATAACACAATGATTAAAATTGATGACAAAGATTTTAAGGCAACTAATCCCGGTGTATGGTCACACAGTCTACATACACTAATGGATCGTAGTAAGTTCACAGACTGGTCACAATATAAAAACGACGAGGTATTAAAATGATAAACGCAAAACTAACCAAACAGGTAGCACAACAAACTTCTGAAGAAAAACTTTTTAAGTTACTTGAAAGCATGGATTGGAAACTTTGGGAAATAATGAATATGATGAAAGATAATCTTCCAGAAAAAGCAAAAGGTCCTAAACCGCTTAAATCTGCAACCAAGAAAACAGAAGAATGAACCAAGATATATCAATGATATGGGTTAAGTTCCAGAAGGAAGGAATCCACTGCTACCCTGCTGCTGCAACTGATCCTAACTTGGCTACAGGCGACGAATATGATGTTAGTTTCCTTGCATCCCCACATCGACATATTTTCCATTTTCAAGTCTCTATTCAAGTATTTGACGACGACCGTGACATTGAATTTATCCAGTTTAAGCGTTGGCTCGAGAAGTGCTACAGCAATGGTACTCTTGAACTCAACCACAAATCTTGTGAGATGATTGCTCGTGAACTTAACACGACAATCGTAGCAAGGTATCCGGGTCGAAGGACCCTTATCAGTGTAAGCGAAGACGACGAAAACGGTGCTTCAATTATATTCAACAACACCCTTTAAATAGGAAAAACTAAAATGGCGCAACCCGCTTATATTCAAAAAACTCTTAAAATGAAACCTGAGGTATCTAAGATCTTTGATGATCTCGATGCTTGGTTAGATCATTGCAGGTTTAATCTTCTACCATTCAACGAAGGCGATCTATATCGTAGTCAAGAATACCGTAACTTCCAACGTTGGAGTAACGGTGGAGAACGTAGGCCACGTACTGAGTACAAGGGGAATAACCCTCGACCATACAACCAACGTTGATATGATCTACGTAGTCGATATTGAAGCAGTCTCGACAAGGTACACTGGTCAATGGAAAGACCATGTACCTAAACTTTTAAGAAAGACAGGACACAATGTTCAAATTATCTCTGGTCCCACAGATATCCCTAGTGCTACTACCCCTGGGGCTTTTCTTAATTTTGGCGGCACAAACATCTACAAAGCTCGGCAAGTTGAGCAGATGGGTCGGCTATTTTGTAACGGATCCGTTCATCCCTATGTTAGCAATGTTGGCTGTTCTGTATAAATAAAAGTGCCAGTCGCGATGCTACCAACATCCACTGACTCTAACAGTTTATTAGGAACTATCAGCATGAATATTTATAGTAATATTCCATCACCGGAATTTAAGCCAACCTGGCTTTACATCAAGCAACACAATACTACTGGATTACGATACTTTGGCAAGACTACCAAAGACCCTCAAGCCTATTTAGGTTCCGGCAAGTATTGGTTGCGACACTTAAAAGAACACAGCGAAGATATCACAACTGTTTGGTGTGAAAAATTTACTGATACAGATCAGTTGGTAGAGTTTGCTACATTCTTTAGTGAGTTCTATAACATAGTAGATGCTGTAGACTCCCGTGGCAAGAAAGTATGGGCTAACATGATTCCGGAGAATGGATTAGATGGTGCTCCTGCTGGAGTTAAAATGCCCAGCACAAGTTTATGGAATTCTATACACAAGAAAGGTATTACACCTTGGAACAAGGGCAAGGCAACTGGTCCTGCTCCACATATATCAGAATCAAATAAGCGTAGGAAGGGATTGCCTTCTGGTAGATTGGGTGTTTCTACTTCTCTAAAAGGAACACCACAACCTGTGCTGGTTTGCCCTAACTGTGCTAAACAGGGCGGAGTTAGCGGAATGAAAAGATATCACTTTGATAACTGTAAGGAAAAGAAATGAACGAACGAATTCAACAACTTGCCGAACAGGCTAAAAAATATGCGTTGGATACTATGATTAAAATCACAGACCGAGAACAAGCATTGAAAGTGTATTCAGAATCTTATGATACAAAGTTCGCCGAGTTGATTGTGCAGGAATGTGCCAACCGTGAAGCATTGCTGGGTGCCATTGCCCGAGGTTGGTGTAGTGAAAAGAACTCGCACAAAACTATGGATTCAGATTTGGCACTGGCTATTTTTGACGAAGTAGAACAACAGATTAAACAACATTTTGGTGTTGAATGAGAGTAGAGTTTAATCAAGGTGTGCCTGAAGGTTGTACCGAATGGTTAAACAAACATGTGGGCAAGGGCAATATGACTGGCCTTGTTGACAACTACGATTATGCTTGGTTCTACAAGCGTGAGCGTGTTTATCCCGAACCACATGAAACGTTTGACGGGTTTGACCTGGCACCAAAATATGTTCCTACCATCACAGTTAAAGATCCCAAGTTGGCAACATGGTTTGCGTTAAGGTGGAGTTCATGAGCAAAATGGAAATTAAAAAACTGTTAATTTGGCCGCGTGGGTCATATGTGGTATGTGGTCTCAATCTCAAAGAGAAACTTTGGTGGAGATTCATGCCTGGAGTTGTAGTCAATGTGCGTTGGCCAAAAGGACAAGTAAAAGTTGGTCCCAGTCATAGAGACGGATATTCTGGATATGGTCCAGAGTTTGAGTATGTTGATAGTGCTGACCCCAACGATCACTACCGCCCTTGGATGGAACAGCATGTGGGTCGTCAAGGTTGGGATTGGAACTGGGGTATGGCTGATCGTGATGCCACAGACAATCGCCTAACAATAAAGATTAGACAACGGCATGCCAAGTATGCTACACTGGTAGCAATAAAATGGAGTTGAAGAATGAGCAAAATATATTTGACCTATACCCCACTTTACTATATAATGTAGTATAGGAGACAACTTTGAAATCAACAATATGGATATTCTCGCTGGAGCCCATTGAGACTCGCTATACAGCACAGTGGCACAGTCATGTGCCTGCTCTACTCAAGAATCGGTTAGGCGATCGATTTAATGTGGTTCAAGTAGATGGTGTTCAGAAGAACAGCCAACTGACTCCGGGTGCGTTCTTAAACTTCTCCGATACTAACTATTGGAAGAGTGCTCAAATGTGTGCGTTCTTGGAACAGCACAATCAAGGCAAGACTGGAGCCAACGATCACTTTATCTTTACAGATGCGTGGAACCCCACAGTGATCCAACTGAAATATATGTCGGACCTGTTAGGCTTTAACTGGACCTTACATGGTCTATGGCATGCTGGCAGTTATGATCAACAAGACTTTCTAGGACGTCTTGTTGGCAACAAGCCTTGGGTTAGACATGCTGAACAAAGTTACTTCCATGCTATCGATCATAACTACTTTGCTACAGACTTTCATATTGACCTGTTTGCTGTAACATTTAGTGAAACATTAGATGAAGAATGGAAGATGACCATGATCGAACAAGATAAAATTGTTCGCACAGGTTGGCCTATGGAGTATATGGATAATACTCTAAATTTATACAAAGGTATGAAGAAGCGTGATCTTATACTGTTCCCGCATCGTATTGCACCTGAGAAGCAAGTAGAAATATTCCGTGATTTAAAAGAGCAGTTACCACAGTATGAATTTGTAGTTTGTCAAGATCAAGAACTCTCAAAGAATGAATATCATAATTTGTTAGGTGAAGCAAAAATGGTGTTCAGTGCCAATCTACAAGAAACACTCGGCATTAGTTGTTATGAAGGTTCATTAGTAGGTGCTATTCCACTGGTTCCTGATCGTTTAAGTTATACTGAGATGTATTATGACACATTTAAATATCCTAGCGAATGGACTGAAAGTTTTGAAGCATATAAGTATTATAGACCTAATCTATGTTTTGCTATTTGTCAGCATATGGATCACTATGAGACACGTCTTCCAAAATTACTAGCACAGACTAGAGACTTAACTGATAACTTTTTCAGTGCTAATAAACTATTGGAAAATTTTAAATGAATTGGTTTCTAAATACACTCGATCGACTTGGTCGCAAAAGAGTGGTAATGGATAGACAGAATGACGAACCGTATCTAGAACGTTATTATATTTTTCTAACAGATCGTAAAAAGTTTCCATTCAATGCCTTTATACATAAGTTTCTTAAATCAGATCCAGATGATGTACACGATCATCCGTGGCCATATGCTACGCTGATCCTCAAAGGAGGATACTGGGAATGGATTCCTAAGTTCGATAGTCTTGGTCAAAAATTTGGAGAATATCGTGTGTGGAGAGGTGCGGGTCATTTTCGTATCTGTAGTGCTACCAGTTATCATCGTATAGAACTAGATCCAAGCATAACTGCATGGACATTGTTTATGCCAGGTCCCCAAAAAAGAGAATGGGGATTCTTAAAAAATAATAAATGGATCCACAACGAAGAATATCTTACTCAACGATCAAAGGAAACTTTGTAATTAATTGATCGCTAGGATATAAACAGTTATTCATCTTACAGGCACTAGGAGATGTAGGTAACCCAAATGTATCTTCCCATATATTTCCCAAATGTAAACTATTACATGAACTGCCACTAACCCATCCTAAGTGAGATATATTTAAAGTTTCAATTCCTACATTACATTTCATTCCTGTAAAACTAGGGCTTATAGCAATCTTTTCTTCAAATCGCTCTTTAAATGTAGTTTCTGTAAAATGTTTTTGTTCTATTACTAACGGAGCAGTCTCTATTTTCTCTATATATTCAATACCTGATATAATTGCTAATTGTTTAGAAGTATACTCAAACATATATCCTGCATTTTTATCAGCCTGATGGTATAATAAAGATTTACCAACTATTAAATTATATGTTTTTTCAATTTCTATTGCCCTAGACATATCTTCTTCAAAAAAGTTAGGACGAATAGGTACAGTTACGTTTACAATTTTACCTTTATTTTGAAAAGCATCTAATATAAATTTAATTAATGGGGCTTTTTGCCAATAGTGATATGTAAGATTAAGTTCATCAACATGTGGCTCAATCGCCCACCAATCAAGCCACATTTTACCACCGTTAGAATTTAATTTTATATTACCTTCATTTTCTTTACACAGTTTTAATATCATTGGAAAATCAAACATATCTAATGGTTCTCCTCCTGTAAATTCCCAATCAATTTTTCTACCTAATAATTCATAGTGAGATATTATTTTTTGAGTAATATTTAAATAATCAGCAATGTGGCGAGGTTCCTCGCCTCCCCATAATGTAGATGGACAATATGTACATTGTGCGGTACAATAGTTGTTTAAATTCCAGTATATTTTTGTTTTCATATTTTAACCAATAGTGTTGACTTTTTCTAAATAAAACTATACAATTATTTATAGAGGACTAATATGAGTAAAATTAAGATAGCAGAATTATTTTATAGTATCCAAGGTGAAGGACGTTACATGGGTGTACCGTCTGTTTTCTTACGTACATTTGGATGTAACTTTAAATGTGCAGGTTTTGGTATGCCACGCGGCGAACTGAGTACAGAAGTTGAAGATATTGCACAAGTGGTTCATTTGTATAACGATTACAAACAACTACCACTAGTTAGCACAGGGTGTGATAGTTATGCCAGTTGGGATCCACGCTTTAAAGATCTAAGTCCATTACTTACTACTGATGCAATTGTAGAACGCATTATGGAAATACTTCCCCATGGTGAATGGCGTGATGAACATTTAGTTATTACAGGTGGCGAGCCATTGCTAGGCTGGCAGAAGCAATATCCAGACTTGTTGAAGCATCCTAAGATGAAAGGTCTTAAAGAGATTACCTTTGAGACAAATGGCACAATGAAGTTGACAACAGAATTTAAACAATATTTGCACACCTGGAAATATCATGATGTTGATGTTGACTTCTGGAGAGACGTTACATTCAGTGTAAGTGCCAAACTACCATGTAGCGGAGAGCCGTGGGAGGATGCTATCAAACCTGAACGTGTCTGCGAGTATGAAGAATATGGCACAGCATATTTGAAATTTGTCATTGCCACAGAAGAAGACTTTGAAGATGCCGAACGTGCTATTGCTGAATATCGTCAAGCAGGATTTACAGGGCACATTTATCTAATGCCCGTAGGTGGTGTAGAAAGTGTTTATGCAATGAACAATCGTAATGTAGCATTACTAGCAATGAAACACGGATTACGATATAGTGATAGACTACAAGTTCCACTCTTTAAAAATGAGTGGGGCACTTGATGCCAAAAAATGAGGTACTATGCGTAGTACCTTGGGTTCATTTAAATTTTGAACCAGATGGTAAGGTAATTCCGTGTTGCCTAACAAACAGTTATAATTATTTTGTTGGAGATCTTAATAAAGACTCAATTGAAGAAATTTGGAATAGTGAAAATATGAAAGGCCTTCGTAGGCAATTTATAGAAGGTAATAAACCTAAAATATGTTCTAGTTGTTTTGACTTAGAAAAAACAACAAAAAAAAGTGTACGTTATTTTAGAAATAAAGAATTTTCCGATGTAATAAATATTATACCAGATGTTACAGAGCCCGACGGTACTTGTAATACTTTAGAATTAAAATTTTGGGATTTTAGATTTAGCAACTTGTGTAATTTTAAATGTCGATCATGTGGACCAAGATATAGTTCTGCCTGGGTATCAGATTTTAAAAAACTTAAATGGTCAAATCAAGAAAAAGTTTGGAATATACAAGGCATAGAAAAACAATCCAATTTTGAATTTTTAAAAACTCAAATACCATATGTGAATCAAATTTATTTTGCGGGTGGTGAGCCATTGCTTATGCAAGAACACTGGCAAATTTTAGATCTACTTACAGAACATAAAAAATTTAATGTTAAAATTAATTATAGTACTAATTGTTCAACATTTAAATATAATGGAAAAAATGTTTTAAATTATTGGAAACAATGGAATAATAACAAAATTGAAATATTACCTAGCATTGATGAAATCGAAGAAAGAGCAGAATTGATTAGGCATGGTACTGAATGGAACGTAGTAGAAAAAAATTTAAAGTTATTAGTTCAACTTGATAATGTTAGTATTAAACCTTGTATAACTGTTGGTGCATGGAATGTCAAAAGGCTTCCGGTGATAATTAGTCGATTAATAGAAATTGGTGTTATTAACATAAAAAAGCAGTATCAAAATTTTGTTATTAATTTATTAGAACAACCTTCATATTATCATGTACACATTTTGCCAAATCAATATCGTAAAGAAGTGATAATTGAATTGAAAGAGTTTATTTCTAATTATAATAAAACATACAACACATCAATAGACCATATATTTCTTCAAATTATAGAAGAATTAGATAAACCATACAATCAAGCAAGTGCTAAAGAATTTTTGTGGTATACGGAACAAATAGATTCAATTAGAAATGAAAATTTGTTTACAACGATTCCAGAACTATGTATAATAAAAGAGATAAATCAAAAGGAAATACAATGAAAGATTTTTTTAGAAAGTTGTTAGGAATTGGGGAAAAGGTAGAAACACCACTGTTACCAGAATCTAAAGAAGTTCCACAGATACCTAAAGTTAAACTAGTTAAAAAAACTCCAAAAGAGATTGCTACGGAAAAGAAAGAGCCCTGGGTAGCAGTATTAGATACTCATGTCAATAAAGATAATATTCGAAATGGCTTCTTTGAACTTGATTGGAACGAGTATTTTGTGTTACAATTAAAGAGTAACGGCTATCAAGGTGATACTGAGGAATCCATTGTTGATCAATGGTTCCAAGACCTTTGCAGGAATATCGGAAGCGAAGCAGATATTAATATGGATCGTCGCGGTAGCGGCTACATCAATGTTAATAATTTAGGCAATGGTAAATCGGAAATCTCTTAATGAACAAAACATATATTCTTGTAGATACAGCAAACACATTCTTTCGTGCTAGGCACGCCACTCGTGGCGATCTTAATGACAAGATTGGAATGAGTCTTGCTACTGTATTGGGCAGTGTACGCAAAGCATGGCGTGACTTTAAAGGTGATCATGTCATCTTCTTTTTAGAAGGTCGCAGTTGGCGAAAGGATGTTTATGCTCCTTATAAACGACAACGTACAGAAGCCCGTGCTGCTCAAAGCCCTAGAGAAGCAGAAGAAGATCGTGTATTTTGGGAGACATTTGATGAATTTAAAGAGTATATTACTAACAAGACCAACTGTACAGTATTACAGCATCAACAATTAGAAGCAGATGATTTGATTGCAGGTTGGATACAAAGTCATCCCGCCGACAATCATATTATTATTTCAACAGATGGAGATTTTGCACAACTTATTGCACCCAATGTTCGCCAATATAATGGTGTAATGCAGATCACAACCACGCACGAGGGATATTTTGATGAAAAGGGTAAGCCTGTCAAAGATAAGAAAACTGGCGAAGCAAAAGGCGCACCGGACCCAGAATGGTTACTCTTTGAGAAGTGTATGCGTGGCGACACCTCCGACAATATCTTTAGTGCGTATCCGGGAGTACGTGAGAAAGGCACAAAGAATAAAGTTGGTCTCCGTGATGCGTTTTCCGATAGAGAATCCAAAGGCTATTCTTGGAACAATCTCATGTTGCAACGTTGGACCGACCACGAAGGTGTTGAGCATCGTGTACTAGACGATTATCAACGTAATGTACAATTGTGTGATCTAACAGCACAGCCAACTGAGATTAAATCTATTATTAGTGAAACAATAGAAACTGCTACAAAGTCAGAAAAGAATATTCCACAAGTAGGAGTAAGATTGCTTAAACTTTGTTCTGAATATGATCTGATTAAGATCAGTGAACAGGTACAAAGTTATGCAGAGCCATTGAATGCGAGGTATATAGCATGAATGCAGTAATTTCAAAAGTATTAATTCCTAATAAAGAATGGATCATAGAAGATTCAGGTAAGAAAATTGGATCTATTGCTAAAAATAAAAAAGGATATATCTTTTTACATAAAGGTAAAATGATTAATATTAAAAATTTTAAAGATGTAGTTGAAAAGTTAGATACTATTGATACTAAACGTAATTTTGAAATAGAACCAATTAATCATACTATCTATAACTATCCATGTAGTTCAAAACCATTTGAACCTGTATATAATGTAAAAAAGAAACTACCATTGTATGCAAAAAGTTCTAAAAGTAAAAGTCAATATTGTGCAGGTTTTTATGTAATTCAATTCCGTAAAGGTTGGGTTAAAAGTTTTTGCCCTAAACTAATTACATTAGAACGTTATCCATATCATGGTCCTTTTAAAACGGAACAAGAAATGAAAAATATGTTGAATACCATTAATAAAATATGAAACAAATAAATGTAATTCCAATTGAAGATTTTTTAAACAAAGCAAGAATTGCTAGAAAAAGTAATCAGACATCAATGACGTTAACGTCTACAGAATATACAGATTTGTATGATAGTCTTGCATTAGTTATGACGAGACTGACAGGTATCATAGATCAATCTAGTTCACAAGAAAATGTCGTGATTAAAATGGATGGTGGAAGTTTTTAATAAGAGAATAAAAAATGATAGTATGGTTTAATTGTAAAATATCAGATAATAGACTAAATCCAATTGGAGATAGATATAATCTTAGAACTGATTCTAGATTTGATGTAGCAAGATATACGTTTGCTAGTCTAGTACCTCTAGAACCAGTAATAAGTAAAATTATCTTTAATCTAGAATTAGATGGAGAACTAGTTGAGAGAAAAAAAGAAATGGAAGAATGGATTAATACATTGTTTCCTTTAGAAAAAATTAAAATATTTTGGCATAGATGTAATAACCTTGCACAGTGGAGAGAAATACAGCCAGAAATAGATTCAGTTGATGACGATCTAATATATCTTGCAGGTAATGATGATCATGTGTTTATTGATAGCAACACTGAAATTTATAAAAAAGGATTAGAGTTGCTAAAACAAGATCCGGATCCGAGAGCAGCAATGGCAAATTGCCATTATCCAGAACTACTTAGAGAAGCATATAATAGGGGAGCAACCTTAACACCGTGCGGTAATTTTTTAAATTACAATTTTGAAGCATCATATGCTTTTGTTGTAATTAAAAAAGAACTATACCATAGATTTTTAGATAAACTTGATCCTGATAGATATGTGTATCGCATGGATGGCTGGGAATACACCGAAGTTTATTCAAAATGGTATGTTCCTACCAAAGAACTTTGCAGACACTATGACGGATATAATCATGTAAATATGGATCCAAACGCATGTCCACCAATAGATATACCAGTAGGCTTCTTTGATAAAAATATAAAAATTAGATATGGGTTCAATGATAGAGATCCTAGTTGTGTTAATATCAATCCATTGTCTGATAGGCTATATACAGTTGATAAAAATGGAGCAGATTACAAATTTACATTAGATGATATTCCTGCATTTTGGAAACCTTACATTGCAGATATAGAAATTGCCGATAATTTAAACAATTTTGAAATAGCCATTGCACGTAATCGGCATTATTTGAATTTAAGTAATTCTCGATTCTGGGGGCAGCAGACTAATGTACCGTTAGCATGGCTTAAACCGCATATGCTGAAGGCAAACTAAGGATATAAATTTAGCAAAATACGATAAATATATACGCACTTTTCGGAGATACGTATATAATGTCAAGACCTAAACCAAACATTCTTTTAGAAATAACAAATAAAAAATCTTATAAAACAGATCAAGTTTTAGAGTCCGATGCCGTTTGGTCAGTGTTTTATCAAGACAAACCAATTAATTTGAAGACCAGTAGTGTAGTTGCACAAGATGTAGGGCCGAAATATAAGAAAGTATCATTTGCAAACAGTGGTCATGCATTTAATTTATCGGACAAATTGAATAAAATGTTTAATACAACAGAATTTTCCGTTTATAAACTAACTGCTGGTGAGAAAATCACCGATGAATCAAAAACTTAAAATTACCAATTACATTGCAGAACAACTCGGACTAGGTGTTGATAAACAATCTATAAGAAATCTGCTACAAGTATTGTGGCAAAATTTTAGAATTAAAGAAAAAGGCGGTTTAGGTCTTACTGATAAGGGCTTTGAGTGCTTAATTGAAGCCGATATTAAGTATCATAAAGTTGATTTTGATGAGCCCATTGAAATAAACAATGCTCTTATACTTTGGATAGACAGGAATATCGACTGTCCGTTCTATATAACACCCAAATCTATCTATCTGTTTGGGGAAAGAATGGCCATACAACTGGTGTTATTTTCCGGAAATCTCCAAAAAATGCAAAGAGCACAGAAAAGATTTGCTGAAAAACAATAAAGTACTTGACAATACGACAGAACTATCGTATAATTAATACATACTGAAGCATAGAGCATACAGTATTTTAATTAACTTTTTCACTGAAAGCATTTTATGGCAGAAAAAATTTCCGCAAATCGTACTGTTAGCCCAAAAGAGGCTAAAGCAGCAATCCGCAAGTGCGTTAAGAAACAGCGCCCAGTGTTCATGTGGGGTCCCCCTGGTATTGGTAAGTCCGATATTATCAAACAACTAGGCGACGAACAAGGTCGTGAAGTCATTGATGTTCGTTTGAGTCTTTGGGAACCCACTGACATCAAAGGTATCCCGTACTACAATAGTAATTCAAATACTATGACATGGGCTCCTCCCGCAGAACTGCCTACTGATCCAGAGTCTACTGCTATCCTGTTCTTGGATGAATTGAACTCAGCGGCTCCTGCTACACAGGCAGCGGCTTTTCAACTGGTTCTTAATCGTCGTGTTGGTACTTATATCTTGCCAAAAGGTGTTTCAATTGTTGCCGCAGGTAACCGTGAAACTGACAAGGGTGTTACTTATCGCATGCCTGCACCGTTGGCTAATCGTTTCTTGCACTTGGAATTACGTACAGACTACGAAGATTGGTTAGAATGGGCCGTTAATAATTTTGAGCACGAACAAGTTGTTGGTTACTTGGGCTTTGCTAAACAAGATTTGTACGATTTTGATCCGAAGAGTTCAAGTCGTGCATTCGCTACACCACGTAGTTGGCATTTTGTTAGTGAATTGCTTGACGATGATGATGTGACTGATTCCACATTGACTGATCTAATTGCAGGTGCAGTTGGTGAAGGCCTTGCTGTTAAGTTTATGGCTCATCGTCGTGTTGCTAAACAGATGCCTAACCCTAGTGATATCTTGTCAGGCAAAGTTAAGAAGTGCGAAATTAAAGAAATTTCTGCAATGTATTCTTTGAGCATTAGCCTATGCTATGAGTTGAAAGAAGCAGACCGTAAGAAAGTTAAAGGTTGGGACGAGATGGCCGATAACTTCTTCTTGTTCTTGATGGATAATTTTCCAACTGAACTAATTGTTATGGGTGCTAAAGTTGCATTGACTAATTATGAATTGCCATTTGATGCAAGTAAGTTGAAAAACTTTGATCGCTTCCATGAAAAGTACGGCAAGTACATTATTACTGCAATGGAAGGCTAAAAAAGAGCCCCTAGGGGCTCTTTTTACTTGCTCTTTTGATAAATTTAATGTATAATATACACTTAAACACTAAAAGGATATGCTATGTCTAAAATAATGAAACAAGAACGCAGTAAAAAAGATTGGTCTGATCGGCAATTTACTGCTGCTGAAAAAAATAAAATTGTAGAAAAACTTATTACTGCTCGTGTTGGGCTTCTATTGCGTCATCCTTTCTTTGGCAATCTTGCCACACGTATGCAATTAATTGATGCTAGTGATTGGTGTTCTACATTAGCAACAGATGGTAGAAACTTTTATTACAACAATGGATTTGTACACAAACTAACTCCTAAAGAAGCAGAATTTGGTTTTGGTCATGAAGTACTACATAATGTATTTGACCATATGGGACGTCGAGAGAATCGAGATCCTCAACTATCAAACATTGCTGCCGACTATGCTGCTAATCAAATTCTTAAAGATGAACGCATTGGAATGTTTCCTAGTTTCATGTCTTGTTTTCAAGATGACAAATATCGTGGAATGAGTTATGAAGAGATTTATCATATCCTTGAAGAAAAGTCAATTAAAATTGATATGTCTACTCTCGGTGAATTGCTAGACGAACATTTAGATGATGGGGAAGAAGGTGAAGGAGGCAACGAAGGAGATGACGAAGGTAAGGGCAAAGGTCGTCCAAAACTAACGGCTGAAGAAAAGAAAGCCATCCGTGACGAAATGAAGGAAGCCATTGTAGCAGCCGCACAGGCCGCAGGTGCTGGTAGGGTGCCTGCAGGTATCCAACGTATGATTAGCGACTTCACTGAACCTAAAATGGATTGGCGTCAGATTTTGCGTATGCAAATACAAAGCATCTTCAAAAGCAATTACAGTTTTACACGACCTAATCGTAAGAGTCAACATTGCGGTGCTATCTTGCCCGGAATGATGAATGAAGAAACCATCGATGTATCGGTTGCTATTGACATGAGTGGAAGTATTTCGGATGTAATGGCTAAAGACTTTATCAGTGAAGTTAAAGGTATTATGGATGAGTACAAAGACTTCAAATTAGACCTGTGGTGCTTTGATACCGAAGTATATAACTATGCTAAATTTACCGGCGATACTGCCGACGAAATCTTAGACTACAAAGTTAAAGGTGGCGGCGGTACAGACTTCGATGTTAACTATAATTTCATGAAAGAAGAAGGTATTGAGCCTAAAAAATTCATCATGTTTACTGATGGATACCCTTGCGGTAGTTGGGGCGACGAGGATTATTGCGAAAGTTTGTTTGTTATTCACGGCAATGAAACCATAATTGCACCATTTGGTGAGACTGCTTATTATAAATAAAGTAGGTATATAATGTCTTTAAATAGAGGAGAATTAAATGCTCTTGGAGTTTTGGGTTTTAGGAAACTAACCTTTATTCCGGAGCATTTTACAAAACTCTCAATAGAGCATAGATACAATGTTAAGGACATCGAACATTGGATTGAATATAACTTGAATAGTAGATATGCTGTTCAAGACAGTTTTGATTTAGATTCAAATAGGAAACTTGTTCCTATCATAGAGATAGGAATTGAAGATCCAAAAGAACTAACCATGCTGGTAATAGGATGCAAACATTTACATAAGGAAAAATAAAATGGAAAATCAAGAAGCACAAGTAGCAACCCCAGGTGGTATTGGCGGAGTTCCCCCAGAAGGTGTAACAATGCCTCAAAATACTCCAGAACTTACAATTAATGATTTAGGCAATTTGCGAGCAATTGTTGATGCTGCTGTTCGTCGTGGAGCATTTGCCGCTGCTGAAGCAACATCAGTCGGCGCAACATTTGATAAACTAAATGCATTTCTAAATGCAGTAGCACCACCGAAGCCTGAAGAGCAATCTGCAGTCGAAGAATAATATAAGGAGAGTAGCATGGCTAAATTTACCAAACATGTAGGAAAGATGAAAAACAATTCGGCTAGGATAGCCATTGTTTACAGAACCTTACCTGGAGATCCTAATAGTGCATTGGTAGTAGGTACCAATGGACTTACTGATGCATATCATGATTCATTAATGAGTCTAATTGATAGTGACGCCGGACAACAAGCAAATGAACTTGCAGATGTTATGGCAGTACGTCGATTCCCAGATGGAACCGTCATGCTACAATACTTACATGCTAATGGACATCTTAAAAAAGTTCCTACTAGTCTTGTACTGGTGACACCTAATGCTCAAACTGCAATTCAACTTAACGAAGTTAATGAACAAATTGCATTAGAAAAAGGTGTTAAATTAGATGAACTAGCAGTAACAGATGGAACCACTCCACCTGCGTCAAAGACTAGTACAGTTACAGAAGAAATTATTCTACCAGATGTTGTAGTACAGGATACAAAAAAATCCGTAGTAGTTGAAACTACTGAAGAAATTTCTGACCCTGTGTTGGTTGCAAAACAATATCGTTCTAAGGCTGACAAGTTGGCTAAGGATGCTGCTAATTTCCGTAGAATGGCAGACGCCATTGATCCACCAAAGGCCAAAGAATCCAAGGCTAAGAAAACTGTTGCGGCTTAATGAGCAAACTTATTGGGTCTGAATGGACGTATCTTAATGCTCTTTCAGATATTTTAGAAACTGGAGAGCATCGGCCTGATAGAACTGGTGTTGGTACTATTAGTAAATTTGGACTACAGTTAAAGTTTGATCTACAACAAGGGTTTCCGGCTATTACTACAAAACGGTTAGCTTGGAAATCTGTTGTTAGCGAACTACTTTGGTTTATAGAAGGTAGTGGTGATGATAATCGTCTAAAAGAAATTCTACACGGCAGTCGCACTAGCACAGAAAATACTATTTGGTCCAGTAACGCTAACGCAGACTATTGGAAACCAAAGGCACGATTTAAAGGTGATCTAGGCAGAGTCTACGGAGTACAATGGCGTGCATGGCGTGCTCCGGTATTTGGATCCAATAGGATGGCTGTTAAACATGTTGATCAATTGCAAGTATTGATTAATGGCATTAAAAAAGATCCATATGGGCGTAGACATATCATTAGTGCATGGAATCCCGGTGAACTCGATTTAATGGCATTGCCTCCATGCCACATGATGGCACAGTTCTATGTTAGTAGTAATGGAAAGTTAAGTTGCCATATGTATCAGCGTAGTGCAGATATGTTTCTTGGAGTGCCATTTAATATTGCAAGTTATGCATTATTCACACATATGATTGCACAAGTGTGTAATTTGTCAGTTGGTGAATTAATTATCTCGTTTGGTGATGCTCACATATATGATAATCACTTAGAGCAAGTTAGAGAACAACTAAGCAGAAAGCCTTTAAATCTTCCAACACTTGAATTAAATCCGGTTGAAGGAATAACTATGTTTAAAATGGACGACATTAAATTAGTTGACTACAATTGTTATACAACTATTAAAGCGCCAATGGCAGTTTAAACTACCAAGACTTCGATAACTCCAAAGCCTTCGGATTTATTTTCGAGGGCTTTTCCTATTATAGCGCCTCCAAATACAGATTGCCCAACACACGCATATCCTGCATGAACACTAGTTACTAGTAAATCACCCTTGTTAATAGGACCAATAACTTTGCATGGAACACGGCCTTTTAAGGCAATATAAGGGTGAGTTTCGTCAGTTCCTGCCTCAGAATTCATCATATATGCTGGGTTTTTACTTACTATGCCCGCTACCCTTGTATCAGCATAAATCACAGTTGTTGTAACTTCTTTTTCGCCGCCAATTACTAACACAGTACCGGCATCATATGCTGTATCTGCTTCATATCGTTCTGCCAAATCAGCATATAACGCACTAGTAGCGAGTCCTTCAAATCGTGTTGCTCTAACATAATTGGTAGAAGGATTATACATAAATCCATAGTCTATATTAATTGTCCCTTTTCCATTTGTTGATGTTGTTGAAAACAATACTGGTTTATATGAATTAGTACCATCTACTACAAAGGTTATTCCACTTGTATATGTGGATGAATTTGCATTAATAGCGTGGGCTGCTGTTCCCCATAATACAGTACCACTTGAATATACACCAGTAGTTGGATTAATACTAGCAGACACGCCAGTAGTTGGATGGGCTCCGATTAAATTAATACCTTTGTACAATTTTAAGGGAGGAGTTGCTGCAACATATATAGGATATGAACTAGTTGCATCTGCATATACTTCATATTCTTGATTTGAAACTACAGAAACAACATCTGTTCCAATAACTGCCTTAATGTTATATATAGCAGTACCGGGTTGTAATCTATCTTGTTCATATGAACCTCTCCAACCTGCTTGAGTATCTGCACCAATTGGCGGACCAATTAAAACATATGAAGTTCCGTTGGAAGCAAACAGTTGATCTTCTAAGGAGTTATACCAAAGATTGCCCGTGGGTGGTGGATTGTTTTCATTAAAAGGATTCTTATCACTAACTATTAGATTAGAAATACTTTTCCACTCTTTTGAATCATAAACATTTATTCTTTTGTTAGAACTATCATACCAAATTTCGCCTTCAATTGGTTTAGATGGCGGAGTTGTATTTGAGAAATTTTCTAATAGTTTAATAAAATTTTCATTTTGAGGTTCTCCATATCCTGCATAGTTTCTTCCTAGAAATAATAAATCAGTACTTTGATCTAATGTAGCATCTTGTACAGTAGCAATTATTGAACCATTAGTTTTATTTAAAATATACGCCATTTTTAATCCTTAAAGTACTACAATATTAGTTAGGGTATTCAGCGCCGTATTAAAATATATATCATAATATTTCCATATTTTTATACCCGGATGTATTGGGTCATCTATTAAATGAAAGCGACGAACAGACGGTACAAACACTGTACCACCAGAATAATAAGCGCACATTACCTTAGCATCAGATCCAATTGCATATCCTGTTTCATTAAGTTGCGTATTGGTTGCAGTTGAATAAAGAAGTCGCAAGTATTGGCTAATAGCCGCATTGCCTGCCGCTATATTTGCGATTGCTGTAGAAGTAGTTGCATGGGCAGGATCTCCATATTCGGTAATATCATAATATGTTGTCAATGTTTTAATTGGCGGCATCTGTTGAACACCGTTAATATATAAACTGTTTTTAATATCTAAATTATCGGATACAGTAATACCTTTTACAATTGTTGAAGTAGTTGCATTACCAAGATATGTGGCGCTATCAGTAGCCTTCATAGTAAATGAAGAAGTAGTTATTACTCCCATTGAAGATCCATATGTATATATCACTCCTACTTTTTGCGGATACTGTGTATCATTTTCTCTAATAGTTGCAGAAGGAAGATCAATACCGAACTTTCCTAACAATCCAGAAACCGACGGTCCGATTAATTTATAGATAGAACCATTCCATATACGTAGTTGACTATTAATAGTATCATACCAAAGGTCACCTGTACTTGTTGTAACTGCTGCTGTTCCGCTTACAGTAGCACCATATGTTGGTTTAAATGAATTACCATCATATACTGTTAATCGTTTAGAAGTTGTATTAAACCAAAGTTGTCCAATTTGCGGACTTCTTGGTTCGCTATCTATCGGTGCAGCAAAACTTGTTAATAGTTTTACTAGATTATTATTAAAATATTGTCCGTAATTATCAACATTTTTTCCAATTAAATCTAAACTGGTAGTACTACTATCAACCTGACCATTGGCTATGTTTAGTAAAACTGACCCGTCGTTATTATATATGATGTATGCCATATGTTATGTCTTTATTATATATGTTAAATATCCACCAGTAGGAATTGAAGTTGCTGTTGACAAATTAGGAGTCCTAAAATATCCCGGACTTGCAGTTCCATAAGTACCACCTATTACACTATAAAGATTGGTATAATTTGTTATCTGATAAGAGTTTCCTAAACATGGTAAGAATCCCGACGGAAGATTAGTTGAAGTTCCAAATGCAGTTATCATTCCAGTTGTAAACAAACTAGAATATATGTCAGACAAGAAATCTAATTTAGAGATTTTTTGTAAACTAGAAACTGCTGTACTAGTATCTAACACCAATAATGTTTGTGTCGGAGTTGTACTAGAAACAGGAGATTGAGCATTAATTGCATCTCGTGTTAATGTAGTTGCAAATACGGCGGTGCCGGTTCCTTTGAATAACACCGAAGTAGCAGTAACTTGCCCTTGTATGTTAAATTCTCTAGCAGTTGCTAATGATGTTGCAGATCCTGTTACACTTCCATTAAACGTTGTTGCATATATATCGGTAGCATAAATTTCTCTAAATTTACGTGTAGTTGATCCAATGTCATATACTCCGTTAATACTAGGAAGTAATATTGCTCCGGATCCTGTGCTAGTTCCCAAAGTCATTACATCGGTACTAGTTGTTCTTCCATTTATTTTTAAATTACCTGCATTTAAATTTCCAATGATCGATGCACCATTACTAACTGATAATGATGCCACTATACTCACATCATCTAAAAATCTTCCGCCACCATTAACATCTAAAGTAGGAGAACTAACAGTAGTTGCTGTATTAATACCAACATTATTATATCCAGAATTGAATCTTAAATAAGCATTAGAATTAATTCCAATTTTTAGCGTACCCGATGTGGTGCTATTTTCAAAATTAATAAATGAATCATTTGCTGAATTATATATCTTAAGAGGATTGTTAGTAGAATTAGATCTAACAGTTAATCCGTTTGTTGATTGTATATTAAGAGAACCTGCAAGTGTTTGCGCGGTAGCATTATTTGTTAGTACTTCTGTAGACTTAACTAATACACCTGTAGAAATTTCTAATGCTGATGCTCGTTCTGCAATTCCGTTATATTTTGCAGGCACCTTACTTGTTAAATTTGTTCCAATTTTAATTGTTGCAAATCCATCTATTACAGTTCTAGGAGTGAATGAATTGTAAGAAATAATTTCTACTACATTTCCATTTGCCCAATTTTTAATAATAGGATATCTGTCTCCTGTGGTACTTTCTACAGATACTGCTTCTGATCCCGATTTAGTATTTCCAGATTGAACAGAAGGTCCCACCACAGTCCAATTATTACTAAATCTAATTTTTAATTGATTATTTGAAGTATCAACCCAAATATCTCCCTCATTAAGATTGTTAGAGTATCGTATAATAGGATCAGTAGATTGTTGATATATACCATTGGCACTCGGCCATCTTCCCCCGTCTACACCACCATTGTTAATTCTTAAAACTGGTTTGTTAACATCAGTAGTATCATACCAAAGTTGACCTTTAATAGCATTCGACGGTTTATTAGGGCCTGCAAAATTTTCTAATAATTTTAAAAAATTCTGAGCAACTGGAAGACCATAGTTTGAGTAACCAGGACCAACCAATGACAAACTTGTATCATTGTTAACTCCGGGTCCCTGCGGTACCGGTAATATAGTAACGGTGTTAACGTTATTTGGATCTGAGAATTTTAATACGTACGGTGATGTCATGATTAAATTCCAGTACTAATACTTTGGATTCTTATTGTATAATCAATTTGAATCATTCTGTTTAAAGATTTCTGTACAGGATGAAAAATAACATGAGTTAGCAATGATCCCAAATTTGGTCCATCTTCGCTATACCCTTTTAGTCCTAGTTCATCAAATACATATGCGCCATCTTGGTTAGTACTATTATCAAATGCAGATTGATTGTAAGGTTCTCCAAAGTCTAATAAACAACTAACTAAAACATCGGTGTAAGCAACACCCGATATATGCCTAGTTTCCATAAAATTTCTTGCTGGATCTATTGTATGAGAACGTTTTGAATCAACTGTTTTTACATAAGTTTGATTATATAATGCCGCAGCACTACCTATAGTATTTGGTGTTAGATACGTAATAATACCAGTTGGGTCAACACGACTTCCCCCGTTGCCAAATACCATTTCTGCTATAGGACCGTTTGATTGATTTGATATACTGCTTGCTAATGCTATAGAAAAGTTTTCGTAATGAATGGCATTTCTCTTATCAACAAACACTTCTTTAGTACTAGGATCAAAAATCTTAATATGACCTTGAACGCTTACTGAACCGGTTTCGTTAGGTTTTGAAGCCTGCATTGGCTTACTATCGTTGGGTAAATTATTCATTTGTTTATTATCATCCATAATGGTATTTATCTTTGTAAATTATCAGCGTACTATCCACCATAATAATACTGATCAGGCAGTGATGCTTCTTTTTCACGTAAGAAATGCGCTTGGATAGCATTGCTAGTTAATAAAGATTCAGTTCCTGTCCAAACATATCCTTTTCTTTGTACAATAGTAATATTGGTATTGTTACTTGTAACATCTAAAATATTTAATACTAATTCATTGGTTGCTGTAGTTATTGTAAATTCAGGAGGTAATATTACTTCACTTGTTGCAGACGGGTCATATGATATAGCACTATCATGTATAATTAATGGAGTTTTACGAAGTTGGCGGCCACCATAATATACTGTAACTTGATCAACTGCGTTTACGCCCGGAGTTAATTTAATACCATCTCCAGTTGTTGTATTGGTTATTGTGCTTATTGTATAAGTTAAAGATGTTGTAGAAGTGGTCTGTACTAGTACCGATTCAGTGTACGGAACATCTTGTTGAGGACTTTGATCAATAACACTAGTTCCTGCATAAGAAATTGCAGCAGGTGCAGTACCTAATGTTCCTCTTCTTAATTGTCTTAATACATTTCCATCTTTTATAAAAAATTCAATACGTTCGCTATCAATTATTACTACTCCCGGTTTGTTAGTTAAAGGATTAGGTGGTACTAATTTGCTAGCATCAGTTACATATATTGCAGTATCATTATAATGTAATGGTTGTTCTAAAGTTGTACTATAGAAAGAAGAAATGCGGCCATAATGATGTCTATCAAACATATCATTAAACACTCTATATCCTAATACATTAGTACCATACGATGGGGGATTAATAGTAGTTACTATTAAACTATTACCAGGACTTAGATAAAGAGAGTTACTTAATACAATGGTTCTCCTATCATCTAATATTTTAAACTCCCTTCTTGGAATTAATGGAGTTTGATTGTAATATACCCAAACATAATTGTCATTTAAAACAGGGAATGATAGTTTATTTGTATTGTAAACATTTGTAGTTAATTTTTCTGTTCTAATCATCATGTTATCATGATCAGCAAACGAAACAACACGGGCATGATAATTGTTTTCTGATAGACCAACATCAAAATGTATCATGTTATCAGAGATTGAATACTCTGGCATTGGATTTCTATATCTTTCAATCGCAATTACATCATCGTTATTTAATAAGTTGTTTACAATTGTTATTGTACTATATACTTGATCAAGTGTGTAATCAAATCCTGGTCTAAGTTCTATGCCATTAGCATAAACTTTTACATCATCTGCATTGAATGTATATTGAGGGAACACTAAGACGCTATCTATATTATATGTAAGTTGTCCATTTGTTACTTTATAATAAGTTGTTGTTGGAGGTGTTGAACGTCCATAATACGGAGGATTACCTCGATATATATCAACAATAGCCTGTCCGCTTACTGGTTTAGAAGATCCAGGAAAATACGGTAAGGTATAACTAGCTACTCCTTCAAATGGTATTAAAAATATATCTTCATGAAATCTATTAAATTTAGTATACTCTGATTCAAAAAACCAAGATTGGATTGTAAACGGATTTAAGTTAGTATTGTCAAGTCCGTATACTCTTACACATGCCCTATTGTTTTGATCACTCACATATGTTAGCATATATCCATAATCAGTTGAGGTAGTGACTTTATTGATCTCGGATCCATTAACAGTAACATATACTTTTCTAACATCATCGATACTGGCTAAACTTGTAAGTACAGCCGTTGTGGTATTATCAACTACAACCATCTTACTATCAATAACTGAATTATCTCCTCCAACATCTACTACTGTATATTTTCCCACACCCTGGTACGGTATTGGAGGAATATGAATTTCATTTCCTATCATAAAGTATTGCGTAGGAGAAGTAAATCCATAAAAAGAAGTTCTGTAACTTGTATTAACTTTACCTTTTCCTAAATATACAAATTGTCCCCCATTACTCACTTTACTATAAAATACATGACTGCTAAAGTCTTCAATTTCAGTATAAGGTACTTGAGCAAATGTGCCGCCACCGTTTGTAATTCCTGCAACAAATCCAAGTTGTCCGTTAGTGTTTGAGCCTTTATATGTATTTTCATAATACATTTCAACAAATTGATCTTCACCATTTGAGTATAGTGTAACTTCATATGCAATAGCAGGAACAGTTGGTACTTGATTTTTATGTGAAGCATGTGTTCCATCAAATCTTATTCTAATATAATCAAAAGCATCTGATGCTCCGGTGCTTAGGAAAATTCCCGGTGTGTTTCCGGATGATAGCGGAATTAGACCTCCGTCACCTATTCCATAATTTTGCCATAAGTCAGTAAACTCAACCATTATTGCTGGATTCTGAAGATTGTATATGCCTTGATCCCATCGAGAAGCATTTTTTAAAATTAGGTCGATATAGATGTCATCAGTGTAAGGATATGCTGATTCTATAAAAACCAGAGATCCATTTGAAGCAATAGTAAAATTATGTACAGATTTTCCATACATCTTAAATGTAAATGGCATTTCAACAAATTGTGAAAAACCAGCATTAGTAGTGGCTGCTAATGGATGCGCCGGGTCACCGTAAGTAGCGTCAATACCCGAAGGCCACCACCAATTTTGATTTGTATCTAGAATGGCATAAGGTATACCTCTGGATTCATAATAGGAATATATCGTCTCACCGAAAGTATTCTGATTTGGGTTCATAAATATCCAAAGATATCCGGTACTTGTTTCTAGGATGGCATCCTGATAACTAGGGTTTGATTTAAAAGCACCTAATGTATCCGGAGTAGCAACATCAACTGTACCAATTAGATATGGTGAAAGAATTGCTGTGCCCACTTGGCCCGCCGATGTGGCTGTCATTCCTTCGAGAAAATGTATACCATACGTCATTTCGTCAGCAGTTAACGGATTTAATCCAACACTGTTGCCTAAACTTACAATCATACTATCATAGTTATTAGGTCCCATAAGCAATGTTGCGGTTGTAGCAACTCCTGCTGTTATTGGAAACGTTCCTGTCATAACCATTGCATGGGAATCATTATCTTTTGTATATACATTAATACCTAAACTATCTATAATATGTCCATTTACTAGTTCTTCAGGAGCATAACTAGAATCTAAATTTAAAAATTTATTTCCATCTACTATCATATCTTCAGGTGCAACACCTAATGCTCCGACAAAATTTCCTAATTCCCATGAACCTCCGGCAATGGCGGTATCTAATCCAGACATCATTGTTTCGGGTTTCCAAAATTCTATAGCAGGATAACCATATATAAAAAATTCAAAATAGTAACTACTATTAACTAGTTGATAGAACGATACTAATGCCATTCCATTACTATCTTTTGTTATTTGATAATATTCTGCGCCAGGATGGGGCCCAGTTACTGGAATACCCGTAAGCATAGGGCTAGTTAATCCATCATTGAATATTTTAATATTAGAAATATCGTTATATTGAATATGAAGATTTATTACTAGTGAAGTAGCAGTGGTTTTGTCATATGCTTGTACAAAATGATCTAACAGTAATATACTAGGATCAATTGTAGATAATAAAGTAACTATTGTTGCAGAAGATATTGTTGTAGCAACTGCTGTAGTAGTTGATAGAGATGATATTGCTTTTATAGCAAATTGGTCTGCGTCTAAAACACTATCAACAGTATATGTTCCATTATATCCGCTAGATGTAATCCCCGATATTACAATCTTATCACCCACAACTATACCTCCTACATTAAATGGGGTCATAGTTTTAACAACTATTTGAGAGCCAACTGTTGTTGCGGTTGATTTTGCAGATTTAATTTTAAAAATTGGTTTACTAATTGTTATAGATCGTGATCCTGTATCAACAGATGTTACTACAGTATCTGGTCTAATTCGAATAGTTGAAGAATTTAAAATGTTAATTAATTGCCCAGTAACAATACCTGTAGTTGTACTAATATATAAAGTAGATGTACCGATTGTAGCAGTGCTTATTATTTTTGCAGAAGCATAATAAGTTACAAGTTCACTCCAGGTTGATCCACCAACATCAAATTTTCCTGCGCCATTAACGGTATCCCATGGAACAGAATATTCAAACGGTAGACCTTGTATAACTGATCCTGGGAAGGTAATACCTGTCATTAATGATGATAAAGAATCAGTAGACGTATGTAGTTTTTCAATCCTATCTAATGCAGTATATAATTCTATACTCTTGTTATAAGATATTTTAAATATTTGTCCTTCTATTGGAATATAATTTAAAAATTTAAATCTAGAATATTTTTTATTATACCCATTATATTCTACTGTATAGTACTCTAACGTATAATCTGTACCTAATATCAATTTACTATCTAACGTTGGTACAACTGTTAATTTATCTGCATCAGCCAACCATGTAAGAACAAACTTATCATCTTTTCCTGAGCATATAAATGTATCAAATACACGAGTTTCTCCAATTTCTGAATTATAATTTACTCTATCAAATTTAATACCAATTTTATTTTTTCTTGTTTTTAAATTTAATAATGTTGCAACGGCGGTTGCTGTAGAAGTGACAGATGGGCCACCGCCGGTGATTGTTACCGTTGGTGCCTGTGTATATCCATTTCCTGAACTAGTTATTAATATTTGATATACCGTACCATTTCTAATGTAGGCACTGGCAGTTGCATCAGAAATAACAGAACCTCCGCCACCGGTGATTGTTACAGTTGGCGTTTGAGTATACCCTGCCCCACCATTAGAAACTACTATAGATCCGATTTCTGAAGTATAATTATCAACCCATGCCTTCCACGGTTGTTGATCAATTAGCGGATTCTGCAATCCTACTGTACTAAATGTATCGGTAGTGGTGTTGTAATAAGAAGGCAAATCAAAATCAGTTGCACTTAACGATAATCTTTCGTCTGTACTTTCTAAATATGAATACTTAGAAGTATAGGATCTTAATTGGCTATGATACGGTTTAACTTCTTTGATATATTCTTCAAAATTTTGTTCATCTTCTAATTTATAAACTGGTCGTTGATCAAGTGATCCTACAACATTTGTCACATTGATAAATGAAGTTTTAAATGCCCAGTCTAATAATTTTTGTTCAGTTAATGCATACTTAACAGCGGTAAAGAAAAGTAAATTCCAATTTACTTTTAAATTATTAATAAAGATATCATCCTTTAATGCTAATAAAATATAATACAATTCTAAGTCAGGAATTTGATCGTATAATGTTTCTTCCAATGTTGCTTCATCATATGAATAATTTAATTTTCCATAATTCCATATAGAATCTAATATTTGGAAAGTACCGTTCTCACTAAAAACTATATTATAATTTTTAGAAAAATTGCCAGCATTTTCTGTTCGCTCAAGTATAACATATCTACCATCTCCAACATTTAATACCTTTACATAGTCACCGGGTACTATGCTATCTAATGTAGATAATTCATAGATATGAGAAACCACATAATTATATTCTTTAAACAATTTATAATCGTCACTTACCCAATTAACATAATTCCAATATAATGGTGTGTTGTATGTTTGATTTTTAATCATTACCCACAAGGATGAAGTATAATCAAATTGATATTTTGTCCATATAAATTTATAATTTTCATCTGCCTTAACTATAGCAGTATGGGGGCGAACTGTTAATATTGGAGCAGTTACGAATTCAGATCCCGGATCTGATATTATTACATTGATAACTTTACCTTCACTATTAATTTCTGTTAGTAGTTCAGCCGTAGAAGTTTCAGTTAATCCAACAGTAACTTTAGGTGGTGAAGTATATCCGTATCCTGCAGATACTATATCTACGGTGGTTATTTTACCATTGGTTACATAGCATTCTAATTTTGCTTGTGCATACTTAATAGTGATATCGTTAGATACAGATAATAAATTTGAATAATGATCAACTGAAAAATCGTATTCTCTTAAGAAGGTATTAGGAACTGTATCTAATTTGTTTAAATTATCAAAATTATAATTACCTGTTATTCTATTTTTAATTAAAACAGAATTAGCAAATTCAACGATATTACGTAATGCTTCTTTTCTATTTTTAAATAAAGTTTGTTGAGGACGAATTCCTATACCATATCTATTTCTATAGGTTGAATTAATTGCAGGGACAGCATTACCTAATTGATCATGCCCTAACAAACTGTCAATTAATTTTTTCTCAAGTAACGTAGTAGGCATGCTATTAGCATCACCTTCTGATAATAATACCCATTCAGTATGTTTTGGAATTGTATTGCTAATAGTATCAATAGTAATGTTTGCATTAATCCTATTACCAACTAACATTGGTTGAACATTCGCAAATGCTACACTACTCGGTGATAAAATTTCAGCAAATTTCAATCCATTAGCAGTAGGGTCAGAAATTATTCTAGATACTTGATAACTGCTTATTCTTCTATTCGATGTGGCTGGTACTGTAACTTTATTTTTAACCCAGAAAAAGTATACATTCTCAAATGAGTTAGTTACATTATTAAATAATTGTTTAATAGACACTACACTGTTATCAGGATATTTTGGTTGTCCACTTATTCCTTTTGTTAAACCTTCATTTGTATCTGCTTGAGCGGCCCATTCACTAGGCAATAAATCAGACCTAACCCATTCATAAACGTCAATACTTGAACCAGGAAATAATTTACCCCAATTATTTTTTCTAAAAATATCGTCGCCTTGTTCATACCACATATATTTTGTAGTACTTAAATCCCACCATAGTTCTCCTACATGATCATCTATCCAACTTGTACTACTATCAACAATAGTGTAAGCGAGACCGACAGTATAAGTAGCAGGGTCAAACGCAGATTTATATCTTAATTCTTGCTCTGCAATGCCTGCAATTTTTCCTTTTACTGGATCAATAACATCTAAATATTCTACAATTTCTTCTTTAAAAGAATCTATCAACGCTATGCGATCAACAGTAGAGATATCTACAAGGTCATCTTGTTGGCGTAATAGTTTTAAACTGCCTATTGTTGAATCAATTTTACTAAATTGATAGAATGACGATGTGTCGTTATTTGCTGAAACATTATATGTAGGCGCTCCTACATATATATTATTATTTGTAGCAATAACTGATGATCCATACTTACTACCTTCTGCTATAGAAGAATCAACTAATTCTTCAGACAATACAAAATGACCATCTAAATTACTATAAACATATACAGTTCCTGCATCTGATAAAGACTCTGTAAACTGTGTAGTACCTTCATCAAATGTAGTAGTACCTTGTTTAGAAGTTATATCAAATTCAGTAATAATTGAATTATTAGTACCCAATGCACTTATAGATAAAGTATTATTATCTTGGCTAATAGATATAGAATGTCCAAATTTTAAATCATTAGTGTATGAAGGATTTTTTATAATTTGAGTAAGTTCATACGAATAACCAGTCGGGTGTGGACTTAGTGCTAAACTACGTTCAGCAAGATTTGCAGCATATTGAGCAGGATTTAATAAATTATTATCAATCACAGACTGAGCAAATCCGGCAAGCCCATTTAACATCCAATATCTAATGCTGGCTTCATCTGGATATAGTTGTGCATCAGGATTTTGAAAATATGCAGCAAGTACGGCTGCTCTTGTTGCTACTGTATTAAACGCATCTGCTGCTCTTTCTGCATCATATATTGCTGCATCTGCCGGATTGGCTGCTCTATAGTCAACCCAGAATTGATGAAAAACTCCAGTCTCGCCCAAACCTACCCTCATCCAATTTAAAATAGTTTCTTCACCATAGTATACAGGTGCTAACTCTTCAGCAGCAAGTGAAAATATTACTTCTGGACGGGTTGAGTTATAGTAAGGAGTTAGCGTTTTTTTATAAACAGCAACCTTGCCGTAAGGTTCTCCTATTGATTTTGATTCTGTTGAAGATACAAATAGATGCGAGCCATCGGGTGATACTATTACATCACTACCAAATTCAGCAGATGTTCCAAATGGTGATTTTAATGTTTGGCTCCAAGAAAAATCTTTATCATATAATTGTACAATACCTACATTTGTTCCTGTGGTAACAATGTGTTTAGGAGCACTTATAGCGATAACTGTTCCTATGGTGTCTCCTGCAATTTTATGTCCAAATTGACTTCCTGGAGATAATGTTACATGAGAAGATAACTCAATTCCCACAACTGGATGTACTGAAATTACTGTACTAGGTTTAATTAACGATGCTGCTGCTCGTTCAGCAAGATTTGCAGCATATTGAGCAGAATTTAATAAATTATTATCAATCACAGACTGAGCAAATCCGGCAAGCCCATTTAACATCCAATATCTAATATCTTCTTCAGAAGGATACAATTGTGCATTAGGATTTATTTGATATGCACGTATTACAGTTGCTCTAGTTTCTACCGCACCTATAGCATCGTTAATTCGCCAAATATCCCAGATTGCTGCTTCATTGGGATTTGCTAATCTATAGTCATGTATTAATTTATTAAAACCGGGTGCTGTATCAAGACCAAAAGTCATCCAATTTAAAATAGTTTCTTCACCGTAATATAACGGTGCTTCTAAATTAGCGGCCAATGCATATATTACTTCTGCACGGGTAGATTTATAATATCCTGTTCTTGTTACACCATAGGCATATACATGCCCTGTGTTGGTTGGATTTTCAGGACCGCTTGGCGCACCAACTAACAATGTTGTACTTGCTGTAGAAACCGTTTCATTTATATAAATTGAATGACCGAATCTAGAATAATCAGCAGTTTGAGCAGTAGTAGCATAAGGATTTACTAAAATTGTTGAGTCTGTTTCTTTAGTAAATGTATTATTAATACTACTAATTTTTACTAAGCCTTCTGAAGAGAAATTCTTTGTATAACCGGTACCTGTACTGAGTATTACTACGCCACTAGTTAAAGTATTTGCACTATTAATAACAACATTTGTTGCGTTAGGTGCACCTGCAAAATATAAATTTTTTCCAGTATCATACTGCAAAGAATAACCAAATTGTGCTTTTATGTTAGGATAGCAATATGTTGCTAAGTCTGTGTTTAAACTATATTCAAATTTCTTTTCTAAAACACTTGTAGTTTTATGTTTAGTGTATACCCAAACGCTTCCTATTCCTGGAGTATTTTTAACAGTCCAACCTGGTGCAGATACCATTAATATATTTGTATTATCTGATGTGTAAATAGATTTTCCTAACTCCGAATGTAGACTTAACGAAGTTATTGTAGCAGTAAAATGACCATTAACCCCCACCGAGTAATTTTTTATTTTTTCATAAACTTGCCACTTGTCGTTAATGCCTTCATCTATCCAAATTTTTTCATTGTTCTTTAAATTTAAAATATCTGTTGAATTAGCAACTTCTTTAATATTTTTATATCGTGCATTTTCAAATTTAAACAATGCTCCATAACTTAATAATTCTGCATCAACTATAGAGGTTAAACTTGATGCTACCGTAAATTGATCTAATTTAGCGATATCAATTATAATGTGTATACCATTAACTTGCTCATTAAATCTAACTACAGAAACAATGTCACCTATTGATAATCCATGCGGTTGGTCAGTTACAAATGTTATGCTGGACCCGGGGGCACTTACATATACTCCTGCAATCTTAGAAGATTGTTTAGAGTATCTACTAACGCCCCAGCCGCCGTTTTCTAAAAATCCCATCCATATAGTATTGCCATCTTGTAATACAGAATTATTAGCAATATCTAATAAACTATTTTTATTATATGCTGTAGCGGTAACATCATCTGCTCTAATATATCCAGCAGTAGTCAATACTAAATTATTATCAAAGAATGTGCTAGAAGACATTATTGGAAACGTATTTGCCGATGAGTAACTATCCGGAGTTAATAATAAGTCCGACTGAGACACATATGTCACCAGCGGATTTGCATCAGCAGGAGTTTCAGAAAATTTAACAAGATATGGATTTTCTAAAGATGTACTTTCATTTAAATTAAATTCTATTTCATTGTATGTTGAAAAACTTCCGTAATTACCTGATCTGAATGCCCAATCTTCAGTTAATAAAATGTCCCCTTGACGTGTAAACTTACCAACTTTGGATAATTTATCAATAGAATTTTTAGTTCCTTTTTCCTTAATGTATCCTTGATAAAATTTATATTGGCTAATTGAATTTGTAAAAATATTATTAAGGTATGTTCTTGGAGTATAACCAATTAAATGTTGTGCTAGTTTTTGTTGGGTAGAATCAAAATTATCAATATCTAAACTATAAAAGTCTTCGAATTGATTAATTTTATAATCAAAATTAGGTAATAAATTTGATACCGGCTTACTATCTAGTTTGATCCATTTTTCAAAATCAAAAGTAGCATCTCCGATAATTTTAACAGTTGATTCATAATACGAACCGTTATATCTTACCACTTTTCCCGGTAAGTATGTTCCATATGCTGTCCAATCTATAATAGTAACATTGTCGTAAACAAAACCGGGACTAGATAAATCACCATTCCAATTGGCAGTTCTAAATCCTGATAGTTTAATTCTTCGTTGCTTGTATCCTGTTTCAATATCGTATATAGTATCATTAAAAATTGTTTTATTGTTAAAAACCATTCCGTGTTCTTTTTGTACAGAATTTAATGTAGCAAAAAACATACCTTCAAGAGTGTCAATAGTATTAATTACACAAACACCGTCTTCTCTTGATAAACGAAATTTATCTAATGGAAATGATTTTCCATCGGCTTTTAATATACTAAAATCATAATCTCCGGTAGTAATATCATCAACCACCGAATCAATAAATGAATATTTTAGATAATCCGCAAATGGACTTAATGTAATTAAATTTCCGTCTGCCCAATTTTGCGTAGTCCAATATAAGAATTCTTTAGCAGTAAATTTCCAATTTACTATATCATTAAGATCAGTATTATATTCATCAAATATAAATCCTTGACTTTCAAGATAGGCACCGTACCCAATTAATAAATCGTATACTTCTTGTATTGTTGAATAACTTGTACCATATGGAACTACTGTTACTGTGTTTTCAAATCTTGAAGATAATTGTGCGGTGGCGCCGCCTACCATAGGCAATGATGGTAAGGCTTGAAATAATGTTATATCAAATGTAGATTGTGTATTATGACCAACTTTAACTATATAAAATGTTCCATTATATCTTACAATCTGACCTTGTTTATAATAATGTGTTGTGTTTGCTGTAGTAGATGTAATATCAATTGCACTAAGACCACTGTTGCCACTGTTGCCGGCGCCTGTCCATTCTGTAAATGACTCAGATTTTCCTCCAACAGTAATTGCACCGGATGCTAAACTTTTAGTAGGTTTAAGTATTTCAAAATATGGATTTGTAGTGTCATATCCCTTAATAATGAAATTACCATTAGACCGTTGTACTATAACTCCGGATATTCTAGCAGACTTAATAGGATTACTTACATTTAAAATTAATGAATAGTCTTCAGGCGGTAAGATTGCTCCTTGTGCTTGTGACACAGGATCAATAGAGTCAATAACAATTTGCAATTTATCTTTGCTTGCAAATCCTCCTAATTTATGGAATAGATTAAAATTAATATAAGTTAAGTCTTGTGTTAATAATTCAAGATAGTTTAAATCTTTCTGTTTTCCCCGTTCAATAACATAAACGCCAAATCCGGCTGATTGTACATCTTCTCCATCTAATATAAGTTTAGAAGGATTTAAATAAAGATCATTTGCCTTATATGTTAACTGATTTTTAATATTTAGATAACTTCTACTTGTATCAAACATAGAAGAAGTATATGAGCAAGGATCAAGTAAGGCGGATAACGCATTTACAGCAAATGGCCAATAACTGCTGTTTCTCCATGCTGTTTCTGCAGGAGAGTGATCTCCAAATTTCCAATTTGCAGATTTATCGTCAATTGTTAAATTACCTGCATTTAGCAAAAATGAACCAGGTGGTTTTAAGTTTCCTGCAACATCAACAGGAACAATTGATGAAAAATTAATACGAGCATACTGAGAATTAATAGTTCCTAAGTTATCAACTATTCCATTAGTTACAGCATCAATCAATGCTGTTCGTTTTTCACTATTAACCCAATCGTATTGGATGTCCCACCATAACGGTTTAATTGAATGCCCTAACATTTCCCAAGGATGAGAATGCGGACGATCAGTATCGTAAAAATATTTGTAAACACCTCTCCAATATCCCGGATAAGAATTTCCTATAGGAAAACTACCATTGGTATAATTCCATGTAAAAAAGTTATATTCATCATAAACATTATTAGTAGTTGTATCAATACTGTATTGACCGGTCCATTTAATAAAGTCTTTTACTAAAATATCATTAATTTCAGATGAAGAATATTTACTTTCTCTAAATGCACTTGGCAAATATCCGTTAACATCAAATATTTTAGGATTATAATTTATTTTAATATTATTAAAAACACGTTTTTCGTATTCAAGAATAATAGCATCCCTATAATCGTCAAAGGCTTTAATTATACTGCCGTCGTGGCCTCGTATAACATTTGTAGAATTTAAATAGGTGTCATCTAAAAAATACTCAGGTTTATATTTTGGATATAAACCTAATTTAGATGGCGTTGGAGGAATATATGCACCGCCGGTATCTAAATAATAATGGATAGATATTTTATCACCTGCTACAAGATTTAAAATATCTGTATTAACTATTATTGTGTTATCAATACTATCAAAATAATATTCAGAATTTGCAATTAATTGATAATCATTATAGTATACAATTACTGATTTAAAACTTAATGCTGTTAAATCAAATTTAACCCCTATTGGAAATATATTGTTTGCGCCTGTAACTGTATAGTCTCTTACAATTTTGTTAGGTCCATAACCTAACATATCAGATCTATAATATAAAGATCTAGAATCTTTACTAGAATTAAGTTGTGTTAAAACTAGGTCTAATGCATCACGTGGTGTTAGTTGACTATCAACTTTACTTAAAGCATTTAAGAAATTTATTTTAAATTGATCGTACTGTTCTGCAGAGTATCTAATAGAATCAACTACATTGTGTTCTTTTTTTCCAAGAAATATTTGAGGGAACGCAATAGGATTAGCATTTATAATTAAACGAGAACCATATTTGGCATAATCATTTAAATCTCTAAGATTACTTATTCCCGGAAACTCGCCAATAAATCCAGTAATACCATTAACCATTGTTGAAAGATGATCACTTAGTTCACTTAATGTTAATTCTGTTATAGGTCCGTTTAACGGATTGTTAGTTAATCCTAACGGAGTTTTATAATATCCATTTTCATTAGGTGTATCTTTAGAAATTATTTCTAAAGATACTATATCATTTTTAGCAATATTAACAGACGACGTACTAACATGAATAGTAATACCATCTGTATCTAAAGTTGAATTAACTAAATTTCCATTCACATAAGAAATTACAGAAGTGGCAGATGTTACAATTGATTTAAGTTTTAATACATTTGTTGAAGTCAACATTGTTTGAATTTCAACAATAGGAATTTGATAATTTACTGATGGTTCCCATACATTTTTAAATTCGTTTCCTATTTTAAGATATGTAACACCGGTAGTAATTGTAGAACTTATATTATTAACATCAGTTATACTGACAATGTCAGACATAAAGTAGTTCTTAAAAACATAACTACCAACTCCGATACTGTTTTTATACTTTAATGGGAATCCTAAAACTTTATCGTATATTGTTCCTACTTCATAACCAAATATTTTACTGCCGGCAAAATTAGAATTTTTATCAGAATAACTTAATTGAGTCGGTTGAGAATTATCAAATAAATCAAATAATGGTGCTTGATTTATAGTTGTATGTTGCTGTGATTTTTTCCATTGAATAACATCGATGCCATTAATATTCTGTGTTGTATAATGCCAACTTGTTCCTTGATTTAATATACCATAGTTTATGGAAACTGAACTAGCAGGCAGCGGAGTAGATGGTTCTATTAATCTAAGAGTAGGTGGGTTGGTAGAAGTATCATAGTTTACCTTATAAATTTTTCCATTGAGAGATGTATCTGCATTAAAAATTATTCGAAAACCATGCTCTAATAAAACTTCGTCACTGTAATAACCAATAGTACCGTCTACTTGACTAAATGCATCAGTAGTAGTTGTATCAATTATATCTACATTTTGAATTCCAACTGACCCAAAATTATAAAGTTTTATATCTGGATTAAATTCAATAATAGGTCTATTGGCTCTTCTATCTAACGGATAGACAGCCTGTTGATTGTTTATTTCAGCAGTAATACGAATAATGTCTCCGTGAAACCATCTGTTATATCGTGTCCATGGATTTAAATCACCACTAGCCTTATTAATTGTAATATATTCGGGTATTACTGGTAGTGTTTTATTTGAATCAAATGGATAACTATCGAATAAATCGCTATCAAATGTTTCATTATAAATCTGTGCAACACTTTCATGTACTTCTAATAATTTAATATCAATTAATTTTATACTTTTGCCAACACCTTCAACATAATATTCTTTATTATTAGATGAAAGTTTTAATTTCATTCCGTTACTTAATGAATAATTATTTAGAATTATATATGTAGGTGTACCTTCTATATCTTCCTTAAGATCATCTACTAATATTGCATCAGGTCCATTAGGTAGCCAGTAATATTGATTATAATTTATCAACTTATCCCAATCTATATGAGGATTGTATGAATAAAACTTTGATCTAAAAAGTCTATCAAGGTTATCAGTTTTTCCACCTTGCAAATTAATTTCATTAATTATATCATCAAATCCAATTACATCGGTTATGTTAGATGATGCATCTTTAAAAACTAAAGCAGGTTCTAATGGATATTCTTTTCTAAGAGGTAAATTTTCTTTAAGATAAAAGTCAGTTGCAGGATTATAATTAGGAGTAATTATAGATCCAACAAATCCATCAATACGTTCAAGTTGTGGTGTTTGTATTAAAGGGTCAAGTGTGCCGGATAAAAATTTTGAATTTTTATCAGTTTTTAAATATTCAGGAAGTAGATTAACTGACTTTTTGTTATCTATCATTTTAAGATCCGCTAGTTGTTACAATCGATGAAGATTTTAATTGTGATGCAGTAATCGCATCAATAATTTCTATATCAGAAATTTTTGCACCACTTATGAATATCTCATTTGATAAACATGTTAGTTCATATAAACTTCCAAAACTATTATTATCAGTAACTGGTACAATAACAAAATTGGTAATATCAGGTGTAAGTAAATTCATAATATAAGTTGATAGTTCGCCAAAGTGAAAACTTTGTCCAAAGTCCCAATTTTCTAAAGCAAAAAAATCATTTATACCCAACAATATTCTTGTTTTTAAATCATTGTCATTAGTTATTCTATCAGGATTTTTAACCGCTTTAAATTTTGCCTGAAGATTTATATTAGCATTTGCACCAAATAATATTTTATAACGTACTGGGTGAAATACTATTTCATCACTTATTGATTTAATAGGAGAAAGAGATGGAAGATAATTTTGTTCTAAATTTTGACTAGTTGGAGGTAGCGGTTCACTTGATACATTACCTAACAACCAACTTCTTACATCATTATCGTATGAGGTTGTCAACATATAGATATCTATAATATTTGATTTACTAGGATCAATTCGTCTTTCTTCACCACTATTATGCTCATAATGAAATTTAATATTAGAACATCCAGACCTACCGATATATTGATCAGTATATATAAACTTCTGATATGCTTTTGACCAATACTTAACAACATTTAAAGAAGGACTATAAAAATAGAACAATTGCCCATCAATTTTATACTCAGATGTTACGCTATTTTCATTTAAAAATGGAAGTATATCATCTGAAGTTAATGCAAATCTTGCAGTAGACCCTACTCTTTTAAAATAAACAAATTGTGATCCTACAATATTAGTAAATGAATCTGGATCTAAAATTTGCCCTGTGCCGGTATAATCATAAAAACTAATTTTTACTCGTTGAGGATCAACATAACCATCAACTTCAACAATAGAATCATCTATTTGCCATATATAGTCGTGATCCAATGGGGTAGATGCATTTGATAAATTAATAGAAAGAACTGTAATTTTATCTTTAATTACAGAATTATTTGTGTAATCAAAATTTACAGAAGATTTATCATTTAAAAATGAAGTTTCTTTATCACTTTCAAATATATAATCTAATGTTCTATATCGCACCTTATAACTTTTTCCAGTCCAAATAAATGCAATCAACCAACTTGAATCTAGTCCCAAGTCTTCCATATTATTTTGATTTGATAAACTAAAAGGATTCATTATATCTAAATTAGAATTAACAATTATACTCCATTCCCTAGTTAACGTATCAATTGTTAATCCAAAATTACGTTGTGTCATGCATATATTTGCAATTTCACTTTCTATAGAATAGCCTAATAGGCTATTAAATTTGTATATTACTTCTTGTGGAACGGCTCCGTGCGGAACAATGGTAGAAAAAATTATAGGACCGGTTCCGTCACTTAACGTTCCCTGACCGTAGTTAGAACCATCACCTATAACTTGTTTAACTGTAGACCAAATATAAGACTTCCCACTTGCTGGAATTCCAGTTGTAGGAATTGTTTTTAATAAATTATTTTTATCAAAATATTTTCCAGATGGCGGCAAAAATTTGATTATCGATCCCGGAAATACGTATTGAAGATTCGATCCTGATGTAGTTCCTACTGCTACAGGAAGTTCCGAAATAGTAAAATATCCACGACTTTCACCGGGTGTAGTATTAGCATTATACCATTTTAAGGATAGATATGTTAAATTAAAACTGCTGTACTTGTTAAGATAAAAAGATCGTAACTCAGGTAATGCAACAATAGGATTTAATCTATTTTTAATAACCGACAGTACTTGATTTTTACTAATAAATTCAAATTCAAATATATGTTCTTGTTCTTCTTTGTATAGAATACCGTCAGTTGCAAATATATTAGTCTTACTATATTTTCCACTAACATCTGATATGTCAAAATATTTACTAAGTCCACTAGATATTCTATTAATACTTTTAACTTTAAGAATGTTCGAACCAGCAGTTAACGGAGCAATATTATAATCCTCTCCTGTAATCATTCTATTTTGAGTATAGTATGACTGCGGTGCTTTGGACCTAATACTTGAATTAGATTCTGGACCTGCACTATTAGTGACTGTATACTGCAAACTTAATGTTAATTGTAAATTATGATTTTGTCCTAAAGAATTTGTGTAAGGAACTGTAATGATAACCCCTGTCATTTGTTCAGGTTTTATAATATATGACAACCCATTACTTTGTCTATAAAATAATCTAAAATCTCCTTTTGGAAGATCGCCAAATATTCCATCAGTAAAATTTAGATCAATTTGATCTTGGTCACGTGTTGATATAGCATATATTGCTCTTAAACTTTTATTAAGGCTATTATATATTACATTATTTCCCACTAATGAAGGAACAGGTGTCCACAATGTATAAAAATTTCCATTTTTATCTAATTGCCATAACCAGGCATCAGTATTATTAATATTAGGTGTGTTTATTCCTATAATCTCATTAGGTACTGGATTATCAATATTAAATCTAGAAACACTTAAACTGCCCTGTTTAAATTGTGTAAAGAATCCAGTATTAGCACTACCACTTCCTTGATTATCATTTTTATAAATTAAACTAAATGCATTTTTAGGAGCAGGGGCTTCTTCGTAAATATAATCCTTACCGCTAAATGTAGACGGAACAATTTCAAAATTCATCGAGGTTCCATTGATGCTTTTAGAAAAATTAAAAATTGGAACATCATCATTTGAACTATTAATTCTATATTGGTCAGTTTCTACCGCGTTAATAGTTCCACGACTTGCAGGATTTCCAAAATTGCTAGACATTGCTGAATTCATTATATTAATGAATTGTTGATACCAACTAGAATTAGTAGGATCGTTCCATCCTACGGTAACATTTGCTAAATTTAAACCAGTTGCATCATATACACTATCTGTTGTAGATACAGCAGTAACTTTTAATAAACCGCTAGCAGGGATATTTCTTGCAGGATTATAACTAATTAATTGTGCAAGACGTAATACACTATCTCGACGTTGGGCAGTTTCTAAAAAGTTTTCACGAGCATTTAGATCGATACGAAAACTTAAATTTTGTCCTAGATATGCAATAACATCAATAAGAGCAATATACTCGCTACTATCAACATAGTCATTGAATTCTTCAGGATATTTTTCCTGAAGATATGAAATCATTGTACGACGAAGAGTTTCAAAGTCGTAACTTTTAAAATCAGCATTACGGAAAGATTGGTATACTTTTTTCCAATCTTCTGCTACTAATAGTTTTGTGTTATTTGAGGGTATCATAATGTTCTATACCGTATTTATTGTAATAATTAAGTGGGTATATTATTGTTGTACCCGTAATCCAATCTTTTGATCAAACGCAAGTTTTAATACACTAGATTGATTTGTGTTTTTCATTGCCAATATAATTTCAATCAAATACCCTTGCGGATATTCAGTAATTGCAATCCGTAAAGGAGAAACTCTAGGATCAGAATTGCATATATCAGTAATATCTTTTGTAAGGAGATCTTTAATTTGAGGAGTTATTGGCTCCATTAATATATCCCAAACAATGGTTCCAAACTTAGGATTCATTACCCGTTGTCCCTTACGAGTATTAAACTGATTAAGAATATTTTGTTTGATTAAATCAAAATCATAAAGTTTAGATCCTCTGTTAGTAGGATTAACTGTGCTAAACCCTTTATAATATTGGCTTAGTTTATCAGTATGTTGATCACTATAACCGGCAGGAGTAATTTCAAGATTTTTGTAAGGCATATTATATTTATTAACTACTAAATCTGGTTATCTGTGCGGTGCTGGAGAGCCGCTACCAGATTGTACTGGACGTCCGCTACTATCAACTAATATACCTCCTGAGCCTGTACCAACAACATTTCCTTGTAATTGACCTAAGAAACATTCATAATATCCCTTTTTACGGGTATGAATATCGGGTGTATTAAATCCAATTGCCTTACATGCTGCTTCAAAATAACCGGGATCTGTTTGAGCAACTTTACATCTATCCAACATATACTTAACTGCAACTTCAGCAGCGATAGCCGGCGTATTTAATAGTTGAGGATTTCCAATTAAATCTTGCCCAATCATTGTTCCGTACCTAGCATAGTTACTTCTACCAGTTAGTTGAATGTATCCTCTACCTATATACTTGCCGCCGTCGCCGGATTGAGTATTACCTAGACCTTTACCTTTAGAAGTAGTACTACCATATAAAAATTCAGGTAACGTATTATTAGGATTGCCTGCATATTGTTGAGCAAGTGCTGTATCGCCTTTGAACACGCTAGGAAATACTTGTAACAATCTATCAGCAGAATACTTAAATCCTTCTTCAACCAACTTCCAACGACATTCGCCACCTGCTATACCCAATAGCGATGCAATAGCAATAGGAGTAGTAAGCCCAAATTTTGCACAAGCCGCTTTGATAGCACTAATACCTTCCTGTGATGAACTAGCATTAATATCCTTAGAATATTCAGGCGTACAAGTTCCAGGAGTTACATCTGGTGGATTAGCAGGTTCTTGTTTTCCAGCAGCAGGATTAGGAGGAATCCCCGAAGCACTTCTGTCTGCTAATGTTACATCCGTAGCCTCTGGACTAAATTGTGCAGGATTAATTGATTCATGTTGTGGCCAAGGTTCGTGCGTTGGCACACGTTGCATGATAGTTTTAATTGTACCTGTATTATAAAACTTTCCATCACTCCATCCCCAACTTACTAATCGTTGTGGCAAACTAAACAATGGTAAATCTGGAGGAACTTCAGCAGCATCTGCGGTGGCAGGAGATCCTGCGGTTGGACCATTCCAATGTATATTTGCTCCTGTTCCAATAATGTTGCCAGTGGCACCTAAGTTTAATTGTGCTGATGTACCTAAATTAATATTGCCATTTGATTTAAGATTAATAGTTCCAATAGCGGCTTGTTTAATATCCTGTGCAGAACTTAAACTATAACTATTACCTACTGTAATTTTAACAGCATCACCTATAGTTTCATCATGTGTTCCCCTGATAGCAATCTTTTGATCTTGATCTACAGTAAGATAATTATAACCAGTTATATTGGTCTCCATATTTTTACCGGCTTTAACATGAATATTGCGGCCTGCTTCAAAATTAATATCTCTATCAGCACGGAAGTTAAAATCATGCTCTGTATGTATGCTTATACTATCATGTGCATATATGTCAATCTTTCCATTAGATGTTAATTCAATCCATGCAGTACCTTGACTATTGGCTATATAAATTAAATCGTTAGTATTATGTAATAGAATTTGATGACCTGTTCTTGTACGCAATCTAACTAACTCATTTTGTCCGTTAACATCGCCGTCATCCATCACAAATGTTGTTCCACCTAATCTACTCACAGGTGCTTGTGAATTCCCCGTATAACCTATCTTGCCTCGTTTAGCACCCGAACTAGAATCTAATGGGCCAGGGGTTGAAATACCAAAAACTCCACTAGGAACTTCTCGTCTAGCACTGCTAGAAGTAACTCCCCTAATGGTATCTAAAAGCAATCCCTGTTGTACCAATCTATCAGCAAATGGATGAATTGGTTTTTTAAATTTTTCAGGATTAGGATTTGATAAATCTTTTGATTTTTTGTGAAACTCTGCAACAGGCAAATAATCTGTTCCGTATTTTCTGCGTTGCTCATCTGTCATCTCTACTTGGCGACTTGCAGCAATACCAGGAATCATATGATTTTGAAATACATCATTAACGCAGCCAATCCAATATCCTTGATTATGGTCGCCGTCGATGAATATAACCATAACCGTTGCTCCTATATCCGGCGGAATCATCCACATACCATAAGATTTTTGTACATCGTTGAAGTCACTACTGTTGGTTCCTTCAAATCGAGAAGAAGTATTACCACCAAATGGGGTCAACTGCCTAACTACATATGTTTCACCTTGTTCTCCAGTTACACTCGGAATACTTTTAATTAATGCAACTTCTAACCCTCCCATATAAGTAGGATCGAGATGATTTGTTACCTCGGCCAAATACGGACCAGGTGTTGGTAATTTAGATCGCGCTCTTTTTTCAGTAGCCATAATTATTATCCGTTATTGATTCTGTTAACTAGTTTATCTAAAGGACTTTGTCCTGAATATCCGGACAACATGGATTTTGCCGAATTTAATTTATCTTTCATTGAATTTATATCAACCGAGTTTACTGACCCAGTTAAATTTGAATAAGGATTTGAACTTGCTCCACTAGGTGATGCTTGAGCAGCAGAAATTAATTCTTGCGGAACTAAATTGCTAGATAATTTACTAGGACTGTTAACTCCGTATAAATTCTCAAGGGCAGTCATTCCGCCTTTTTTAACAACTGACGACGCATATCCTACATCGGCCTGCGGTATTGGTGCGGTAGCAAATTCTGGAGTAGCAGGAATATTTTTCATCTTACTTGCAGGAAGATAATCAAGTACTAATCCTGCAGATGCTGCTTGATTTAAATTTACATTACTAGGTGTGTTTTTAACTATATCAGTGACTTGATTTTGTAATTTACTTTGTAGGCCGGCACCAGTTAATCCAGACAATCTACTAGGATCTAATCCTACTTTGGCGGCAATACCTTGAGGGTCCATAGGAGATGCAGTTAGTTGAGTAATCTTATTACCTATTCCACCTACAAGACCTGACAAATTATTTCCTATACCCTGAACTGCGGCAAGTGCGTTTGTTCCCAAATCTTTAGCAACTCCGGATATATTACTAAGACTACCAGTTGGTAATGAGGTAGGATTTATATTTGCACCTTGTTTAATATCAAGTGATGTTAACCCGCCTGGAAATGTAGATATAGGTGTTATACTAAGTGATGCTCCTTTTCCTATACCAGATCCTTGATTAGATATATTAAGTGCAGATTTGATAGCAGATCCTACAACTGTTCCTCCTAACGATCCTATAAGACGTTCTGCTGACATATTGCCTGTTAATATATTAGCAGCAGATCCTAATGTTGCAGCGGGGGCTAACGATTCCTGACTTAGCCCAATTAATCCCGATGACTGTAATCGTATATTAGATGAAACATCATTCGGAGACGACGGCAATGCTTGTCCTATTATAGAAGTTTCCGGCATTATATTGCCAGATCTAGAAATTAATCCATATGTTTGATTCAATAAACTAGGAGTTGAACCACCCAGGCCACCTTCCGCATTTGTAAAATTACTAAGTTCTCCAGGTAATCCCGGACTAGGCAATCCTCTATTCAACTGATCCATTGCTGTTTCAGAATCCATTCGTTCTTCTGGACTTTGTGCTCTAGACTCATCTGGTATTACCTGTGAACTAGGATTAGGTGAGGTAGCAAAATTATCGGCAGGATCCGTAGCACGTAGATTAGAATCTATTACCTGTCCAGGTAACCTTAAAATATCTAATTTTTGTTTAAATACACCATCTCTAAAATTACTATTAACTTTTAGTACTCTATAAACTCCACTAAAAGGCACACGGTTAGCATCAAATTGCATCATGCCGCCGTTTTCAAAACTATTAATATCAATAGGATTTCTAAAATTTATAGTTATTAAAACTTCTCCGTAATTGTGATCTGCTTCACCTTTGTTTGTTTTTCCTCTCTTTGAAGTATCCGGTTTAGATTTATAGTTTCCTATTCCGCCTGTTACAAGATAAAAAGGATCTCCTAATATTTCCATTTCTCCTGTTAACATACTGGCTTTAGAATTAATCACAGCATCATGCATACCCCTTGCTAGTGTGCTGTAAGGATCGCTTAACGGTTGACTAGCATTACCGCCATACGATTGCAATGGTGTTACTGTTGGCTTTACGGGAGTTGTAGGAACTTGTTGTCTTTTTAATCTTGCATTTGACCTAGCGTTAATTTGATCAGCAGTTTTTAAACTATCATCAGATTTAATTTTAACTTCTGAACTATTATCGGGTGCGGCAGCATTTTTTGGTTGAGGTTGATCTTTATTACCCATTGCTGCCGGAACTGCTTCAAAGAACAATGTATTAAAATTAAGTTTAAAATTTAAAACATCAACATTTTGTCCTGTATAGATGTAGTTGTATTCTCTTAAACTTATCTTTTTTAAATCTTCTTCTTTAATAATATTCTGACCGTAACTTGGTATTCGACTTATATGTATCTTATAAGGAGTTACAACATATGTATATTTTTGAAATGGTTTTTGTGACACTTCATCTATAATATCTAAATTTTCAACTTCCATTTTAATAAGAAAATAATCTAACATACCATATTGATCAGGATTATTTGGACGTTTTCCTATATTTTTTAATATATCTCTTACATATTCACTATCTCTAATAACTGAAGTTATAGCATCATTAATATTCATACCTTCTGCAAATTGAATGGTACTTTCTTTAGGATTGTATTTTACACTTTCGGGTTGTCGTGCCTGTTGCGCAGGAGTAGGCTGTACTGCTCCATTAACTTTATATGCATTAGGTGAGCCGGGTGCCGCAGGGTCAATCATTGCATATAGTTTGTTGTCTTTTAATACTTCAGTAAATTTTGCATCAGCAATCTTAGATGCTGGACCATTTATAAATCCTAGTTTTTCATCCCATACTGGAAAACTAATGTCGTAAATATTGTGCTTGAGTTTAGTGCTCCCTTCTTTACCCGCTTCATCAGATGTAGCAACCTGAGCATTAATATTAGTAATAAAATTATTCAATATTGATCGAACAGTATCACCTGCCATCTTAATGGGTTTTTTAACTACATTCGGTTCTCCAAATGCTCTTTCATTATAGGGAACTGCGGTACACTTATACCTAGTACCCTTTTCAGTTATATCAACATCAATACCTGTTAGACCAAATACATAATAACGTTCAGTATTGTTAATTAATTCTGGTTCTGGAAAATCTTCTACATCTGGATAACCCCAAAATTCCATTTTAAGTAAAAAACTAGCCTGTAGATAACTCGGATAACCCGCAGCAACTGCCGAAATATGCAATGCTTCTATAAATCCATTAATACTATAAGGTTCTATAACTTCAAATTTAATTTGAGTAGGTAAACTAGTATTGCCTTCTTCACTAAATGTTAATATACTATCAATTTCAACATTTTCAATAAACATATCAAATCGACCTGGGCTTTCTTTATTGAATCCAGCGGTTAATTCTTGATTATTAGATAATGCTGCATCAGAGGATGCTTTGTTAACTACTTTAGCATATTTGTCATAATTCTCCCCCGAGTCATCTAATTTTTTTGAATCAGTTAACTGAGTATCACTTAATTTTGTTTGTGGACTTAATCCTGTAAATCCTTTACCGCCTGACCTTAGTATAACAAATTTTAGTTGGCTGTTTCTATATGATTCGGGATCTGTAAGATTACTGCCATCAAGTGCAGCCATTGTAAAATGATAGGTTGAAGATCGATATCCATTAAGAGGATTTTTTTCGCCTGACTGTTCTACAATTTGTTTAGATTCTGTTTCATATTTTTCATCAGGAGTTTTTTCAGTTTTTTTACTGACATTATCTGATTGTGGTGCCTCATCTGCCATATTAAATTCCTAGAACAGATTTAAGAGTAGACATTTTAGGAAGATATATTTTTACACCTGCTTTTAAATCATATACAGGATCTTTAATAATGGTTTTATTACGAACTGCAAAAACCCACCACAATCCGGAATCTTTATAAACATCATTGGCAAGTAAATCTGGCCTATTTTCATAAGTTGCTGTTACTTCAAAAAGTATATCATCTCGTTCGCTGGGTATATCACGAAATTCCATAACATCAAGATATCCGTTTGTTATTGAAGTTTTAGAATAAGGACTAGTTTTGTTATACATTAGATAAATCCTTTACCAGCAAATGATCCGTTAAGATACCCTGTAACTGAAAAACTTTGCATTTCACTTCTGCTGTACATTGGCAAGCATGTAACTGCGATTGTAGATACCACAGGCACCGAAGCCTTTCCATAAAACTCGCTATCGTAAATAAAATAATCTACTCCATCAGGAAGTTCTACCCTAAAACTAGTAATTGCAACCGGAACATTCTTTAACATATATTCGCCATAGGCATCAAGACGGCAAACAGGAGGAGGTGCTCCACTATCACGATCGCCGGTTGACCCGCCTGAACGCATTCTAGTTAATGCTTTTAACAATGTTACTGTAGAAAGATACATTCCTGCATCTACCCAGTTTTCTACGGAAAATTTTCCACTAATAGTAATTGGTCCAATACTACTTCTTTGATAAAAATTAATAGGAAAGTTTGAATGTAATGGATTAGAAGCGGTATAGTCTGCTTTAACATCAAAACTAATACTAGGAGTGAATGGAAATATTATCCCCCCTATATTTGCTAATTGGCCGCCGGGGCCGGTTGTACTATCTACCAAATATTTTCCTGGGACTCGTATCCTTACACGCATTGATTCTTCTGATGTGCTTTCGTTTACTCCGTCTGCATTTAGATATAAAGTTTCAACTTCTGGAAATTCTACTGGCTCAGCACCATCAGGTACTCCGGGCACATCTCTTTCTCCAAATGCCGGGCCACCTTGGCCGCCTCGACCTCCACCGGCGCCGCCTGCCCACTCGGGAGAGTGACCGGTGTTTCCACCAGAACCACGGCCAGCACCAGCAAGACCTGCCCAAACAGGCGCTTGACCTGTGTTTCCAAGTATTCCTCTACCAGCACCGGGATTTATCAAATTATCTGCCATGATCTATAATTTCCTATATAGTATATTTAACCAATAAATAAAATGCCCTTATAACAATCGTTGACATTTGAATTACAAATGTGTTAAACTGCTATAACCAAGGAAAATAATAATAACAATGACCACACATATATCCCCAACTGGAAAGAAGGTAAAATATTTAAACAACCGTGATTTATTAGCAGAGATACATAGGAGTAAATGCTCATTTAGCAGTTATATATTACCCGAATATCAACAGCATGATATAATTTTAACTAATATAGATAAGATTAATATAAGAACAGTAGCAGAAGCCAAAAGAAATAGGGCTAAAAGACAAGGTATACTAACGTTTGGGGCTGCAAGAATTGCAGGTGACAAGAAAATTAAACTTGCAGAATGCACGGCAGACTATAAAACTATAGCCAAAACTGATATCATTATCCGCATAATGACATTTGAACATATACCAATGGCGCCGGGACGTAAAAAAACTCTAAAGAATACCGCAGATAGTCATGAAAAAGTTAACTTTCCTCCTTTCCAACATTGGAAGTTTAATGATCAAGATGAACTAATCTGTGTAGGAAAGAGCCACTGGAAAGGTCCAATTGATACTGGCAAATTTAGCAAAGATCACGGACGCATTACAGAAAACTTAGGTAAAATGTTTATTAAACTAAGCGAAAGATATGCACAAAGAAGCAACTGGCGTGGATATACTTACAATGAAGAGATGCGTGGACAAGCAATTTTACAACTAAGTCAAATTGGATTACAATTTGATGAGAGTAAATCAGAAAACCCATTTGCATATTATACCGCAGCAGTTACTAACTCATTTACTCGTGTTCTAAATATTGAGAAAAAGAATCAAAATATCCGAGATGATATGTTAGAAGAGGCAGGATTAACTCCCAGTATGACTCGACAATATAAACAAGAATATGCAGAAGAAACTGCTCGTCAAGCGGAACTATACAAACACTTTAGACAACCTAAATCAGAAGAAACAAGTATTGAGGAAGATGAGCAAACTGACATTTGACTTTTAGATCTAAAGACCGTAAACTCGTTATTAGGAGAATAATTAATGGCTTTGTTTAAAAAGGTTGCATGTTTTACCGACATACATTTTGGATTAAAATCAAATAGTGCATCACATCTAAGAGACTGTGAAGAATTTGTAGACTGGTTTATTCAAGAAGCACAAACTGCTGGGTGTGAAACAGCAATCTTCTTGGGTGATTGGAGTCACAACCGTAACAGTCTAAATTTATTCACATTAGATAGTAGTTTAAGATGCTTAGAAAAACTAGGCGCAGCATTTGAACAGTTCTTTTGGTTCCCAGGTAACCACGATCTGTTCTATAAAGACAAGCGTGACATTCATTCGAGTGCTTTTGGTCGGCACATTCCAGGCGTCACTGTTGTAGACAGTATATGGACCCGGGATGATGTCACCCTTGTACCTTGGTTAATAGGCGATGAGTGGAAGACTATGAAGGATATTAAAAGCCGATATGTCTTTGGTCACTTTGAATTGCCCAAGTTCTTTATGAACGCCATGGTACAAATGCCCGATCATGGTGAACTTAGAGCAGAGGACTTTAACGGTCCTGACTATATCTTCAGTGGACACTTTCATAAACGCCAATCTAATAACAAAGTTATCTATATTGGCAATGCATTTCCGCATAACTTCTCAGATACATGGGATGACAAACGTGGTATGATGACGTTAGAATGGGGTGGTGAGCCTAATTTTATTGATTGGCCTAACTGTCCTAAGTATAGAACAGTGAAACTTAGCGATTTAATCGATAAAGCCGATGATATTATGAAGTCTAAAATGCATATCAAAGTAAATCTCGATATTGATATCAGTTACGAAGAAGCAAACTTCATTAAAGAAACATTCATTAGCAAATACGATATACGTGAAATTAGTCTTATTCAAGATAAAACTAACATGGAAGGTAATATCGATGACAATCCGGATGCACAGTTTGAAAGTGTTGATCAAATTGTTACCGAGCAATTGATTAATATTGATAGCGATCAATTTGACAAAACAACTTTACTAGAAATTTATAATAATCTTTAATGTTCCATCTTAAAAATATAACAGTAAAAAACTTCCTCAGTGTAGGAAATCAAACACAGGCCGTAGACTTTGACAAGCAAGCCTTGACATTAGTATTAGGATCTAACTTGGATCTTGGTGGAGATGACACAGGTTCTCGTAATGGTACAGGTAAAACTACTATTGTCAATGCACTATCCTATGCATTGTATGGGCAAGCACTAACAAATATTAAAAAAGAAAACTTAATTAACAAAACTAACGGTAAGGCTATGCTTGTTACTGTTGAGTTTGAAAAGAATAATACAAAATATCGTATTGAACGTGGTCGTAAACCTAATATATTAAAACTATTTGTTAATGACAATCAATTAAAAACTGAAGAATCAGAGGACGATAGCCAGGGAGACAGTAGAGAAACACAAAAAGCCATTGAACAGATGCTAGAAATGTCTCATACTATGTTCAAACATTTAGTTGCTCTTAACACTTATACCGAGCCATTCTTAAGTATGAAGGCTGCAGATCAGCGTGAGATTATAGAACAACTGTTAGGTATTACGTTATTGTCAGAAAAAGCAGAAGTACTTAAATTGCAGGTAAAAGAAAGCAAAGAATTAATTACGGCTGAACAATATAAGATAGAAGGTATCAAAGGCGCTAACGAAAATGTACAAAAAAGTATTGATAGTTTAGGCATTAAGAGTAGTGCGTGGGAAACAAAGAAGACGGCCGATATAGAAAACATCGGCCGTGCCATGATGAGATTGGAAACAGTTGACATTGAAGCAGAACTATTAGCACATGCTCAACTTAAATTGTGGAACGAATATAATATCAAGGTAGCAAATCTTAACAAACAGTCAGCAACACTACAATCTGCTGTTGGGCAAGCAGAAAAAAGTCTAACAAAGTATACAAAAGAATTAGAAAGTCTAGCAAACAAGACTTGTCATGCTTGCGAACAAGAACTTCATGATCATAAACATGAAGAAATGACTGCTAGTGCTACACAAAATCTTAGTGAAGCAAAAAAATACTTTGATAAAGTATCTCAAGACTTACTAAAGATTGTAGATGAAATTGGTACAGGCGATAAGCCCAGACGTCCACAGACGTTTTACGACACTGAAGCAGAAGCATTAGGGCATAAAAATAATTTAGATAGTCTTGAAAAGAGTTTAACTACTAGAATTGAGGAATTAAATCCCTATGAAGAACAGATAGAAGAGTTAAAAAAGACCGCTATTCAAGAAATTAATTGGGATATTATTAATGCATTGACTAAACTTAAAGATCATCAAGAATTTTTACATAAACTATTAACAAACAAAGATAGTTTTATCCGTAAAAAGATTATTGATCAAAATTTGAGTTATCTAAACAAACGGTTAAGTTATTATATTGATAAACTTGGATTGCCGCATCGTGTTATTTTTCAAAATGACCTAAATGTTGAGATTACTCAGTTAGGGCAAGATTTAGATTTTGATAATTTAAGCAGAGGTGAGCGTAATCGACTAATTTTAAGTATGAGTTTTGCATTCAGAGATGTTTGGGAAGGCTTATATCAAAGCATCAATCTATTGTTTATTGATGAGTTAGTAGATGCTGGCATGGATAGTGCCGGTGTAGAAAGTGCTCTAGCGGTCCTAAAAAAGATGGCCAGGGAACGAAATAAGAATATATACTTAATATCACACAAGGACGAGTTAGTAGGCAGGGTAAACAATGTGCTTAGGGTTATTAAAGAAAATGGTTTTACCTCCTACAGTAACGATGTAGACTATGTCGAATGACTTAATGGACAAATATAAGGATCTATACTCAAGATTTATATCTCACTTTGTAGATTTACATAACTATCATCAAGCATTTATCAATAGTCCATCGGGTGCAAATGGTGCTCTTGCTAGAAAAAGCATGACCGGTATGATAATAATTGAAAAAGAAATGCGAAAGATGTCGGCTAGTGTAACTAGAGAACATAAAAAAAATGTCAAAGACGGTATTAAATTAGAAAAGAAAGAGCGGGCAAGAATAAAATCATTGCCAAAAAAACGTGGAAGACCACCAACTAAAGGAAAATCAAATGTCATCAACACAACAAATTAAAGATCAAATGGAAGCATTTCTAGCAGAAGATGCAAAATTTACAGCAGGTAATGCTGCTGCTGGAACCCGTGCTCGCAAAGCATTAGGTGAAGTATCCAAGGCTGTTAAGGCCCGCCGCAATGAAATCACTGCTGAAAAGAATGCCCGCAAGGAAGCCAAGGCAGCAAAGTAATCGATGACTTGGTACCATAAAGGTTCTATAGTTACAGAACTACCCGAGGACTGCGTAGGATTTGTTTATCTTATCTCATGTAATACCTCGGGTAGACTTTATGTTGGCAAAAAGTTAGCAAAATTTAGTAAAACGACCTACAAAACTGTAAAGTTGAAGAACGGCACAAAGAAGAAAAAGAAGATTAGAAGCAAAATAGATAGCGACTGGCAAGATTATTATGGCTCAAACTTAGAACTCAACAAAGACGTTGAGTTATTTGGCAAAGAAAATTTCACAAGAGAAATATTGCACTATTGTAAAAGTAAATCAGAAACATCTTACATTGAGGCCCGTGAACAATTCGACCGCAAAGTATTAGAATCAAACGAATATTATAACGGACAAATTTCTGTCCGTGTCCATGGCTCCCATATAAAAAATAAAATTTAGGCTCAGTTACTCGGTTATAAGGCTCGCACCTGCTAATTTCTGGTGCCCGGAAACCTGGATTTTGGATCACAGGGAGGGAAATCTCTTGCCGATAAGAGTGCTCATCTACTACCCGAAAGGATGAAGATCGCATAATTGCTTGCGGTTTAGATGTTTGAAGATAAAGAATAAGCAAAATGAAGGGATAGAGACACCCTACGTTTATGTATATGTTAGTGTATATACATAAGCCGCCGCTGGAT
>Ga0214919_10000818_pt1 | contig 52947 bp, 49 predicted proteins | sample LL1503_MetaG_FD_177994 | JGI IMG/M metagenome (GOLD analysis project Ga0214919, IMG submission 177994) | Freshwater microbial communities from Lake Lanier, Atlanta, Georgia, United States - LL-1503 | ecosystem: Environmental > Aquatic > Freshwater > Lake | place: USA: Georgia | collected...
ATCTTACCTACTGAAACCGGATTGGGCGAAGCAATTCGGGACAGATTGTTAAAAGCTGCTAATTAGCATTAATTTAAATTACATTCCGATTAATCCAGCTTGATGGTCAAAATCCGGAACATTTTGACGAATTTCCTCAAAAGATCCTCGAGCAAGAATTTTACCCTGATTAATATATAAAATTTGATCTGCATTCACAACTGTAGATAGCCTATGCGCAATTAGTATTACCGTAACATTTCCCTTTAATTCATTTATTGAATCTGATATATCTGATTCAGTCTTACCATCAAGAGAACTCGTGGCTTCGTCAAGGACTAGTAACTTCGGATTTGTAAACATTGCACGTGCAATACCTAACCGCTGACGTTGCCCCCCACTAATCTTCGTACCTCGCTCTCCAACTTTTGTATCAAGTTTTTCTGGAAGGGCATTAACAAAATTATCTAAGTGAGCGATTTTTAGTGATGCCCAAACCCTTTCATCTGAAACATACTCTGGCAAAAACCCCATAGAGACATTTTCTCTAATTGTGCCATTAGTTATATTTACGTCTTGTGGAACATAAGAAATTGCACCTGACCATTTATTAATCGCAATTAGTGGTGAACTCCCAGAAATCTTTATTTCGCCAGTATCCGGTGAGAAAATTCCAAGCAAAATATCTATAAGTGTGGTCTTACCAGCACCAGAAGGGCCAACAATTGCTAATGACTGACCCGGTAAAATATTAAAGCTCAAATCATCTAGTACTTTTGAACTTCTTGATGGGTAAGCAAAACTTATTGAATTAACTTCAACCGAAGGTACAAACCCTTTATGCTCATAATCGACTGAATCAATGACCGGATCTCTTTTGTCTTCAATACCAAGTGATTCAATAAGATCTAGCGTAGGGCCCGCAGCACCTATAGAGTTTCGGATCAAGATTAAACTTTGCTGCACTCTTAGAATTGCTGGTGCAATTCGAGATCCAGCAGCCAAGAAAACTGCCAGCGTTGCTACAGCATGGCTTGCGTTGTATATTGCGAACTGAACCCCACTAATAAGCAATCCACCAATTACAAGCGTAGCTTCAATTACATACTTACTTATATTTGGTAGAAATGATGCACTGGCTAACGTATCGGCTAACTGATACCTCATCTTACCAATCTCACGAGAATAGAAATCTCTACGATTTTTAATCACTGCTTCTCGATATGAACTAAGAACTTCCACAATTTTTTCAGAACTTTTAATGCTTAAGTCAGCTTCTTTTATTCCGAGTGATCTGGCACTCTCATGCATAACTCGATAAAGAAATAAACTTACCCCTCCAAATATTAAAAGAGAACTTACTGCAATACTTGGGTCTACAAAGAATAAGCCAACACCAATCACCACAAGAATTGCTACATCAGCTATTAATATAACTGCCTGACCTAAAATTCCTAAAGTAATTATTCTTACGCCTTCAGTAGTTGTGTATAAGGTTTGTTGAATAGTTTTTTCTTGAATTTTAGTAAGTGATTGTGAAAGTAATCGAGATATCAATGCGGATGAGATATGTGCACCTCTTCGGCTTAGAAAGAATAGTGTTTTACGAGAAAAGTAAATTGAAAGACACGTCCTACCTATCAAGATAATCGCTGATATTAAAGCTAATAAAGATGCCTGGTTTTGAAAGGAAAAAGATTCAAGCCCAAAGAAATTTATTATTTTACTTACTCTATCGCCGGGCTGCTGTGACTTTATTCCACTAACGGCTAGCGCACCTAAAATTCCAAAAATAGCAACACCAACCAGATCTAATAATGCCATCGAAATTTGTATGAAAACAACACCAAATACTTTTTTTTGGTCCCTAGCACTAAGTACTTTAGTTGATCTACCTACAACTGAATTTGACCATTTTCCAAAGATATAACTCATGCCAGTATTCTATTAGTAAGTACTTGCAAATCCTGAGTCAATTCTTTCCCAATTGATGGGAATTAAATCAACCGGTTCAAGCATTCCACTAAACCAGGGTGTTGGTGCGACCACTTCTGCTTCTTCGTTTTTTCTTAAAAATGCAGCCCACCAACTAAATGTTGAATTTGCAATAACGTAACCAGCGCCGAGTCGCATAACTTCAAGCGTGGCTGCTGAAGATCCATCAATATCTGAGATTAACCGTACTGGAATCGAAATATCATCTGGAATATAGCTTTGAGCCTTTTCTATTTCATCAGAAAAAAGCCAGATCGAATTACATTTTCCAGTTTGCAGGATTCTTAAAATTCCATTTTTATAATAATCCTTTGACGGTATCCCGAAATTCATTTCTGATAGATAATCACCGAGCCGAACGTGGACTATCAGCGGTAATTCAGTTTTAGCATCCAGTACGAATTGTTTGATTATTTCACTTTCGCTCCAATAAGTCATTGAACTTAATTCTTTCTTAACTTCTATGTTTTCAGCCCAACGGTAGCTTTGGTAATATCCCAACAATAAAGTGTTTGATTTGGTCTCACGAATTGGAGAATAGCCAACTCCACTGGAAGCCGTTACTACAATTTTTTGTTTGAAGTGAATTCCCATAAATAAGTTTGCCAGCAAACCGAAAATTGATGCAAACAACTTATTTCTTTCTATTAAAGATGGTTCTACACCTTTGCGCAACATGAATCCGGCAGTTTTACGGATGATCCAATTGGCTTCTTTGTGTCTCAGGACTTCTACTCCTTTGGGCAGGGTAAATGAAAACAATTCTGCTTCTCCATTTAGAGATCTTCTAGGGGCACCTAAAGTAGTAACCAAATGTAATTCTCTTTTTCCGGCAAAATTTAAACCGGCAGTTAATTGGAAAAGCTGATTTCCTAGCCCCCCTGTTAATGATACAAGCACAGTATTCTTCTTTTCAGTCATTAGATTCCTGCACTTCTAATTGTTCGTAAAACTCGGATAAGGGCGATTAGGGATTCAGTTAGGAAAGTGAAGTTAAACTTCTTAAAATATTTTCCAATAAATTTAAAAATGCTTAACTTCAACAAGAAATTACCATTTTTCAAGACAGTAATCTGCTGTCTAAAAAATAGCTGCATATCAAAAATTGATTGCTTTCTTTGTGCTTTTTTTGCGTGCTCTAAGATAATTGCAGATGCCAATGGCAGATCTTTTATAGCTATCCTAGATTTAGTAAGTTGGGAGGAGCCACCAAGGTTGTATTGGTAAAAAATAGATTCAACGAATCTCAACTTCCTCGTGCCAAAGTTCAAGCGAGCTAAGAAAACTTGATCTTCGCCCATTCTCAGACTTGGAAATTTTGTATCACTAATCGTTTGCCTACGGAAAATCATTCGCCAAATACCAGGGTTCATAGCAACAGAATTTATCCCGTTCACATTCTTAATAGGTTTTCTATATTTCATAGTTTTGATATCAAGAACAGAAAAATTTCCAACCAAAATCTCATCGTTTTCCTGAGCAATCTTTATTGCTGCGAAAATATTTTCAATATTAGGAGTATCGTCACTGTCCCAAAATCCAATCCAAGATCCACTAGTATTTCCTAGTCCTGCATTTCGCGCGCTTCCCGGATCCCCAAAAATGCCTTGAATTAAACTAACCTTTGTCGAATTAACGGATTGTAACAATTCCTGTAACTCTGGGCCTACGTTCAAAAAAGTTTGGTCATGTACTAAAATTACTTCTAACGGATATTTATCTATATTCTGTAACCAAGATTCTATAAATTGCAAATTCCTAGCCATGTTTCCTATTGGTACAACAACTGAAAGTAAATTTTTTTTAGAATCATCCTTCATAGTAGAATAATTCTATCTTTATATTGCAATTTAACCTACAACTCTGTTATGTCCCCAAACAAGTACGTAATTATCTGGGCCAGTATTTGGAACCTCTTCCAATATTTCAAACCTTGGTAAAAGAGTTTTTAACTCGCCTAACGTTAACTTCCCGTCGCTTCTTCCCGTCTGATTATGTAAACCACTGTTCATTATCATATATCCACGTTCCGATTTAGCTAGTACTTTATTTATATATTCTTTTTGTAGTTCTGCAGGAAGTTCTGAAAAAGCATAGTTACTAATAGCTAAATCCCAACGTATATTTGAATTATCACTTAATGAATACATGTTCAAAATATCTTTCTTATTCATTTTAGTTAAATATTTTTGTATCAGAATCTGCGCAGTACCTAAATCATAAACTCCATACTTACTAATTTTGAAAAACTCCATTAAAATTGAAGCCTGTCCACCATAGCCAGCACCAATCTCGACAATATTTCCAGATAAACCATCTCCGAATAGTTTTTTAATTTCTAATGAAACACTTATGTATCTTAATGTTGTAGGGCTAACTTGTCCGATGTTTGGATAGCGATACCGAGTTGGCTTACCAACAGAATCGTTTAAAAAGTATTTTGAAAAATCAGTATCTAATGGAAGGCCAAGCAATATAATCCGTTTTAAATATTTTTGGCCTTGGTTTAAGGTCACGTTCTCAACTATTTCTCTGTAATTGTAAATTCGACGGAACCGGTTAAATTCTGAATTTGAATTTATGATTGAACTTACTGTGTTTTCATAAAAAGTTTTTTGGCTATCACTTTTACTAGAATTATCATTATTACGTTTTTTTGCAAACTTAATAAGCAAAATATTTCGCCCGCGCAATAGGAAATCCATGACTCGGATGAGTAATGCCTTGTTTTGTTGAAACATCCTATAATTGTAATGAAAATTCAAGTTTACTGCTCGTAATCTTTACCTACATCCAAATATGTTTAAGAGTGATATATCCTATATATATGCAAATAGTGTTTGCCCACTTCTATTCTCGCCTGCCGCGTCATTTAGTGTTGAATCTTAAACGCACAATTTCGCTTTTTCCAGAGCATGAAGTTTCCTTGATAACGGATCAAGATTCTAACCAAATTTATATGGCGGGCTTACAAATTATTAAATATAACCCAAGCCCAAACTGGCATAAAATTGAAAGCAGTTTAAGCCATCCGGCAGATTTCCGAAATAATTTCTGGTTTATATCTCTTGCTAGGTTTATCGCAATTGCAGAAATTTCAAAAGAGTGGACGAAATCATTTCTACATATTGAGTCAGATGTATTGCTTGCACCCGATTTTCCTTTTGAGTTATTCTTAAGTTTAAAAAAAGATTTTGCTTTTCCAATAGTAAGCCAAAATCAAGCTATTGCAAGTTGTTTGTATATTAAGAATGGGGACGCTGCAGAAGAACTTTCGAGATTCACTATGGATTCGGTTTTATCTAATAATTCAACAACAGACATGCATATTTTAAAAGATTTTGTGAACCAGCATCCTGAAAAAGTTCAAGTTCTTCCGACGGCGCCATATCAGTTTAATGCTTTTCAAAATTCCAGCGAGGAATTTTTGAATCAAACTAAATCTGCAATTTCGCATTTTAATGGAATTTTTGACGGTTTTGATATTGGGCGATTTCTTTTCGGTGATGATCCAAGAAATGACCGCGGGTTTTCTGTGCTTAGGCGGAATGACTCGAGAACCTATCTAGACGCTAGTAAGCTTGACTTACGAGTGAGGGAAGACCGTGATTTTCCATCCGTGAGGAACAGTTTAGACTTTTCTGTATTGCCAATTTATTCCCTACATATCCATAGTAAGAAGTTGAATATATTTAGACAAAATCATACAAATAAGTCAATAAAAAAAGCTGTTTTGAACTCTAAAAACAAAAGCAAAAAGGTCTTTTCATTTTCTATTTTCCTTAAAAGTTTGATTCTTGCAGTGCGCAGAAGAATCAGAAATGTTCGATTTCTATAATGATTAATCAAAATATTGATTCGGCGTTAATTATTGCTTATAGAAGGCATGAAAATGTTTCAAAACTTATCAATATTCTAAGTAGTCAGGGTGTAAAGCGAATTTATATTGCTATCGATCGTAATTCCTCTCTGGATTCAAGTTCACTTATTGATGTCAATAAAACCATTGAAGTTGTAAATGCCGCAATTAAGAAAATGCCTGGGCAACTATACGCAGCAATACATTTAGAAAATGTGGGATGTTCTGCTGCTGTACTTTCAGCCTGCGAATGGTTTTTTGAAAACGAAGAATTTGGTTTAATACTTGAAGACGACTGTATCCCAGCAGAAGAATTTCTCACCTACGCAAATTATTCTAGAAAGGTTATTGAAACAAATAGCGATGTGTGGCTTTTTTGTGGAACCCAATTTGCTCCATACGAAAAATCACGAGACTCTTGGAGTCTTTCAAAATATGCATTAATTTGGGGTTGGGGGACCTCTAAAAGTAATTGGAATCAGATTGCATCCTCTTTGAGAAAAGATGGAATCAAGATTTCTTCTAAAGATATTGGTTTTGCTGAAAAACAATATTGGAGTGCTGGATCTAAGCGGTCCAATTCCGGAGTTATAGACGCTTGGGATAATATTTTGATTCAACGAATGTTAGCTCTTGGTAAGAAAGCGATACTACCTAAGTATGCACTTGTATCTAATATAGGGAATGACTCTGCTGCAACTCATACAACCAGTGACTCAAATTGGTTAGGTTTAAAAACTGGTAGTTTTAATTCTCCGAAAGCATCACCTTTCGAAAACCCTAGTTTAGATTCATGGTTAAGGAGAAAATTTTATAAAATATCTATTCGCCATGTCTTTACTACTCGGATAACTTATTTTCTTGATCTTATTAAAGGCAAGCGCAAGAGATCTAATGATTTAGTAAGTCGGTGGAAAAATGCGAGGAAAAATTTAGTACCTTTGAATTAATTTCATTTGAAATTCTAAATAAATATTTAACAGCTCTTGTCCTATTACTTCTTCAGAGAATTCTTTTTTGGCTTTTTCGCGAATAACTTCACGGTTGATTTGAGGTTTCCAATGAGTAATTAGTTCTGTAAGTTGCTTAATATCTCCAACTGAAAAGATTGGCATTTGAAAATTTTTTAAAATCTCTGGAATTCCACCAGCATCACTGCCTATCACAGACACGCCCATCGCAAGCGCTTCACCGATGACACTCGGTGAATTATCTTGGTTGCTTGGCACGATCACTAGATCAATTGTGCTCAATAACAATGCCATTTCAGATTCAGTACGTGGCTGAATATTTTCAATTTGTAAAGTGGGCTCAAAGTTAGGAATTACTCCTTTACCTACCAAAACTACACATATTTTTCGCGACGATAACTTCGAATACTCATTTATCGCTTTAGTGAAGACCGTCAGATCTTTATAAGGGTTCTGAAGGTTTGTGGCGATAAAAGCTACGCGGAAGGATCCATCAAATATTTTTTGTTCTGTCACTTTAGTTTCAAAAAATATTTTAGGAATAGGATTTTTTACTACATGTATTGGTAAATCTCTACTGATTGATCCTTTTTTTGCATAGTTGGCTAACCAATATGAAGGTGATACTAGTTCAACATTCGTTATATATCTAAACAAATCTTTTTGCTTAGAAAAAGACCTTTTGACTATGCTAGCAAAAGGTTTTCTAACTTGTGGGCAAGATGCGCAATGAGCTTCAAAATTATTGCACGCTCTTGAGTAATGGCATCCGCCTGTAAATAATCTTTGATCATGAAGCGTGAATAAGGTCGGCTTCCCTAAAGCCAGGATTTTACGTAATGATGAACTACTAAGGAAATTATAGTAAGCGTGGATATGAATAATGTCTGCCCGTTCAAATACTTCTTTACTTATTTTTAAAGTATTAATACTCCACGGAGTAACTAAATCATTAGTCTTTTGTAACATCTTTGACTGGGATAATGTAACTGCTGCTGACCCTAGTCTTTTTAGCGGATTAATCTTTGTTGAAATCACATCCGAATTACCAGTTGTTAAAATTCCGTCCCGACTTATGATCATCGAATCTTCACCTACGCCGTTCAATGCGTTACTCATCCGCAAAGCTGCAATGCCCGCCCCACCATTTAAGGATGTAGCTAATTGGACAATCTTCATTATTTGATTTTTCCAGACATTAATCCTTCATTTAGGATTTCACAGACAATTTCTATTTCCGAAGTTGAATGCCATTGAGATATTGGTAAACTGATAACACGTTCAGTTATATTTTTAGCATTTTTAAAGATACTTGGTTCTTTATCATAAAATTTATAGTACGTGTTTGCCGCAATTTCCGGGTAGTGTCGATCTGTGCCAATTCCGTTCTCTAGTAGGTAGTTGCAAACCGTTGTTGGATCATTAACGAGTATTGGAAAATGGTGGCGTACAGAATTTAAGTCTTCTGATTGTAGAATATTGAAATTTGAGTTCAGTTTTTCACTATAAATCTTTCCTAACTTAATTCTATGCCTATTCCAATCCGAAAGATACTTATGATTTACGCTCAGTACTGCTGCTTGTACCGAATCTAGTCTGCTATTTACCCCAGGTATTTTATGAAAATATTTATTATTTATTTCACTACCGTAGCTACGAATTGATTTTGCAAAATTTGCGTATTCTTGATTGTGAAAATTAATGATGCCAGCATCACCAATCGCACCGAAATTCTTTGAAGGGTAAAGTGAAAAAACACCTGCATCGCTCCAAGCGCCCGCATATTTAGATTCAACGCTCGCAAAATGAGCCTGTGATGCATCTTCAACTATCTTCACTCCTTTTTGTTTTGCCCATTTCGACAATCTAGGCATATCTACCATTGCACCGTGCAAGTGGACAGGCATAACAGCATCCGGAATTTCTTTTAGCGAAAATAATTTTTCAAGATCCAATAAGCCATTTTCATCAACATCAACCCCGATAGGTTCTGCGCCACTTAACTTGATTGCTAGCCAGGACGCAATGAAAGTGTGGGCTGGGACTGCTACGGTTTTTCCATCACCAATCCCTAATACACGTAGTGCTATTGCTAACCCGTCTAAACCATTGCCAACACCTACTGCATGCGAAGTCCCAATTGATTTTGCCCATTCACTTTCAAACAACTCCACTGTTTCTCCACCAATAAATTGTCCGTGTTCAATTACATGTGAAATTGCCTCCTTCCATTCTTCTTTTAGGGTTTTTGGAGCTTTTTTAAATGAAAAATAAGGGATTTCAATTTTCACGGGTAGCCTTTTTCCAATTCAAGAATTCTTCCCAATCGTGAATGTAATCTTTAGGGTCATAAATTGCATCAGCGCCAACAAGGACTATTGCATCAGATGAAAAATTAAATAATTTTCTCCAATATCCTGGCGATACAACCAAAATCTCCCTATTTTCATGCATCACTATATTTTTAGTTTCGTGCCCGTCAGATATTTCGATTCCCACACTGCCCTTAATTAGCAAGAAAAACTGTTGTAACTTCTTATGAGCATGATTACCCCGTGTGCACCCGGCAGGAACTGAATGAATCCAATATAAACGTTTAGGCTGGAAAGGCAATTCGGGCGAATCCAATATACCGAGCGTGCCATAATCGGTAATAACTGGTTCTTTTAGCTTTCTGAGGTCTAACTCCATAGCACGATGATACCTGAGCAATACTTGCTCTATCCTTACCGAATGAGGTTTATTGTAACTGGCGGTATGGGCTTTATTGGCTCTCACTTCGTAGAGTTACTCTTAGAAAACGAGCATGAAATTTTACTCATCGACAAAATGACGTATGCGGCAAATCCACTTAGTTTGAGCCAAGTGGTCCAAAACCAAGCTAATTTCCGAAAGATTGATATTACTGACGCAATTAGCCTAAACGAATGTATTGAAAAGTTTGGTTCAGTTGATTGTGTTGTGAACTTTGCGGCTGAATCACATGTAGATAGGTCAATAAAGAACAGCATGCCCTTTATTGAATCAAATATCAAAGGAACAATGAACTTACTTGAGTTGCTCCGAAATGGTGGCGCTAAAAGAATGATTCAAATCTCTACCGATGAAGTATATGGATCACTAGATACTGGATCATGGGTTGAACACAGCAACCTTGACCCCAGAAGTCCTTATTCAGCATCAAAGGCTTCTGCTGAAATGATGTGTAATGCATATAGAAATACGTATGGGGTAAAAGTAATCGTCACGCGGTGTGCAAATAATTTCGGACCTCGACAAAGTGTGGAGAAATTTATACCGTTGGCGATAACATCGATTTTTAATGGAAATAAAATACCAATTTATGGCGATGGTTCAAACCGTCGCGAGTGGGTTCATGTTTTTGATCACTGTCAGGCAATTTATAATCTAGCTATGGCAGAAAAATCAAATCATTATATTTATAATATCGGTGGTAAAGAATTTAGTAACCTGAACATTGCCGAAATCATTTTGAAAACCACAAACAAGGAGCAGGCTAATATCGAGTTTGTGACTGATAGATTAGGACATGATTTTAGGTATTCAGTTAATGACGAACGTATTCGCTCTGAATTTGGATGGAAACCAAAGTATGCCTTTGAAAGTGCGATAGGTGAGACAATTGATTGGTACCGAAGTAATCCAGAGTGGATTAAAATTAGTCAGAAACAGGTGAAGAAGTGAAGGGTGTTATTTTAGCTGGTGGAGAAGGTACCCGACTCCGTCCCTGCACTCTTGTAGTTGGTAAACAATTACTTCCAGTATTTGATAAACCAATGATCTACTATCCGCTATCAACACTGATTCATGCAGGTGTGAAAGAAGTTCTAGTTGTAACCACGCCTCATGAAGTAGAAAGATTTAAAACACTTCTTTCTGATGGTAAACAGTTTGGTATAGCTATTTCGTATGCCATTCAGGAAACTCCAGGTGGGATTCCACAAGGTATTGCGTTGGCGGAAAAATTCTTAGGAAGTGAGAGTTTTTGGTTTATATTAGGTGATAATCTTTTCCATGGCCCAGAGTTTGGTTCTCGCTTAAGAGATATAAAATCAACCTCAGGTGTTCACATATTCACGTATCGGGTTAAAGATCCAAGCGCGTATGGTGTCGCAGTTTTTGCGGCGAATGAAGAAACAATCCAAACACTTGTTGAAAAGCCGCAAAATGGTCTATCAAAATGGGCTATTCCGGGCATATATTTTTTCGATGCAACTGCTGTAGAAAAAGCCAAAAACCTTCAGCCATCAGATCGGGGAGAAACTGAAATAATTGATTTACTGAAGGGTTATTTGGAAGAAAATAGATTGCATGCTCATAAAGTTTCACGTGGAAATGCCTGGTTTGACCTTGGTACTGCGGAAAATCTATTGCGAGCAGCTATGTTTGTTGAAGCACTTCAGTCACGCCAAGGCTTACTTGTCGGCAGTCCAGAGGAAGCATCCTTTAGCGCCGGATACATAACAGCAATAAATTTAAAAAAATACTTGGAGAAATTAGGGAAAAATGAATACACCAACCAAATATTATCCGCGTTATCTTTGGGTTGATATAATTAGAGAATAATTCTAATCTGTAAGCATCTGTAAAGTAGCATTCAGTTTATTTTTATTAACATAATATGTATCAAGAGTACTTTCGAATTTTTTAGGTTTTATTGTAGTAATTGGATAGCTAATGTGCTTTATTCCACATAGATCAGCCAAAAACTTCCAACTATGCCCTAACGGATATGTAATCTCGAGCAATGTACTTTCTGCAGGCATGAATATCAAATTAATTAAAGAAGCACCTGACGTTGAACATACAAGCTTTGCGTCGCGAAATTTTTTAAGTTGAGTAGGGAAATTCTCTTTTGAGGTATCGAAAACATGCACATTATTTTTATTCAAAAACTTGTGCAGAGATTTTGAATTAAGAATACCTCTTGACTCAGATTTAATGCGTGGAAGGTATAATACTTCATTGTTATAACTATCAACTTTGTAAAAGTTTCTAATCCAAGACCAAACTCTCCATTCATCAGTTAGCTTTAAGTCTTTTAGTGAATACTCACTAAATACACTATTTGTCCGAGAAAGTCGTTCCTCAATTATTCCTGCCAACAAATTGTTTACTATTATCAATTCACCTTTTTTGGCAAGAGTAATATTACTATTTGGGGAGATAAATTTAACTAGTTCGTAAAACTGAATTGGTAAATCATCACGAATAATAATATTAGGCAAGTATATATTCGCTTGTAAAGCTTGAATCAAAGGCCTAATTGATTCCGAAATAAAGTGATAAAAACTATTGCTTGCGTTAATGAATAAACCAGAATCAACTTTTGTAATTTCACTATTTGTGTAAGGTGTAAGCAGAAAACTATTCTGATATTTCAACCGCTCATCAACCCACACGGAGCAAGGAGTCATTCTTGCAGGGATAATCCATGGACCGTTTGTATTATCTTGATCAATAAACTTTCGATTACTCAGCAAAACTGTTCCATGCAGAATCTCAGCATTTTCGAATTGACATAATTTTGAACTATCCCAAGATACAAGGTCTTGATTATTTTCTACTTGATTATGCTGGCCGATACTTATGTAAATATTTTTTTGTATTTTGTCATTTACTGATTGAATTTGTTCAGTATAGATATCTTTATTTAATGAGTTAATAACTTCAGAGAAAGAGAAAATTAAAATTCCTATTTCTGGATTTCTTACAATGTTTAGACTGTTAAGAAAAACTTCTCTAGACCAAGGGAAACCAATTCTCGCTGCACTGTTTGAATACCAAACAAGAGAACTGTCAATCATTCTTACTGAATGACTTATACAATTAGTAGAACCTATAAAAATGTATTCTCTAAGACGGAAAAGTAAAGCCCTTAAAATTCTTGGAGACTTTATAAGCAATTTGGCAGTTAAAGATAGTCTGGCTGCAATAGTTGGGCGATAATCTTTCTTCCAACTTTGTGTACTTTTAATTTCATTTAAGATATTTTTAATTACTTTACTTCTTCTTATTTTTACTCTATTTAATTTACAATAACACTCAAGGATAACAGATTGGCCAAATATTTTTCTATACTCTTTTGTAATTGGTACTACCACAATACGTGTAGATTTTTTAGGATGAATCCAAGGCTCATTCATAGGTTTCCTTCCATATTTCGTAATACTAATTTATATTGAGGTTTAATTTTGTAATAATAGGCTATGACAGCAGTATATGATTTTCTCTTGGTACTATATATCCGTTAGTTCGCTGAATGTCCTTAGGGAGTTAAACATGGGTAAATTAGTGATTTTTGGTGCTGGAGAATTTGCTCATATAGCGTATGAATACTTTAGTCATGATTCAGACTATGACGTAGCGGCATTTGTTGTAGATGATTCATATCATCACTCCGATACTTTTCAAGGAATATCTTTAATTCCTCTTTCTAAAATGGCTAGCGAATTTCCTAATTCTGATTTCGAAGTTTTTGTTGCGCTTACTGCGACCAATATGAACAAAGACCGAACACGTTTGTTCAGGCACTTTAAGTCTGAAGGCTACAAATTGGCTACATACATCAGTAGCCATGCATTCGTATGGAGAAATGTATCGATAGGTGAAAATACTTTTATTTTTGAAAATAACGTATTACAGCCCTTCGTCTCTGTTGGTGATAACTGTATTTTATGGAGCGGAAATCATATTGGCCATAGAACTGTTATTAAAGATAATGTATTTGTTTCTAGCCATGTTGTATTAAGTGGGTACTGTGTAGTTGAGGACAACTGCTATTTTGGAGTCAATGCAACTGTTCACAATAATATCCATATTGCGAGAGATTGCATCGTTGGGGCTGGATCGATGATTCGTAAGGACACGACGGAGGGATTGGTCTATGTAGGCGTACCAGCTCAAGCTATCCCGGGTAAAACAAGCTTTGATATTAAATTCTAATGTTAGATGTTTTTCGATCCAGCTCTTGGAGCCAACCAATTTTAGCTATACCAGCATCTTTATGGGCTGAGATTGGAATTGGGTCTGGCTTTTTGACTCCTACGCCAACACGATTACCAAATGGAAATATAAGAGTGTTTGGTGGTGTACGTGATTTATTTGGGCGCAGCACTATTAATTGGGTTGATCTAGATCAAACAACGGTAAAGTTGTTAGATTACTCAAAAGAGCCTTGTTTAGATACCCGTAGCTCAGGTGAGTTTGATACGGATGGGGCAATCCTTGGAGACATTTTTCCGTATAAAAATTATTTAGCGATGTTTTATGTAGGGTTTAAACGTTATCCAGATGTTAAATTTCGAGCTTATACAGGCTTTGCCGTCTCATTTGACTCAGGAATAACGTGGGAAAAACAACGATCACCAATAAGCAAATTACAAGAAGGTGTCCACAATTCAGATATTTTTGCGGTACACAATGTAAGGATTACTAATGATTATGTAGAACTTCTTGTCGCTCTTGGTAGCGGATGGGAAGAAATCAATGGAAAGAGTTTTCCTAAATATGGTTCCTTCTTAGCACATGGAAAAACACTTGATGCTTTAGAAATATCAACCGACGTTCTGCTTCCACAAAATCCAGAAATGTATAGGCTAGGAAGGCCTAGATACTTCAGAAATTCTCGAAACAAAACTGAATATATAGTTGCAACCGGTGGAAAAAGAAATGGGGATTACAGACCATATATTTTTGAAAAAGAATCTAGCACATGGGTAATGTCTGATCTTCAGTTTCCAATTTTGCCAGGTAAAGGCGCAGATTTCTCTTCGCAAGTCAGCTATCCTGCTTATATTGACATAAATAATTCAACCTGGATTTTTTTTAACGGGGATGAAATGGGAAAATCTGGAAGCTATCTAATACGAAGTAATGACAAAGTGAGAACATAAATGATCCTGAAAGTAGTTCCATATAAATCGAGCGATGCAGCACAATGGGATGAATTTTGTGCTACCAACACGAATTCTACGTTTTTACATACACGACGTTATCTTTCTTATCATCAAAATAGATATATTGATCACTCCCTTCTTATCTATGCAGAAAATAAACTAATTGGATTATTTCCAATTGGAATTTCTAAATCTATCGATTCAGTTCCAATGAGTCATCCAGGTATTTCATATGGTGGCATAATTCATTCTGGAAAATTACTCGGAGAATTAATGACTGAAGCATTTGACTTGAGTATGGATTATCTTAAAAATCTTGGATACCAAAAATTCATTTACAGACCTATTCCTCACATTTACAATAGATTTCCCGCTCAAGATGATATTTATACTTTAGTTGTAAGAGGTGCACAACTGACTCGATGCGATCTTTCATCTACAATAAATCTTGCGAGTAGAAGAAAAATTGAACCAAAAAGAATTAGTATGCAAATAAGCACTGATTCGGAGTATTGTCTGCAATCTGGTTTTGACAAAATCGATAAATTTTGGAATCTCCTCGAGAATAACCTTAACGAAAAATATAAAACTTCACCGACACATAGCCTAGAAGAAATTATTCACTTAAAAGAATTATTCCCTGAAAATATAGAATTAATTACAATTTCGAATAGCAGCGAATGCATTGGTGGCTTAGTTCTTTACTTGAGTGAACAGGTATGTCATATTCAATATATGGGAGCGAACAGCCTTGGTAGAGAAAAAAGTGCAATGGATGTTCTTGTTGAGAAAGCTATCTCAATAGCAATAGGTAAGGGAATTTACTTTCTTGACTTTGGTCATAGCAATGAAAATTACGGTAAGAGTATAAATTCAGGTTTGTATAGATTCAAATCTAAATTTGGCGGCGGCGGAGTAGCGTTACTTGAGTTCACTATAAATCTTTAGTTATATTTTTATGTTAAACCAAAATATTGAATAAGAAGTTTCTATAAAATTCAATGATATTATTAAAGGAATTTAAAATTAGAGAAGTGTTATTAACGAACGGTCGGACAAGAAGTTCGAGCGTTTAATCGAATATTGCCGCCCGGCAAGCAAGTCAAAAAACACTTTAGTTTCACTAGCATAATCTGGATGACCTAGTTCATCTAGAACAACGATGCTACCTTTTATCATTTTTGGTAATATGATGTTTAATACTTCTAGAGTAGGTTCTAACATAGCTAAGTCAAAATAAGCTAAAGCGATTAAAATGCTTGGATCTTGCTCCAATGTTTTCGGTACAGTTTGAATGACATCACCTTCAATTACTTGGTGTTTTTTTATATGTGACATCACATTCTCTGATTCATGGTAATTGACTAGTTCACGCAAGTAATCTGCATAATTTGTAGGGGTTGTATAAATTGATTCTTCAATTATTTTTTTGAATACCGGAGAAATCACTTTTTCTGATTCGGTATTTATATATCCCTGAAAAGTATCAAAAGTAAAAATCCTACGCAGATGGTTATATGGTTCATAAACAGCTCTTAAGTTTTCAAAAGTAATTGTACTCCCCCCCAGATACGTACCAAATTCAAAAATACAACCAGGAATTGAAATGATTTCTTGATAGATTTCATTCAAGAAAAGTAGTTTTGCAAGTACACCACTGCGCATATAGAGGCTGAGATTGACTAAAGTGTTTGGATCATCAAATGGACGATTAGCGAACAGTTTATAGAGTAACTCTCGTGATTCCAAAGATTTTTTACTTGAGGGTGTCTGCGAAGTAATTTTTTTGCTAATTTCCATGTTTCCAATCCCTAAATAGAAAAAAATTATATCAGTTTTGTTTCAACCAGGTAGGATTTCTGGATAGAAAACTTTCAGCAAAATTACCCCAAGTTGGGGAATCATAAATACTTCTGATTGAGTTTACAGATTCGCTCAACAAATTAGGCTTATCTTTATTGCCCTTAATATTGTCAAGTATCTCTTTGGTGGCTTCAAAAATTTCCTCAGAAGAATTAGGCTCGAGTGAAAAACCCTTCCGTTTTAATTCATGGAGCATCAAGCTTGTGAAGGCGAATCCCTGACTAAACATTTGCAATAAATTAAGTGTTTCGCCTTTTCTGTTTATATATTTTTTAGGAATATGGATTGAACCACTTGGAGCACGGCCAGCCTGAGTAGCAACTTCATTCAAATTTGTGATTAGTGAAGGAACTCCAAATATTCTAGGCACCCATGAAGGCCCCGATGCGGTTCCCACATAGAACTCACACTTTGCAAGTGCATATGCGTGCAACGCCCTTGCGGAATTGTTTTTAGGAACCAAGTCAATCACCATTGGCATATTAGGTAATGAAGCCATACTTTTATCACCAATTCTGATCACCCAATAACCATTTCTAGTTATCTCATTAATCGCAGGAATGAAACTTGATGTCGGTTGAGTCCTGGGATCACCTATAGGGCCTCCTTCGCGAATATGCAGTGCAACAAATTTAGCAGATTTTGGTAAACCGTAAGTTTCAAGTTCGCTCAAAGATTTCTTCGAATATTCTTCTGATAATCTTAAGTATTTGCCTTTTAGAGATTTCAAGTTATCTTCTGTAAAAATTTCATCAAATAGTTTGTTGCCATCTATGAATCCATCCGTAGATTTAATCGTTCGAATGCGTTCAGAAAAATGCCAGAATGCAGGCATTTCGGACCAACGAGTGCCTGATTTTTGATTCACTTTAGAAAATCCAAAAGATACTTCACGGAGTAATTCGGGATTGGCATTTTTGTTATTATCTAGAAGAAAACGTTCTCCTGCAGGAATAATATTTAGTAGTTTGGCCAACCTGTGGTGGCCAATTGCAGATAAATGTCCAAAATTCGAACTCCAAGTGGTTCCTAATAGCGGAGGAAAGTACTCCTTGCTTGCAACCCCTTGGTAGTCATATAACTCTGTAAGGATCTCCTCACGAACTTTAACCGCTTGGTGGTACTTACCGAGACGTTGCATACTCTCAGCTTCTTCCCACCTCTCTTGAGAAGCACGCATTAATCTAAAATCTTTATCAGGTAACAAGCTTGAGCCGGAGATATTCCACTGCTCTATGGCAGTTGGAATTAAGAAACGCCCACCGATCATGGTCCAGGAAATTCCAAGCCACATTCTTTGCCACCTAGAAACTATTGTCATTCGGATTCGCAAACTAGTGCGCTCAAGAAATTTACTACTCAAATTCATGTCCCAAGTATACTTGTTGTTAGAAACTTATAAATGATTAAATTAAGGAGAATTTTTGTTAATTAACAAGGGAGTGATACTTTGGGACATAGATGGAACATTAATATCTACGCAGAGAGATTCTAATATCAACTTACATCAAAAAGTGCTTAAAGATTGTGGATTTGGAATTATTAAGCCTGATTTTGAAACACAAGGAGTAACGGATTGGGAGATCATATCTCGCTTATTATCAAGAATTAGATACATACCAAAAGAGAATGAGATAGCTGAAATACTAGAAAATCTAGATGCACTTTCTGAGGAATCCGATCAAAAATCATTTTTCTTACCACTGCCAGGTGTCTCAAATTTTCTCAAGAGTTTTGTATCTAAATTTTGGATACAAGGGATATTAACTGGTAATACTAGTAAGAGAACATTTGCAAAACTGGAACATTCATCTATGGCTAACTACTTCAATCATGATTATATTTTTTGCTGTAAAATTAATGAAAAGAGAATAGATATTGCTCATAGGGCAGAAAAATATATTGTTTTACAACGTTTAAAAACTATTGTGATAATTGGCGATACGCCATATGACATTGCAATTGCTAGAGAAATCAAAGCTAAAGCCATAAGTGTGGCTACTGGCAAGTTCTCAGAAAATGAATTAAAAATTCATTATCCAGATCTATTAATTGAAAATCTTGAAATCTCTAGTGACAAACTTTATAAATTTCTCAAAATAGCTGAAGATACAATTGAATAATTTTATAAAGTATACATCGAGATCAATTAGATTATTAGTTCTTATCTGCTGTATTAACCAATAGGTTATTTGGACTTATTAATTGATTAGCAAAAATTAATTAAACAATCTTTCGTAACTCTTCCGATAAATAGTGGCATAAAATTGAATGGCAGTCCTCAGCAACACCATAGTCACCTTCAATTGTTGGTACATGCAGTGAGAATTTTGAAATATTAGAAAGTTCTCCACCGTTGAATCCGGTCAAAGACAATGTCATTATATGATTTTTATTTGCAAAGTTAACTGCTCTTATCAGATTATTCGAGTTTCCAGAGGCTGATATTGATATAAGCACGTCATTCGGATTAGCTAAACAAGAAAGTTGCTTTTCGAAAACTTGATCAAAACTAATATCGTTAGAAATCGCTGTGATAACACTTGAATTATCACAAAGACTAATTGCTCTACCTGGTTTCCCTCTGCTGTTCAAAGTTTTTCCAATATCCGTTGCAAAGTGACTAGCAGTAGCTGCGCTACCACCATTTCCTATTAAGTATATAGTTGCACGATTTTCTAAAGCATTTTTCAGTAATGAGATGCTTTGAGAAATTTGAATTTTAGAGATACTCAAAAATGCTTTTGAGGCTCTGCTGAAATAGGTTTCAACCTGATCACTCATCGTGTCTCCTTTGTAATAAACGAACTTGACTAAGCCATTTTATTTTAGAATTAGTTCCAAATACTTGTAATTTCCTTTATAGCAATTTCATCACCTATTCTAGCCCTAATTGCATCCTGGTACCTCCAGGCAAAAATTATTACTGCGCATTGCAAGTCTAGAATCTCTTCAAGACTTTTCACTACTATTCCAGTCCCGGGTGCAAATTTTCTTTTTCTTCGCGGATTATCATCAAGTAAAAAATCAATTTCTTTTTCTATGTTGAATGCAGCAAGTAAAGTTGTTGTACCTATTGCGGCACCGTACCCAACAACCAGGAATCCTTTGTTTTTAGCACTTGCAATGAAATCTCGCAATCTTTTTTCTTCCTGAACAATATCTATTTCTAATCGAGCATACGTCGCTTTATCGAAGTAGCCATTTACAACTTCTTGACTGCAAATATCGTGAACTTTTTTAGGTGTTTTATCTATACTGCCTCTACGTAAAAAAACTCTTATGGAACTACCTTTTGAATTATTTATTAGTACACGATCTATGTAAAAACCTTTGGTTTCAAAAAATCTTGTAAGAGGAGAAATAGAAAAATAATCAATATGCTCGTGGTGAACATTATCTATAACCTTTAGCTCGGCGAGATATTTTAAATACCCTGTTTCAAATACAATTAAACCATCTTCCGATAATAATTCGCTAAATCCATCAAATACAGAATTCAAATCTTCTACATTAGCTATAACATTGTTTGCGATAATTATATCAACTGTGTGCATTATTTCTTTTATTTTATAGAGGATTGATTTATCAAAGTAAGATTCAATTACATTCAAGCCTTTTTTTCTCGCTTCTTTTGCTGGAATTACGGCAGGATCTATTCCAAGTGTTTCAAAACCTAATTCTTTAAAATATTGCATTAAGGTTCCATCATTACAGCCAATTTCTAATAAGTTCATTTTCTTATTCGTATTTAAGTAGCTTTTTAGGTCTTGAGAGAAGGAATCAAAATGTGCATTCAAGCCGAGTGAGTCACTCGTTTTATAAATATATTCACTGTAAATCTCTGTAGGATCAACAAAATGACTAAGTTGAACATGGCCACAATTAATACACATATTACAAATTAGAGGGTAGTTTTTCAGCATTAGAGAATCTGATTTATGGCTCTTATACAAATCTCCAGGTGGTGTAGTTCCAAGCGATAGTATCTCTTGAAGTGAATCTGAACTGCAGAGACGACACTTGGTTATCTGGTATGAATTCACCTAGCTCCACTCCGTATACTATAGTTTTAATATTGATGAGAGGTTTCCATGGAAATTCTAGCGCTAAATTTTAGAAACTCGAGTACTTCTACGTTAGCGACTGTTCCGAGTTGTAAGAGTGTATTTCTAGCACCACTAGCAGAAGTAATTAACTCAAAATTTACGGGGCATAATCACGTAGGAATGTATTCAACGATAAATCGTAGCGAAATTGGTTCATATTCAAACCTTGGCGTAAGTAGTTATGTAAGTGATTCTGTAATAGGAAGATATTCGCTGATTGGCTCAAGAGTTTCTATTGGCGGCTTCGGTCATCCATTGAATTATCTATCGATTGGAGCGTTTCAATGGGGACAGAACTTAGAACATTGGGGATTTCCAGGAGAGCTAAGTAATAAATTTGATAATAGATTGAGGCCACCACAAAAAAGCACTGTTATTGGCTCAGATTGTTGGATTGGTGATAATTCAGTTTTGTTGGCAGGTATAAAGATCGGTGATGGAGCGGTAATTGGCGCTGGTAGTGTTGTCACAAAAGATGTACCACCATTCGCAATAGTGGTAGGAAATCCCGCGGTTTTTATCAGATTTCGATTCGATAAACATTTGATAGAAAGTTTAGAGAGTAAGAAATGGTGGGAGAAAGAATTACTAGAACTAGTTGGAGTTGACTTTATGAATCCTAAAAGTTATTAAAAATAATTGTCTAATTTGTTGTTAAAGATAAATAGTCGATGTATTTATGAATGGACCAGTGCCTATTTCAAGCATCACGAAAAATTCGGACTTAACTTCTATTGAATGCCAGTTTCCAATAGGGGTACCTAGCGCGACTGGTTGTTCTGAATTTAGAGTCGTGCTTTTTAGTAGATTAGTTTTTGAATCAAAAGTAGAATGTAAAGCTGAGCCAAAAATAGGGTAAATAATTTCTGGTCGATTCGGGTGACTGTGTATTTTATCTTTATAAGGCGAAATAAATGCTAGATAGGTAAATTGGAGCAACTCGCTAGGGTCTGGATGCAAACAAAGTCTAGCTTTACGGTAGATACTTACCTTCGCTTCTTCAATTAAGTCATATATGAGCGAGTCAGGTAAATTCACATCCCACTTTAATGCGTGAAAAACACCTTCACTCGTTTCCTTCGCAAAATCTTTAAACGGATTTGTTTTCATTGTAATTCAAAATCTATTATTATTCTACCTACGATTCCACTCCGAAGATCGAAAATAGATTGATTTATGTTTTCGAATTTATATGTCGAAGTTGGAAAATCTGAGAAATTTAATTTTTTCGACGAGATCAAATTAGATAATAAAGGAATATCAACAGCAGGATTAGAGTCCCCACCTTTGGATCCTTTAATGGATTTACCAAGATGAAGTGGAAGTGTGTAAATATTTACATTTGATCCAATCTTTGGAACTCCTACTAGTACTACCCGTGCATTCATATCCGTAACCTCGTAACAAATTTCAATTGCACTCGGTTGACCAGATGTATCGATAGCAGCTGTTGGAGATTTTATCTTATAAATAGATCTTAATTCAGCTAATGCCTGTTGTTTATCAATAAAAATTACTCCATTGTTTGCACCAATTTCTATTGCCTTATCTATTTTTGCTTTATTTGTATCAACAACGATAATACTACTAACTCCTAAATATTTTGCTACTTTAATTAAAGTAAGCCCAACTCCTCCAGCACCAAAAATAAGTAAGTGGTCTGAAGGGTTAATATTTACCTCATTCTTTATTACGCCAAGAGCTGTTGTAAGAGCACAACCCAGCAAAGGGATAATCTCTTTGCTTAATTTAGTAGACTCAATTCTCGTGACTCTGTTCTCAGAAACTACACAATGGCGGTTAAAAGTTGTTACCCAGCCCGAATTCAAGTCTCTACCCCGCCATTTATATTTTGCAGTTTCTGCTTCAAGACCAGAACCCGGTCGCCAATGCATAACAACAAAATCACCAGCTTCAACAGTTGAAACGCCTCCACCGATTTCCAAAACTTGCGCATACCCTTCGTGACCCAGGAGGTGAGGCAGGTACTTATCTGGACCTTTAACAGCATCAATCTCATTTATTTGAGCACCACAAATGCCACTGGTAATGAGTTCAACCAATACTTGGCCCTTAAGCAATTTTTCTGGCAAGGTTATTTCATCTAGAACTAATTCTGAATTGGATTCTTGTAATATTGCAGCTTCTGTTAGCTTTAGCAATTTTTGCCCAAACAATTATTCAAAGAATATAAACTCATAGTCACCTTTGTACCCAAATTTCTTATAAAGCCAAACCCATTCGTCAACATCCATTATGGATTCAGCCGTAAGCGCCCAACACTCTAGGTTAAACATTTCAAGTTCATTTCTAAAACTTTCTACCATTATGTAACCTTGACGCCCAACCCGTTCAATTTCAGCTATAGCGACTTCAAGTTCAAACAGGTGCAAATTATGAAGAGTTCCAAGTGAGATAACAAGATCAAAAGACTTATCTGGGTATGGGAAAGGGTCCTGGGCCCTATGTTTGAACAAATTAGCTTTCAGATCCGGATGTGAGTTTGCAAGACCGTAATCTGAAATATCGAATCCATGGATCTCTAATCCAGGCTCTATCAACATCATTTCAAATAGAAGAAAGCCCTTCCCGCAACCCACATCTAGCACGCGGCTTCCGGCTTTAAGTTCATATAACTCTATTAGTTGTTGCGCTGCCTTTGCCCACCTACCGGGCATAAACTTATATCCACCATAGCCAAATCGACGATCGCCATCCCAATAGTCAAATCCGTATTCTTTTGCTTTTACCATTGCTTCGACTTTTGAATCATTCATGCGAGCTAAATAGTCACGTTTTGTTGCAAGATGCAGGCTCGTGACAATATTTTGTTGAATTCCCATGTTCAAATACTACCTTGCAGGAAGAACGTTTTTCACATAATCTGCCATATCTGTCCCAGTAAGTGAATTCGATGAGAAATGATCAAGTTGGGAACCATAATTATGACTAAAGTTTTCCGGTAAGGAAAAATGGGCGAGATTCTGGCTCGAAATTTTATTTCTATAAAACTCGGTTAATAACTGACTGAATAAACCACCTCTTGGAATATGCTCTTCAGCAACAATTATTATCCTAGCATTTTTAAAATTCACTATAAATTTTGAAATATCAAGGTCATTTAGAAAGGGAAAATGTATTACAGAGGCCGGAATATTAATTGACTTTAATATTTCTCGGGCTTCTAAAGCATGCTGAAGCACTACGCCTGTTGTACAGATTGTAACTAAGCTATTTAGTTTACCAAATACCTTTGGCATGTAAGGGTCTCTGCTTTGTAGATCAGTAACAATTTTTTCTCCACCTTTTCCAATGCGAATGTAAATAGGAGATGATTCAGAGAGTGATATATTTAGAATATCTAACATTTCGACTGAATCAGCCGGAGCGAAAACTTTCATATTTGGAATATTAAGCATGAGAGAGAAGTCTTCAACTGCAGTGTGTGTTGGCCCAAGAGGTGCATAGACCATGCCACCACCACTTGCTAAAATTCGCACAGGTAAATTATGCAGCGCAACATCAATTGCGATTTGTTCATAAGCTCTCCTTATAAAAAATGTTCCAATTGTATTAAGATATGGAATAAACCCTTCTTTGGCTAACCCAGCCGAAAATCCAACCATATGCTGTTCTGATATTCCCTCCATAAAAAATCTTTGAGGGAACTCAACCTTCATATCTTCTAGAGTTCCTGCACCTAGGTCCGAGCCAACAAAAACAACTCGGCTATCTTTCTTGGCCAACTCGTGTATCTGTTTAAGTGCTGCTTGTCGCATTTCTTAAGCCAAATATTCTCTGAGCATATTTACTTCTTCGACACTTATCTTGGCTTTGTGGTGCCATTTACTTGAATTCTCAGCAATACTTAAACCCTTGCCTTTTACGGTATGTGCTAATAAGAATCGAGGCTTACCGACAGGCATCGAAGGAGTTAAAAGCTTATTTGTAATTGCCAAAACATCATGACCATTTACTTCTGCCACGTCAAAACCAAAGGATTTCCATTTTTGAAGAATTGGTTCAAGGGGTAACACATCATTAATCGAACCCGATGCTTGCATTTTGTTGTAATCCATAATCACAGTTATACGCCCAAGTTCATGTTTAGAAGCGTGAAGAGCAGATTCCCAAATTGAGCCTTCGGCCATTTCACCGTCACCGATCAAAACGAAAGTTTTCCAATTTTCATCCTTAATGCGTGCTGCCATTGCTATGCCAACCGCAACGGGGAGTCCGTGTCCTAATGAGCCTGTAGAAAATTCTATTCCAGGTAGATAACCGCTCTCAGGATGTCCGGGAAGTCTTGAGTCAAACTTGCAAAAAGTATCGATTTCTTCCAGAGGAAAATATCCATGTGTTGCAAGTACGGCGTAAAGCGCTAGTACTCCATGGCCTTTGCTGAGAATAAAGCGATCCCTGACCGCCAACTTTGGACTTGATCGATCATGGACCATTACATGATCATAAAGGGATCTTAAAATTTCAATTATCGAAAGTGCCGGTCCTAGATGTCCCCTACCACCACCTTCAAGGCCATTCAGGACAAGCGTCCGCAATTCTTTAGAACGAATATCTAAAGGTATAGATAAAGAATCTTTGTAACAATCTACTTCGCTCATAAAAATTAATCTAACTCAAATTCATGGAATGTAATAATTGGTTGATCAATATTTCTCGAGATAGCAAAGTCGAAATAACGCAAATATGAATCACACTTTAATTGTAACTCATGTTGCATAGGTATTACGAGCGAATCAATATGATGTATTCGCTCGGCTCTTCCAAGAGTAATCAGAGCCCATTTTAGGGATAATAATGGCAAAGAAATCCAAACTTCTTTTTTTAATCTGCCTTCTGCTAACGGCAAATCAAGCATGTTGCGCAAAATTTTTTCAGAGGCGAAAATATTTCTTGGGTGCAAAAAGAAATCTCCAAGCATTTTTGCACAACTGTCATATCCAAAGAATTCAAAATCAACAAAATAGTCTTTATCAGAATTTCTAATTATGTTATGTATGCCAATATCAGATAAACTAAGAGTCTTATATTCAAATAGAGTGGCTGTAGGAAATTTTTCACCATACTGATCAAGTTTGTCATATATTTGTTTGGCATAAACAAATAATGAACTATCCAAATTTCTAACTCTTTCTTTAATTTGAGCCTGAATTTCCAAAGTACTAAATGCTGCATCAATTGCGTTATCAAACTGCAACCCATTTTTGGATAGTGCTAGTAACTTATTAATTATTTCGAATATCGAGTTTAAAGCAATCTCATCTGACTCTGGACTAGCTCCATCAATCCATTGGTAGGAGATTGCCTTTGGTTTATCAAACACTTGTAAATCTTGAGGAATAGCAGAAAATCTATTCTTATGCAAAAATTCTAGCGCTGCAATTTCTCTGCAATACATTTGCGTTATTCTTGCATTAGAGCCTTTATAGATTTTCAGTGATCTAAAGTTACCTTTTGCGTCTTGATATTTTAATACATCACTATTTCCACCTTGAATATTTTCTAAAATTGCACCTTTAGAAATCCCAAATTCTTCAATAAACTCAAACTCGCTCATAAAGTTAATTTTTCTTTTATCAAACTGAAGTTATCAACGACATTTATATGCGCAGACAATTCCGGGTTTTCTTCATCAGTTAGTAGGTACTTAATCGTGTGCGGTGGGAAATTTTTGTCAAGTAGAACTTCCAATAAATCATCTACAAACCAGTTTAGACCAAGCTGGTCAATCTTTTGAATTTTTGCATCCCGTGTTGGTAAAAAATGAATATTTTCATTTATTTTGAAGAATTTATTAATGTTTGAAAATTGAATCCAATTTACTACTGGACCAAACAAATCGCGCCCCCCGAAGCGATCTTGAGTTTTATTAGTCTTATGACTAACTATATAAACGTTAATTTTTTTACTTAGTAAATAAACACAAAGGTCCTCGATACCTTCATTAAGTTTTGCATATTCCAGCCCATCAACATACATCCAAGCCTGTGCTTCCTGCCAACTTAAATCTGAAGGATCTATTTTTCTTAAAAAACTTCGGAGGCTTTGAATTTTTTCTTGCTGTGGGATTTTTGCTTTTAGACAATACTTTTCAACACTAATTCTGTAGTCAATAATTGTGTTATCAAGATCAAATCCAAATCGACGAAAGCCAAAAGTCATCCCAAGTTCAATTCTTTCATTTTTTTTATATTGTAGTAATTTGAATTATTCAACGGGTCTCGGTACTGGTTATTTTTCATTGCTTCGACAATCTCAATAATCGCATCATCAACGGAATAATTTGGAGTAAACCCTAATTGTTGATGAATAAGAGAAGAGTCAACTCTATATGAGCGCAAGTCATTTGTTTCTTGATGCTCAATTACGCCAGACATTTTTGTAATTTGTTGAACTTTAATCGCTATTTCATCAAGTGATAAATTTTCTGCCCCAACATTAAATGTCTTGCCTGATATTTTAGCAATAGGTTCCTTCAGTACATGAATATAAGCACGGCACATATCCTTTATATGTAGGTTTGGCCGCTGTTGAGATCCACCAAATACGGTAATTTTATTTTTATTTACTGCGTGATTAGTTAAAATATTTACCGATAAATCAAATCTTTGACGAGTAGAAACGCCGCAAATTGTAGCTGGGCGCAAAATAGTGCATATGAATTCTTCTGATCTATGAGTAAGTAAAATTTTCTCACATTCAGCTTTGTATTTAGAATAGTCAGTCAGAGGTTCAAGCGCTAACTTCTCGGTTACTTTTGGTTCAGTTTTTACGCCATAAACCGAAGATGTTGATGCAAAGATAAATCGATTAATACCTGCTTCCTTTGCTGCAATCACAACTGGTTCAAAACTTGTCAAGTTAATTGATTTAGCTAATTCCGGGTTTAGATCAAAAGAAGGATCATTAGAAATGCATGCTAAATGAATAACATCGCTCACGCCTACCAATGCTGATTTAACCGCCAATATATCTCTTACATCACCCGTAACAAGTTCAAGGTTTGAGTTATTAATTGAATCAAAATGATCTCTACCGTACCAAAACGTATCGAATACTCGGACTTTGTATTTAGTATTTAGTAACCGATCGACTAGTTCCGATCCGACATACCCACCACCACCGATAACTAATACCGTTCTTATAGACACCATTCTCCTACCCTAGAATCGCTTTAGCATGTTTCTTAATATCCGGAAAAGACAGAGAAGTTTGGTGGCCAAGTTGTGAGACTTCATGTGCGGCAATTAGATTAGCAAGAAATCCAATAACTTTTACAGGTGCACTAACCGCAGCTAACATTGAGGAAATAGCAAGCACCGCATCGCCAGCCCCGACTTTATCAATCACTTTGGTTGCGAATGCTGGAACCTTTGCACTATTTCCAAGGTTATCAAATACTATTAAACCTTCACCACCCAAAGTTATTGCTGCATATTTGGCATCAATACGTTTTAAAATGCGGGGGATAATTTCGAAGTAATCTGGATTTCGATTTCGCATTTCTAATTGGATTTCGCCACTATTTAAACAAACAAAATCAGCACTATTATATTTTGATATTGTGTTATATCCACGGTTACCAGCATTAGATTGGGTGTTCACCGCAAGGAAAACTTGCTGCTTTGTTATATTGTTAATAATTTGTGGAGTAAATAAACCATGTCCATAGTCAGCTGCAATTACGATGTCTGAAATACTACACGCTTTATTTAAAAGTAATTCTATTTCGGTAGCAGCAGTTGCTGGTAGATCTTTACTTTCAAAATTATAAAATTCGAAAACACGTGTTCCAGAATTTTTATCCACAAATCTGTGTTTCAAAATTGAAGGCCTATCATCAGTTCGAATTAGCTTTAACTTAATTTTTTTATTTATCATACTAATCACGTCTGCGTATTTATTCTCATCTATTCCAACAAATGAAAGAACTGAAACATCAGAAGCCCAGCCCTGACAATTATTTGCAATTGCTAAAACTCCGCCCGGATACATATTTGACCTACCAAGCTGGAATGCTAATATCGGATCTTTGCTGGATTTTGCAAGAGGATCGCAATATGTGTATTGATCAACAATAGTTTCACCAATAATAGTAATTCTTAAGTTTTGAATTTTGTCTAGCCAAGCAACAGTCTCATTATACCCATTATTTTCTTTAAAATCCTTAACCCATTCTTGTGCAGTTGTAGAAAATGATGAATAAAATTTGTTTATGAGCGAAGAACTGCTTGATGTTATTTCATTTGTAAAATGAATCTTGCCACCATGTTTTTCAACATATTGACGTTCAAGCGAAATCATTCCAGTTACATCTTCCTCTTCATTTAAGTAGTCAGAACCCTTGATATAGAGATCAGGTTTAATAAGTTCGATTATTTGAATTGCCGTTGGGCTGTATGAAATAGCCACGTAGTCAACATCAACTAGTGCAGACAAAGAAGCAATCCTTGTTTCTTGGTCAAACAATGGCCGTCCTGGACCCTTATTTACAAATTCATCCGCCGTGATACTAACAATAAGCACATCAACTAATTTTTTTGCAGCACTAAAATGTTGAATATGCCCAGGATGAATGAGATCGAAAACTCCATGGCACAGCGCAATAGTTTTCCCTGAGGTCCGTAGCTCATCAAGAATTACTTTATCACTTTCTAGAGTAAGTAATTTTTTCAGATGGTGCCCGCTAGATAATTCCATTCCCTAATACTAAGCCTTTAAGTATTTGAACCAAGATTTTGTAGCAGCTTCGATACTTTCTGTATCCCAAATAGGGGCATCTTTCCAATCGTTTATGCATCCCTTGAGAATCTTGATTCCTGCCTCAAGGCTGACTTCTGGGTTCCAGCCTAATTCTGTCCTTATTGATTTGATGTCAGCGAAAGTAACATCGGGCTCCCCGGGTCTTTTTGGAAGATTTACGACTGGACCCTCTAATAATTCTATTACCTGATTTATTGAGTAAGAATTTCCGGATCCAACATTAAGAATCAATCCAGATTTTGGTGATTTGGCTGCCGATAAAAATGCTTTTGCTACATCGATCACAAATGTGAAATCACGGGTTTGGGTTCCATCACCAACTAGAGTAAACGGTTTTCCGGCAAGTTTTTGGGCTAGGAATACTCCAAAAACCGCACCATAAGTTCCAGAAGTTCTTGCTCTCGGCCCATAGACATTAAAGAGGCGCAAACTCGTTACTGGCAAGTTATAAACTGAAAACCAGTGCATCAAAATTTGCTCGCCTAAATATTTTGTCAATGCATACGGATACTTTGGGTTGCACTCGGCATTTTCCGGTGTAGGGTAAATAGAAGGAATTCCATAGCAAGAAGAAGAAGCAGCATAGATAACTTTTTTCACATTATTTTCTTTTGCAAGTTGCGCTATGTTATAAGTTCCATTTACATTTGAGGCAAAATACGCATCCGGATTTTCAATTGAAGGAACTATGTCTGCAAGTCCGGCTAAATGAAAAACCCAATTGGTATCGATAAATAAATTTGATATTGAATTTATATTTGAAACATCTGCTTCAAAAAATGAAAAGTTTGAGTTTTCAATTACTGTAGCTAAATTTCCTCTGCTTCCGATTGAAAGATTATCTACAGCTCGTACTTTATGTCCATCAGCAAGTAGCAGTTCCACCAGGTGGCTACCGATAAATCCAGCACCACCCGTAACTAAGCAATTCATAATGTCCATTCTAGAGATAAATTGATTATAACTTCGATCATATATCCAGTGCAAGCGTATACTATTGATATGGATTCAATTATGATTTACATACAAAGCTTCTAATTAAATCCATAATTACTTATGGCTATGGGAGATTTTATGAAAAAAAAGATTTTTATCGATAATTCAACAAAGATTCCATTGATTTGGAAAATCATATTATTGTTAGAAATACTTATTTGGATTCCACTCTTATTCATAGGTTTTGACTCTCACCATGATGGGTTAATCCTTACTACAGTGAATATGATTCATGATTCAATTCGCGATAGAGGTGAATGGCCATTTAATCAGTACGGTCCTTTCTGGGCTATACCATTTGTCCTTTTTACCTACTTCTTACCGAATGCACTGGTATTCACGACTTTAAGAATTGTTACAGTTTGTTTTTATCTTCTAACTGGTTTTCTGATTTACCACTGTGCGAAAGTAATCTCTACAACTAGAATTGCCTTTTTTTCGCTCTTACTTTTCTTTCTTAGTCAACCTTTTGTTACAGACTTTGGAAGCGACTTAGTTCCGTGGCCATCTGCAGTGATCATGCCTATGTTTATGCTAGTAGTACTTTTATTTTTACGTATGTCTGTTGAAACCGAAACAATCCGCCAAGTTAAATACTATTCGTATATTAGTGGCTTCCTTGTTAGCGGAATATTTTTCAGCAGGGCCCAAATTGGTTTTCTAATTTTTTTAGCATTTATATTTATGCTTTTACTTAAACGTCAAATAATTTGTGCAACCCTTTTTGTATTCGGATTTGTTTCTTTGACTTTAATCCTTTTTTTCGTCTTAAATTATTTCGGATGGCTAACAGATGCGATTAATGACGAATTCATTTTTGGGTCACTATATTTACGGGGAGACACTAGTACTTATCCAAATCCAGTTTTTACACTAATTGGAACTACTATATTTATAATGTTATTAATTTTCGGTAAGAAATTTTTTGTATTTGTTACGACAGAATATTCATTGAAGAGAGTTATAAGTTTCTTCTTTGGATTTCTGATCTTTATTTTTATGGCATGTTTTATTTTTCTAAATTCTCGTAGCATCGACTCATTGGCAATTTTGGCTACAATATTTCGTAGATTCTGGATTTCCTACTATTTAGCTGTCATCATATTCTCTGTTTTTATGCAATTAAGGAAAACATATCATTCTTATAAATTTAACCAGCCAAAACATGTGTCACTTTACACTCGCAACGGATTGGTTTTATTCTCACTAGTTGGTGAGTTGCAGTTATATCCCCTATTTGATCAAATGCATTTTTGGTGGGGCTCCGTTCCGGCGGTGATTTTAACTGTTGTTGTAACTAAGGAAACTTTAATTGACGGTACCGTCTCTTTAAATTTAAAAAATAAAATAATTAACGTATTTTTGCTGACAGCAACCCTGTTAAGTCTGATACAAATGACCGGGCAACTTTCGAAGCTGTATGCAAGATTTCCACAAGATATTACAAAATATTTATGGGTTTCACCGTCAGTTTCTACAGAGCAAGTAAAACTTCAAGAGTTTTTTAGTAACAATATTCCAGTGGGTTCTTCGATACTGAACCTTTGTGCAAATTCTGACATATTTTTTAGTGAAAGAAATATAAGCAGTAGCACAAGAATTTTTGTGCTATGGCCAAACATTACTGAAATCGCAAGTATGAAACAATCACTGATATCAAAAAAACCTGATCTAGTTTTAACATGTTCCTTATCAAGAATTCCTTCTCTTCAAAATAACTCAGAATTAGTGCAAAGGGAAATTCTTAATAAATTACTTGATAATCCTCAAGTCTTTGCAATTTTAGAGTCCTCGCCAAATATGATTTGGCGACTATGGAAAAAAGAATAGCTGATTAATTCAGTTATTAGATTTACCAATAAAAAAAGTTCTTGGATGTACTAAAAGATTCCAAAAGATTTGCTTTGCTTGCGGTTTATAGAAATATACTAGGCGCAAGAAGCTTCTAAATATTTGGGATAGTGACCGTGAAGGTTCTTCATCTCTCACATATAAAGCATCACCCCACCCTTCAAGCCATTGCCATCTAGTAGTAGCACGTCTAAAACCCTGCAAGGAGAGAAAATCATCAATATCATGAATGTTAGAGCAATCTTCGTACACGTTTAACCGATTTACTTCAGTATAAATATATTTTACATCCGTAATTAATGTGCCAAGACTATTAAGTGCTTTTAGCTCTACTCCTTGAATATCTAGATTTATAAAATTAGGCATAGTTTCTTTATCAATTAAAGTATCAAGCCTTTTTGTTTTTACAGTCAAGTTATTAGTCATGGTAATTTCTGGATAATCTAATTTATGGGTGCCAAAATTAAGTAAACTTGACGATTGAGAATTTGAAGAAATATTCATAGAAAGCTCAATGTCATTTTTATCAAATATTGCGGCGCCTAGTACTCTATGCAATTTAGGATTAAGTTTTTGCCTTAAGTCTCTCGCTAAGTCTGGTTGTGCTTCGATCCAAATAACCGGAGTCCATGCTGCATTTTCGTACTCAACTGCTTCTTCACCTGTGTGCGCACCAACATGCAATACACCATTCACTGATAGATTCCAATCAGATTGCAACTCACTCACAGGTATGAACATATATTTAGACTAACAGAAACTGAACAATTTGGTGGCGCTCTTGGTATATCAAGATAATGCCTTACAATAAGACAAAAGCTAAGGTTTGGAGATGCATGAATTTAAGAAATAGAATTAAACCCTACTTTATTGAAATTGGTATTCTATTTTTTTATTTTATCGCGCTTTTCCCTGGGCGGCCGAGTTACGATGCGGTTTTAATAACAGATATGATGAAGAATGGTGAATCTGCTGCAACTTGGTCAGCAACTTATTTTAGACTAATGCAGGTACTAACATTTAACGGTCACATACTTTCGGTAGCGTCAGCAACAGGTATGTTTGTTTTTTATTTTAGTTTTCTATTTCTTATGAGCGCACTTCCATTTAGTAATCGCATACAATTAACTATCAGGAGAGTCGTTATAGCGCTACCAATTTTTTCTATATTTGCCCTAACTGTAAATCATGACGTATTTGCGGTTTCAGGTACTTTTCTATTGGTTGGTTTACTTATTAAAAATAAATCCTCGAAAAATACAAACCTAGTCATGGTAATTTTTGCAGGTTTTTTAACAAGCATGTCGTGGCTTGGCATTGCAGCCTTTCTAGGATTCATTTTTTCAATTTTAATTAAACGTAAGTACATAGAAGCAATTACTTCTTTTTCAATAATAACCACATTTGTTCTAGGTAGTCAATTAATTCTAAATGTTGATGTAGGGCCTTCGAATCGGTGGCTTCCTATCGTTGGCGATTTAAAATGTGTTGCCCAAGACCCTGATAGTAAAATTACTCAGAACCAGTGGGATTACTTGATTTTGTTGGCACCAAAAAATGAATGGCTTGACCCGGCATCATGTGTAATAGCTGATTGGGCGCCCGATGCGGCAGAAAAGAATATTTCTAGTAATCCGCTAAAATCGATAAAACTCTGGGCGCAGCTATTGATCACAAATCAAAAAATAATCATCGAAGCTCATTTGCAAAGAGCGTCAGTAGCAATGCCTCCGTTGATTTCTGCCCCGCCACCAAACACTTTTTCAACTGACTACCTAAAACCTATCGGACAAGGAACTCCTGCTAATCTTTTCCAATTCAGTGAATTTTTGAGTACGGGCCGTCATACTGGGCAATACGAATCAAGTCTAAATTTTTTAAAACCAGTTGAAATAATTACATTAACAGCAGCACATTTATTTAATCGAACTTCATATTTCTGGGGCTGGGGCGGGTTATGGTTGTTATTATGTTATTTATTTTTTCCTTTTATTTTCAAAAATAGAAACCTACTTGCACTAAATCCTCTATTGTTTACTCATATATTAATGCTGATTGCTTCTCCTGGTCCAGTTTCAAGATACGTTTATGGTTCGATAATAACTGGGATTTCTATTTCTCTTGGAATGTTTCTTTTAATATGTGAGAAAAGAAATAAAATAATGGGAAATTCTCTCGAGTTAGACAATTCTCTAAATTAATGATACCAATCATAGCCAAAAATAAATGAAATTCGCAATAATTGGATCCGGTCCAAGCGCCCTTGCATGCGTTTGGGCGCTTATAGATAGCGATATTGAAATTACTATTTTTGATGCTGATGTCAATAAAACAAATCTAGAAACTCATATACCGAGAGAATCTCCTCAAAAATTTAAACTTATCGATGGTTCTGACTATCCTTATAGACATTTTCAATTCGGGCCAAAATACAATACCAATGGCCTTAATATTCCATACTCTTTTGCTGAGGGTGGGCTTAGTTCGGTTTGGGGAGCCACAATGCTCCCATTTAGCAAAATTGATATCAAGAATTGGCCTAACTACATGAATAATTTAGATAAGGAATATAAATTCATTAGCGAGCATATGCCAATTGCAAGGCCCGGATTTGAACCTTCAATTTACTACAAAGATTATTCAAATTCCGAAGGGCTTTTGCCATCAAAAAATATCCAGACAATTCTAGAGTCCTCTCATTCTTTTCAAAAGAACTTCGAATATTCTGTGACTTCACTAGCAATTCAAGTACAAACTTCAAATCAGAAAGGATGCATCTATTGTAATAAGTGCCTGGCTGGATGCCCGTATGGCTATATTTGGTCTACTAAAAGTGACTGGGAGAGTATTAGAAAAACTAAAAAAATATATTTTGAAAATGGTATTCGCGTGCTGAAAGTTAATGAATTAATGACGGGTGTAACTTTTACAGGAATTCGCGAAAATAATTTACAGTATCAATCCAAAGAATTTGATCGGATAATTTTAGCCACAGGAAGTATTGAAAGTTTTCGAATTGCTGCTGCAAGTGGACTTACTGCAAAGAGTACGATACTTCAAGATAGCAATACTTTCTTAGTTCCATTCCTTAATAGAAGGCATATTTCAGAGAATATAGATTCAGGCTATTCGCTGTCTCAGGCTTATCTTAGAGTAAGTTCAATAAAAAATATTCCTCTACACTTCCAATTTTATAATTTTTCAGAAACGCTATTAAATAGAGCAAATTCTACAAGCTGGATTGCCAGGACAGTTCCTAAGAGAATTCTAAGGTTAATTTTGAGTAAGTTGATGTTTGCTATTGGTTATTTACCTAGTGAGTATTCCAGGAATTTATCTCTGTTATTGGATGAATCTGGAAATCTTGAAATTACGGCTTTAGATTCGAAGTTATCAAGGATAAAAGGACACTCAAGGATTGCTAATAAATATATTTTAAACAGAGCTATTTTTCATCGGGCCGGTCTCTGGCCAATACTTCCAATGGTTCAACATTTAAGTCCTGGTTTGGGGGCGCACTACGGTGGCTGGGCACCTGCCGGGATTTTAACAGATTCACTCGGACGACTAAATCCTAATTCACGAGTACATCTAGTTGATTCATCAGTTCTGCCCAATATTCCTGCGGGTCCGATTACATTTACTGTAATGGCGAATGCTGCCAGAATTGCAAAATCTATACCTAAATGAACATCATACTTACCGGCGGTACAAGCCAAATCGGAAAATTATTAGTTTGCAAACTGCGCCAACATGGACACCAAGTAATTGAAATTGGTAGAACTCAGCATAATTACTGGCAATTGGGTTCTCCAATCCCTGATCAAGTTAAAGGTGAAATTTTAATTCACCTAGCTCACGATAGGACTAGGAGCTTAGAAGAATGTATTAGTGATACAAAGGCTCTCCTTTATGGGTATTCAGGTTTTCCAATCTTATTATCATCGACATCAGCGCATACTAATTCTTACTCAAATTATGGCAAATCAAAGTTTTTTGCTGAACAAATTTTTATAGAAAATAATGGATCAGTAATCAAAGCTGGGCTAATTTGTGGGTCATTAAAAAATAGATTTCTTGAAGCAATAACCAAAAAGTTACAAGATTATAAATTTGTAATTCTACCACATCGAGGATTATCAAGATTCTTTATTAGTGATGCGGATACTCTTGTTTCTGAAATATTACTTATTGCTGAAATGAAGCGAGTTGGAAAAATTCGTGGTTTTTCGCTTGTACCATTTTCATTTAGAAATCTACTTGTTAAAAAAAATTGTGATTTGAGATTTAGTATTTTTGCTATTCCCTCTAAAATTATTTCTAATCTTTTAATCAAAACAATTCGTATCCTGTTGCCCTTGAATGAAACTGTAGATTCGTTATTATCATTAGTATCTGAAATTGAACTTCTAGAGATTACTACCCTTCAAAGCCCTGTAAATAAATTCAATGTGCCGATACTATGAAATTATCTATTTCTGCGTATTCAAGCTAAGAAGGTGCGCAAGTAGTCCGATACTTAGGATTACAAAGGCACTTAGTAGGAATAGGCAAGACAATAGTAAAAAAAATTCAGACACGAGTACTAGTGAAATAATAAAAAATATAAATGAAATAAGAACTAATAGGGCATTTATTGGGTATAAAATTTTTAAAGGGTTAAAATTGAAACTCACGGCAAGAATAAGCCCTAAAGTACGAATTGAATCTGAAAAAAGTCGAATTTTTGACCCACCAGATCTCTTTCGGTATGTGACTGGAACATAGTCAACAATTGCTCCCTTGAGCATAAACACAAGAGTTAGGGAAGTGGTGAAACTAAAACGGTCGCTTAGTAATCGAACATCTTTCAAAGCAAGATTTTTATCAAAAACTCTAACTCCAGAATTGATGTCGGGAATGTTTCGATTCGCCATATATTCAACTATTATCTTTAATAATACCCTCAGGTACTTTTTTGTAAATGAACCTTGATAAAATTTGCCAGAGCGGGCACCTACTACCATTTCATAAGAATTTTCGGTAAAAAAACGAATTAATGAAAGTAGTTCACTGAAAGCATACGTCGTATCTGAATCAATAATTGCACATGAATCATATTTAGCTACTCTTAAACCACGTTTTATCGAGGCCCCATAACCCAGATTCGAAGGATTTTCTATAACGCTTAAAACTATATTTGATGAGAACCTTGTTTTTGATATAAAAGCACTTAAAATGGACACACTTTCATCAATTGAACAATCGTCAACAAAAATTATTTCAATTAAATCGGAAACTTTTGCGAGCTCTAATTTTAGCTCATTTAAAAAATCGGAAATTCCAGAAGCTTCATTATATATTGGAATCACTATGCTTACCATTAACTCATCCTTTCATATTAAAATTCTCTTTCCATATAGCATACACAAGTAGAGAATAAATCTTCTGTCCATTATCTTTCCTATGCGATTTATGTTCTTTGAAAAGCAAATCTAATTCTGATTTCTCAATTAGGTTTGAGCCTGTTATCGTGTCCTTAAAATCATTTGGGTGGTCCAAAATCCATTGTGAAACCGGGCTACCAAACCCCTTTTTTTGTCGGTATTTACCGATTGATCCAACCTCGTTTTTATAAACATTCTTAAGAATTTTCTTGCCTTCGAATTTATTATACTTAAACTCAATGGGAAGTGAGGCAACATACTCTACTAATATTCGATTCAAGTAAGGAGATCTTAACTCCAATGAATTAGCCATTGATACCCGGTCAGTCTTGATCAAAATATCATTTGGTAACCATGTTGAGGCATCATGAACTAAACATTTTTCCAGCAAATCTAAATTTTCTATTTCAATAGATTTTGAAATTATATTGTTTTCTGAAAGCAAGGGATTTATTCCAGTCAATCTGTAAATCTCTGAATCGGAAAATATCCTTCTCCAGTTTTGGTGTGCAAGCATCGAATCTGAGTTATTCCATTGTAAGAAGCTTTTAATCTTATAACTCATTGTTACATTGCCAGTTTTCTTTGGAAGTTTTTCTAATAAGCTTTCAAGCGCCTGCTTTGGGAATAAAAATGAAGAAAGGAATTCATTAATAATAGTTGCTTGATATGTCGAGTACCCTGCAAATATTTCATCAGCACCATCACCAGCTAGGCAAGTCTTAACATACTGGCTTGCAAGATTAGTTATCGCATGCATTGCTATAACTGAAGTATCTCCAATTGGTATGTCTAGGCCTAAGATAGCTTGTTTAATCAATGAAAAGTCATAATCAAGGTTTTTTATTATAAGTTGATTTTTGTAATTAGAGAAAGTTTTTTTTACTTTATCTGACTCATCAAACTGTGAATTTGAAAAACCTAGTGTAAAAAGTAAAGTTCTAGGCTCAATAGTAAGAGCTTTTTTTGCAATAATAGAAGAATCAATTCCACTGCTCAGTAATACACCAACCTGAACGTCTGATGTTTGAATCTGCTCTCTTACCGAATCGTTAATTAGATTATCAATATTCTGTACAGCGCTAAAAAAACTATCCTGGGTTTTGGTTTTAAACTTTTCAGTGTACGTCCAGTATTTTTCAATATGTAATTTCTCATTTTTCAATGACAAAAAATAGCTTGGTGGTAATTCGCGAATATTCTTGAATAGCTCTACGTTGTTATTTACATACCCATGAGCTAAATAATTTGGTAAGTATTCTAAATTCAAGGGAGCACTTTGTGGGAATGCCCTAGAAAGCACATTCGCCTCCGAGCTAAAAGCAAAAAGATCTTTATTATGAATGTAATATAAAGGTTTTTGCCCAAACCTATCCCGCGAAAGCAATATCTCTCTTTCTCGTGGGTCCCATATTGCTATAGCAAACATACCCTCAATTTTATCTAGATAGCTACCCTTCCATTGAATATACGATCTGAGTACTACTTCGGTATCTGAAGTTCCTTGGAACTCATGCCCTAAGTTAATAAGTGTTCTTCTTAAACTTTTAAAATTATAAATTTCTCCATTCAGCACAATGCTGACTCCAGTTATAGCATCCGACATGGGCTGATCACCTGTTGTGCTTAGGTCATTGATCGCCAATCTAGTCATCCCAATAACTGAATTTTGACCTATATCAAGGTATCCTTCTGAGTCCGGGCCTCTATGGCGTAATAATTCACAAAACCTTGCAGGCAAATTAGAATCTAGTGCTCTACTTGAAATCCATCCGAAAATTCCACACATATAGGACGCTTAGTATTCAGGAAAAAATAACATGTTTACCAATTTGACTCACCTTCAATTTTCATTTCCTGCATAAATTCTAAATACCAATCTGCGAACTCACCTATGGCAAATTTAAGTTCTGTTGGTTGAATGACGCCAATTAAAGATTGTAATGTAGCCGTATTTGCCCAGGTGCTAGCCACGTCAAAACTAGGACGGATAACTTCACTGTGTTTATACGAGTTAATGTTTAGTGAATTTGCTAAAGTGTCGCACATCTGTTTTGTCGATACTGGCTGACCGGTAGCGATATTTAAAGGTATATAACCTTGCAGATTTGACCTAATAAGTTTTTCAAGTATTTGAACAGCGTCTGTGATATATGTGAAGTTTCGACTTCCACCGTCTTTCCCCCAAAATTCAATTGGATCACCCTGCACAAGTTTCTTTGCAAATTTCCAATATGCCATATCTGGCCGTCCAAATGTCCCGAATACAGTGAAAAATCGAAGAGCAATGGTTGGTATACCGGTTAATCTTTCAAATTGCTGGGCCATGATTTCGTTCGCCCATTTGGTGCCAGAATAGAAACTTTTTAGGTTGAGACCATCTGCAAGATTTTCAGTAATACCCCCGTTACGGCTATTCCCTCCATAAACACTAGAAGAAGAGGCGAATAAAAATTTTTCTGGAGACAACTTCTTTGCTAACTCCAGTATGTTACCGAAAACTGAAACATTATTTTGATAGTAACTATATGGTTGTTCTTCACCCTTTTTTACTCCTGGCCAAGCTGCAAGATGAACAATTACGTCAATATTCTCGAGTAAATGATTCGGTATTTCATTAATATTATCTCTTAAGTCTAAGTTAATAATTTTTAAATTTCGCTTTTTTTCTAGAAGTTGTGAGCGCTTGAGTGGCAACTTTGCGCCATTCGCTCCATCGAAATTATCGACCCCTATCACTTCATATTCTGAATTTCCAGCGAGATAATCTGCCAAATGCATACCAATGAAACCAGCTGCTCCCGTGATAAGAATTTTTTTTGGCATTAATTTTTCTCCAATAGTAATGAAATTGGCAAAACTTTATTTTCAATTATCACTTATAAGCCGCGGCTGTCCATGAATAACCATGCCTGTGAGCTAATTCAATTTTCGTAAAACCTGCTTTTTTCAAAGTTTTTATAAATTTTCTTTTCGTGTAATACTTTGCGTAAGCAGGATTTAATTGATCAAATAAAATGTATTTTCTTTCTAGTTCTCCGCATGGAGCAAAAACTTCTTGTATATATTTTGTCATTGGTAAACGGGACCTCATATACCTAACACTAAATTCACCATATCTAACAATAAAAATTTGCATAACATTACAAATTTTATCAAGGCTTTCATCTTGTAAAATTCTTGTAATATTTGAAAGAATCTTCCTAACTCCCACGTATATTCTATTATTTTCCATTCCATATACCCAACAGATAAATACTCCATCAGAACTCAGTGAAGAATATATATTTCTAAGTGTATTTTCAGGAGACTTTATATGGTGAATAACACCGAGAGAAAAAACAATATTGATGTTCTTAATAGTGTAATCTGAACCCTTTATATTAAGTAATTCTAGATTATTAATATGTAATGTGTTGGATACTAAATTATTAAAACCTATTGATGGTTCGACTCCAATCAATCTATTTGGAGCGTACCTATCAATCATCCTTAAAATTCGGCCTGATCCAGAACCTACTTCTAAGACTGTACTTCTGGTTATAATTTTTGGGTCTATAAGATTGCACAAATAGTCCTTGAACATCTCGTCACTTGTCCAATAATCTTCATGTAGTTTTCCATGCAAAAGCCATTGATTTCCAAAATCTCGAATCGTCATATTTTGAACTTTCTGGATTTTATTGTTTTTTCCGGTCACTATTCTGCTACTCACCCTTCAAATATAATTTACTGATTTGCATAATTGATACAGTTCGGATTATTTTATCTTGCCGTTGCAATATTTGATACTTTATGTTGAAATAATTGAGTCAAGTTAATAATAATTCCAAATCTAGCTCGCATGCTTGATATGGAGACAATGTTACTTCTGATACCTGCTTCCACCAATTTATGGTGGACCTAACCGCATCCTCTTGAGTCCAACGCGGGCGCCAGCCCAATTCTTTGGAAGAAAGAGAGGCATCTATAGCAAGCTCAGCTGCCTCATATCTAATATTTTGGGAATCATTTAGGTTGTGAACGATAATAGAATTATCCCAGGTGTTATTAGCGATTTTAATTACCTCACCTACCGTTATACTTTTGGAACTCGGGCCGAAATTATATGCAGGGGCGATTTCTTTATTTATACTTTTCTCTAAAGCCCTCAAATAACCATGAAGTGGGTCAAGGACATGTTGCCATGGCCTTGTGCTCTTGGGGTTTCGAACCTCTAGCGGGTTTCCAGATAATTTTGAGTTAACAAAGTCTGGTAGCAGACGATTTCTAGCACGGTCTCCGCCACCTATAACATTTCCAGCACGTAATGAAAAAATTTGTGGCCCGCCGTGATTCATAGATATTTCTCTCCATGCAGTCACGACAGATTCAGTTCCCACCTTACTAGCACTATAAGGATCTCTACCTTCCAAAGGATCTGACTCTATAAATGATCTTTTGCTACCAAGATTTCTATAAACTTTATCTGTAGTAACAACGCCTATTGTTCTAACACTAACACTATTAAGACACGATTGTAATAAATTTGCTGTACCTATTACATTGATCTCGAAAGTTGAAAGCGGGGATTCATATGATTCTAGGACTAAAGGCTGTGCCGCCATATGCAGCACAGCAGAGGGGGCAAATTTCTGTATTGTGCTTTGTAAGTCAGATAAATTTCTAATATCAATAAATTTTTCTGCTATTTTATTTTCACGTTCCATTAGAGAATACAGGGAGTTATCTTCCGGTGGTAGTGAAATTCCTACAACAGGAATATTCAAATATTCGAGAAGAAGTGTCAACCAAGTTCCTTTGAATCCAGTATGACCAGTCACCAATATCGGTCCAGGAAGTCCTCGCAGAGCTTCTCCGAAGATAGAATTCATGAGTAAACTATATCTATAAGCCATTTATTAATGGACAGCAATCACTTAGGCAAATGAGGTGAAATTTGAGCCAACAAGATAGTGATTCTTTAGCGTCTATTATTTCTAAAGTTTTTAATGAGCGCCATTCTAAGAAAGATTTTCTGCCTGGGACAACCCAAATTCCAGTCACTGGAAAAGTTTTTGGTAAAGAAGAGATTACGGCAGCGGTTGAAGCCAGTTTAGATTTCTGGCTAACCAGTGGGCCTTACTCGGAAAAGTTTGAAAGTGATTTTGCAAAAACAGTCGGTATGCGCCATGCATTTATGGTTAATTCCGGATCGTCCGCAAACCTGCTAGCCCTAACAACACTTACAAGTTCGCATATAGGCGAACGCGCTCTTAAACCTGGCGATGAAGTCTTAACAGTCGCTGCTGGTTTTCCTACAACAGTTACACCAATTCTTCAAAATAATCTCATTCCTGTTTATATTGATATTGATCTTGAAACTTATGTTGCGAATGAAGCGTCACTTGAAAGTGCAATTGGCTCAAAGACAAAAGCAATTATGATGGCGCATACCTTGGGTAACCCATTTAATTTGGATCTTGTAGAAAAATTAGCAAAAAAACATAATTTGTGGGTAATTGAAGATAGTTGTGACGCTTTAGGTGGAACTTACAAAGGTAAGAAGCTTGGATCTTTTGGAGATCTATCTACATTTAGTTTTTATCCTGCTCACCACATTACAACTGGTGAAGGCGGTGCTGTTTTAGTCAAAAAAGCTGCTCATAAAACGATAGTCGAGTCATTTAGAGACTGGGGAAGAGACTGCTGGTGTGCTCCAGGTTGCGATAACACTTGTCTAAAACGTTACGAATGGCAGCTCGGTGAACTACCGGCTGGATATGACCATAAGTACACATACTCGCATTTAGGGTACAACTTAAAATCTGGTGATATCCAAGCCGCAATTGGCTTGGCTCAGCTTGCTAGATTAGAAAATTTTGTGGAAACTCGTAAGAAAAATTGGAAATATTTACTGAATGGGTTAGCTAATTTGGAAGAATTTTTCATACTTCCAAGAGCAACCGAGAATAGTGACCCTTCATGGTTTGGATTTGCACTCACGGTTAAGAGCGAATCACCAATATCACGTAATGAACTTGTTAAAAAACTTGGTGAACATAAAATTGGAACAAGGCTGCTATTTGGCGGTAACTTATTAAGGCAACCCGCTTTTGCTGGAACACCGAGACGGGTTCATGGAGAGTTAAAAAACACAGATATTGTTATGAATGACACTTTTTGGCTAGGGGTTTGGCCTGGATTAACCGTACAGATGTTAGATTATGTTATTGAATGTATTAAAAATATCCTGAAAGGAAAGTAATGAAAATTATTATTCTTGCAGGTGGCCTTGGAACTAGAATTGCTGAAGAGACTGAAAGTAAACCAAAGCCTATGGTTTTAATTGATGATAAACCTATTTTATGGCATTTAATGAATATATTTGGAACGCAAGGATTTAATGAGTTTGTATTAGCCCTTGGGTACCGCAGCGATGTGATCAAGCGATGGTTACTAGACTTAAATGATCTTGATGGAGACATAACTATAGATACGCTAAAGAAAGATATTAAACATTTAAAACAAGGATCTGAATTAGCCTGGAAAGTAACAGCACTAGAAACAGGCTTAAACACTCAAACCGGTGGTCGAATAGCCCAGTGCATGAGAGCATTTCCAGGCGAGAGAGTGATTGCCACTTATGGTGATGGGCTGGCAAATATTAATATTCGTAAATTAATAGCATTCCATAAAGAACACGGAAAGTTAGCCACCGTAACCGCAGTGAGACCTCCAGCAAGGTTTGGGTACCTAAGTGTAAAAAATAATCAAGTAGAGCATTTCGGTGAGAAGAACCAATCTGATGCCGGCTGGATAAATGGCGGTTTTTTTGTACTGGAACCTGAAGTTGTGAATCTAGTTAAAAGTAATGAAGAGCCATTCGAATCTGGCGCACTTCCAAGATTGGTCGAAAAGAATGAATTAATGGCTTATCACCATGAAAATTTCTGGCAACCGATGGATACTCTACGTGAGAAACAAGAATTGACTAAATTTGCACAACAAAATCCACCACCATGGTTAAAAAATCTTGAGAGTAATTGAAATAATTTATGAATAGCAAAACTACTACGGTAGATATTATCACTTCAGCATTTAATGAAGAAGAGTGTGTTCCTGAGTTATTTAGAAGATTAAATGAAGTTTTTAATAAAGAGAAAAGCTATAAATTTCGAATACTTATTGTTGACAATGGTTCAACCGATAGTACTTGGGAAATAATAAAAGCTGAATCACAGAAAAATTCAAATGTTATTAGCTTTAGGATGTCTCGTAATTTTTCACTAGATGCTGCCTTTACTTGTGGCTTAGATAATGCTGAGTCTGATTTGGCAATAATAATGACTTCAGACCTACAAGATCCCCCAGAAGCCATTCCAGCACTCTTGAGAAAATATGAATCTGGTGCTGACCAAGTTCTTGCAAGAATTATTAGTAGGTCCTCAGTCCCTATCATCCGAAGAATACTTTCATCTTTGTTTTATAAAATTGCAAAGTATATGACCGGAGGAATGCTTCCTGAATCAGTTAGTGATTTCAGATTAGTTAATAAACGAACATACCAAGCCATACGGCGTCTGCGCGAAAGTCATAGATTTCTTCGAGGAATTGGATCATGGGTTGGCTTCAAAACTGAATATATTGAGATAGATAGACCAGAAAGATTTGGCGGTGAATCTAAGTGGATTAATATGTCAATAACCAAAGTTATTGGTCAGGCTTCCAGGAGCATCTTCGCCTATAGCGCCACTCCTTTGATGTTTATTTCAACCTTAGGTGTTTTTTTAAGTTTTATATCATTTATTGGAGTATTAATTTCATCAGTTTATTGGATTACAAACAGTGTTCCCTTTGCTGGGTACGGTTCTATAGTTGGTTTAGTAGCATTGGGATTTTCTTTAACCATGATGTCTATTGGTATTTTAGCTCAGTATGTAGGATTAATTTACGAAGAAGTTAAACAACGGCCTCTTTACATAGTTTCTGAGAGAAATAATTAGCTATAAATTCATTAAATCTTGAGCTATTTCTCTGATCATGCTTTCTTGACCTGCGACTAATTTTCGTTTTGCCATCTCACCCCAAAGAATATTAATGTCTATCCCTAGCTCTTCAGATAGCAATTTTACTTGAGGTGCATAGCCACTAAAAACGCCAGCCATTCCACTTTGTATACTTGAAGATGTCGTTCTCGGAAGGTTTTCCGGATACGAGGTTTCTACTAACTGACTCATATCGAGAAAAGATTCTATGCTTGCACGAAACAAATTGTTTCTTATTCCAGTTGAAACAATATTCTCAAGTTGCGCATTTCCGGCTCCTGCACCTAATCCCATTGACGCTCCATCAATAATTACTGCCCCAGATCTAAGAGCTTCAGAGGCATTAGAAATTGCCATGCCTAAGTTATTATGTGCGTGGAAACCGACTTCAAGATCTAACTGATTTTTAATTGCATCAACTCTTTCATGTACATCGTTTGGTAAAAAGTAACCAGCAGAATCCATTAAAATCACTCCAGATGCGCCGTATTCCTGCATTAAACGTGCCTGCGAAATCAAGCCAGGTATGTCATTCATGTGACTCATCATTAGTACTCCATGAACAATAACATTCTTATTAGCCAAGAATTCAATGTGTTTTTCAGAAGTAGTAGCTTCTGTTGCATGAGTGGCAACTCTAAAGATTTCTACCCCGCAATCTAAAGCCGGAATTAAATCCCTCTTAATCGTTGCAAAGCCAGGAATGGTATGAACAGCAAGTTTTGCTCTTTTTAAATTACTCCTAGCGGCTGTTAGTAAATCTATATCTTTCTCTGCAGACTTTCCAACTAAAAACGAGGATGCACCTAACCCATTTCCATGTCCCACTTCAACCGCCCAGACATCAGACTTATCAGCAACTTTGCAGTAATCACTAACAAATTTTGAGGTTAATTGGTGACGAAGTGCATGATTACCATCTCTTAACGTAACGTCATATAGCACTGTCATTTTATTTACCAGATTTGAGCAAAGCAAAAGAGTTAACATGTTTACGAGCAGTTTCAACCGCTGCAGCATTAATTATGTCAAGATTTCCAGCATATTCAGGTAACACATAACCTGCCCCAGTTACTTTAACAGTTCCGGAAAGTATGTTCTTTGAGGCAAAATGTGGTTCAACGACTAAATCATAACCTGGTACATAATTTTTAATTTTATTAACAATTTCTAACACTTCTGTCTTAACTAAATCTAAATCACACCTTTTTACTCTCATTTGAACAGTTGTTCTCATCATTATTGGTGGTTCTGCAGGGTTTAACACAAGAATAACCTTAACTTCCTGACAATCAGAGATAAGGCTTATTAAGTTTTCTGTTGACTGTATGTATTGATCAATATTTCTTCTAGTGGCTGGTCCGGCAGATTTAGATGCAATGCTGGAGGAAACTTCAATCTCTGAAACTCCAATAGAGTGCTTAGCCATTGCATAAACAAGTGGAGCAGAAGATTGTCCACCACAACTAACCATAGAGTAATTTGCCACATTTGATTTTTGAAGTTCAAATTTATCAGAAACTCCAATTAGTTCTGGAACCATGGGAATTCCGACTTGGGAAGGAGTTAAATCAATTCCCCATTTATTCAATTTTTTGAATGTATCCCAGTGTGAAATATGGTCGTAAGCTGACGTAGCATCAAAAAAACCATCAAATTCATCGGCTACTTCTAACAAACCCTCGATTCCATTTGAAATGATATATTGAATATCATTCGCAAACATTTTTAACCCAGGACTATCTTTTCGCCTTCCCGCAAATGCAACTACATCGAATTCAGGTATTTTTAACATCCGAGCGCATAGGTCACTTCCAATGTTTCCTGTCCCAATAATCGCAACCTTAATTTTATGTTGCTGCATTTACTTCTCACGCGCTCTTTGAGAATTTGGATGAGAAGACTCACCTAGTAAATTTTCTAGAATAGCGATTGAGATCAGAGGATCTAAATCCTCAATAGGTGGTGATATGAGTGTTCCATCACCTAATTTTGCGGTTGCTAATCGAGGAAAATATTTTTGGTCAGAGTCCATTACTATTTCAAAAAGTACTGGATTACTATCGTTTAGTCGCTGCCTAAAATCTTCGTTTAAAGAATCATGATTTGATATTTTGATGTAATCAAAATTAAATGTATTTGCTAGTTTTTCAAATGAAGGAAAACTAATTCCGCTTTCGATAGAGGATCCAGTAATTCTCGAGTTAAACAAGTTATGTTGAGAGATTTTTATCATTGCGTATCCATCATTATTAAATATAAATAGCTTAAGTGGAATCTTATGTTCGACTACTAATTGTAATTCTTGCATATTGAACATAATTGCACCATCGGTATTTAAGCAAATAATTTGTTTACTTGGTGCAGCAAAGTGTGCTCCAATCGCACCAGGTAGTCCAAACCCCATCTCACCCAAACCTTGTGAAGTGAAAAATCTTTGAGTACCTTTAGATTCATACATATAGTGGCCCGTTAGTAAGCCTGCACCAACATCCGTACACACAATTGCATCTTCATTTATTTCATCGTTCAAAAATTCGATTACCTCAGCAGAATGGATATTGATTTTTGAGTCTTTTACTTTTGGACCTATTTGCTCCAAGCGAGGAAGTTTGCCCCAGATCTCATTTAAATCTTTAAGCCAAGTCTCGGTATTAAGTTTAATAACTTGTTTTTCATTGTATTCATTGAACTTTGATAAGAAATCAAAAACATCACAGTTTAAAACATTCCAGCCAAAGTCAGTAAATTTCTTACACTCAGTTGGATCAATATCAATTATCCACTTAGTTGCATTTCTGCCGAAATCTTTAGCATCATAACCAATTTGTGGAATTGCTAGTCTAGTTCCCAAACACATTAGAAAGTCTGATTTTTGAAGAGCAATATTTGCTGCCCGGTCGCCATATATGCCAACCCGTCCCATATTCATTGGGTGATTTTCCGGAAATAAGTCAATTGCTGACCATGAAAGAAAAAACGGAATATTATATTTATTGATTAAGAGTTCAACTAATTCTTTGGGCTTACTATTTCTGCAGCCATTTCCTACGTACAAAACAGGGCGTTTGCTTTGCTTTAAATTATCAAAAACTTTATTAATAAAAGGTTCAATTATTCCAAGTTGTTGACGATCGATTAAATTCTCTTTACTGATTTTTACCATTTCAGTACTTGCAATTTGTTTACGCTGCAAGTCCATTGGAAAATCTATATGGGTCGGACCCATTCTTGGAGCAAGTGCCTCAATTATCATTTTTTCAGTTATATTTTTTATATTTTCTGAATCAATAATTCTTATCGTTGATTTAGTAATTGGCTTTAGCACCGATACTGAATCGAACCCCTGGACACCATATGCTCGCAAGTTATTTAAATTAGAACAGTGAAAAGAACTCTCATTTCCCGAAATGATTAAAACTGGTACTGAATCTAAATATGCACTTAAAATTCCAGTAACTGCGTTTGAAGTGCCTCCTCCAGTAGTGACTAGTGCAACACCAATTTTCCCAGAGATTCGAGAATATCCTTGAGCTTCCATAACAGCTGCTTGCTCATGATGAGAATAAATTAACTTGATTGATCCATCAGTCAATATTGCATCAATAATTGCTAAATTTCCGGCCCCGGTTATGCAAAAAATTATTTCCACACCAGCGGCTTTTAGAGAATCAACCAGATGGTCTGCCCCAGATGGATTACTTTTTTGACTCAATCTGATTTCCTACTCTCTAATAAGTCAATACACTCCCGCACTGATTGGCGCCAGTTTACCCCTTCATCTAAACCCAATAACTCTTTTTCCTTTGCATTTATAGCGACATATTGGTCACCTGGGGCTTTTGGGTGCATATAATTAATCACGGCTCCAGTTGACTTTGAAATATATTCTGCCAACTCTTCCATTGTTATCGAATCTGAACTTCCTATACTAACTATATTTTTTGCGCTGGGATTAATTAGGCACTCATACAGCCACATACTCATTGTCGATTCATGCATATAACTTCGAACCGTATTTTTGTTTCCACTTACGTTGATTAAACCCTTATTTACTGCATCATTAATAAAAGATGAAATTGCATATTGACTTTTATTTAATAGCACTGGACCTATAAAAGTAAAGAGTCGGGCTACTACGCTTCTCACGCCTTCCTCATTGCAACTATTAAAGATATATTCTTCACTTTGTAATCTTGATTTAATAAAATCAGATTTTTCTTTAGAAACTAGATCGCCTTCACTAATTGGTTTTAATCCAAAGCAGGCTCCAGAGCTTGCATGAACCAAAACCTTCGGCTTAGACAATTTAATCCAGTCCGATAAATTCTTTCCTATTTGAACAAAGTTTTTAGCGGATTCATTAGTGTAAGAACTTTGACTGCCATCAGCTGCTAAATTCAATATATGTGAAACTTTAAAATTAAATTTCCATGGCAATGTCAAGTCTGCCTGAACTGCATAAAAACTCGTCTTATTTGGGGAATTTAAATAACTTCTAATTGGTGGATTTCGATTTACCAAAAATATTTCTCTTGGAATCTTTTCTTTTGGTAAATTAAATAAATAGTTAAGAAAGCTTTGACCAACAAAACCATTACTACCCGTAATTAAAAGTGAATCAATTTGTTCCATGTCAACAATATATCTATTAATTGCTGATTTACGAAGGTAAATCCCATTTTCTAAAGCGCAACCGATTTTGTATTTAGAACTCCGTGGAGGGTAATTTCATAAAATTAGGCTAAAGTCCGATGATGAGATAACTTACTCTATCTTGGTAACTTTAGAGTTATTAAAACGGGCCTTTAGCTCAGTCGGTAGAGCAACGGACTTTTAATCCGTGGGTCGTCGGTTCGATCCCGACAGGGCCCACAGAATATATTAATTTTTATAAGAAATAAACTCAGTTTGAATTAGTTAGAATCAGGTACGAAATTTTATTTAGGTATAATTTAGTTCCGCTATAACTTAAATGACCTAAATCAGAAAATAACCAATACCCATTATCATATCTTGTACAGTAATTTCCAGGACAAATAATGTCAAATGAGTCTATATATGACCAATGACTTTCATTTTTAATAATATTTAACTCAAAATTTCTAATATTTAATTTAGAAAGGTCTGTCTCAGATAATTTCACGTTTTTGGCCGGTAAATAATAATTTGGATAAAGTAAACTATTAACTTTAAAATAATTTTTATCTAAAAACATAGGAGTTTGCCCGATATATATCACTTCCTTGTACTGGTTGCGCAGTTTTTTAATTGCCTTGAGGGAAGATTCAGTTTCATACACGTCAATGTTATTTTGTGCAATAACAAAAGTTTTTAATTTTACTTCTTGTAGTACTCTTAGAATCTTTTCATTATGCTCACGACACCTTAGTCCGATGTATCTTCCTGATAAAACATCCGTGTTTTCAATAAATGCACATCCGGGCATTGTTAAGTCTAAAAAGTCAAAATTATTTTGCACTGCCAAATTTGCTAGCATATTTGTGAAAACTCCGGCGTGAGAATCACCCACTAGTGCAACCTTTAAAAGCGAATTCTGATTTCCATACCTGCAAACTCCATTAGAATCTAAAAAACAATCTATTTTTCTTGTAGGCTCCGCTGTAATTACAATATTTTGATTTAATCCATAATAATTATTTGATGTAATTTGTATTCCCAACAGACCAAAAATTGGCATTACACTTAATAAAATTAACCTAGTTGATATTTTTTTGTATGTTGGAATATTCTTGCTGTTTATTAATATTTTTTGATCACTAGAATTATAATTACTTCTAAATTTCAGCTCAACTTTTTTATATAAAATAAAGCCCATTAGAATAGAGGTAAAAATAGCCACCAATTTAGTTTGTAAACTTTTTTCATTAGGGAAAAAAGGCTTTACTGTAAAAAAATACAACAATGGTAAGTGTGCAAGGTATATTGAGTAAGAAGCATCACCAACATTAGTTAAAATTTTCGAAAATACATTTGAAATCTTAAAACTCGAATATAGAAGATAAGATGTTGAGATAGTTATTAGTCCGGTGGCTAAAATATGATTTGATTGCATTAGTAAAAGGTTGGCCATCAATATAAAGATTATGATTTTAATAATCAAGTCAATTCTTTGTTCAATTTTAATTTTATTTTTATGGGAAAGGATGTACAAGCAACCTCCTATACCGAATTCCCAAAACCGAGAAAATGGTGAATAGAAATTTAAAAACTCTGGTTGATTTAATCCGAACTTAATAAGATTAAGCTCAAAGATTTTTGTACCCATGTATATCATGAACGAAATTAAAGTTAGAATAGTTATAGCAATATCTACTTTGAATTTTTTATAAATAGACTTTAATGTAAGAATTATTATTGGTAATATAAAATAAATTTGTTCCTCTAGCGATAAACTCCAAGAATGAATTAGCGGGTTTGTATGTGGTGAAAAATAATCTCCCGTCAGTGCGTATGCTCCATAATTACCTAAGCCCATTCCAGTGAATAAAAGTTGTTTAAAAACTATATAGTGATCACTAACTGGGGACAAAAGTAAAATAAAAATCGATGCGAAACAAAAAACTGTAACTAAAGCAGGGATAAGGCGCCAAAAGCGCCTGTTATAGAATTCAATTAGAGACGAAAACTTTTTGTCTGATTTTCCAATTTTAATTATCAGTGGAGTTATTACAAATCCAGAAACTACAAAAAATATATCTACACCTAGATAGCCTCCTGGAAGTATTGCTGGAAATGCATGGAAAACCAAAACAGCAAGCACGGCAATCGCTCTTAGTACTTGGATATCTTTTCTGAATTTGATTATTTCTCCGATCAATCTGCCAGAGTGAGACTCATAAGCCTAACTCTTCATCAAATGTTAGATCTCGTTACTAAACTGCTGGAATTGGTAAATCCCGATAATTCGTACAAGCCCGTCGACATTAAAATCGAGCCTGAATCGGCATCAAAAACCCTTTTGGCTGAATTTGGCCTTGTTTAAGGGCAACATTTAACCCCATCTGGTGTCTTACTAAGTAGAGGGGTCAAGACGTTGGCTCAACTGAAGGCGGGAAATCAAAGTGTCTCTTCGTAAGAAGGCTCAGGCCCCAGCGACTGTTGCTGCGTGGTCTGTTTCTGATTTATCCGCCCTTTACACCCAAAA
>Ga0214919_10000819_pt1 | contig 52930 bp, 45 predicted proteins | sample LL1503_MetaG_FD_177994 | JGI IMG/M metagenome (GOLD analysis project Ga0214919, IMG submission 177994) | Freshwater microbial communities from Lake Lanier, Atlanta, Georgia, United States - LL-1503 | ecosystem: Environmental > Aquatic > Freshwater > Lake | place: USA: Georgia | collected...
TTTTATAATTTAGAAGTTTTATAAATTTTTTATAATTATTTTTTATTATTTAGAAGTTTTATAATTATTTTTCTATATTTACAGTTTAAGTTTTTAACAAACTTATTAAGTTTTTGAAGATATTAATTTAAGATATTTAAATTCTTAACAAATGTGATAAGTTATTGATATTTTAAATCAATAACTTAATAGCGTTTAAATGTACTTAAATACTTTATATGCTAGTATATAATATGATGAGCGAAGAGCAGAACAAGTACATACTTGCAGTAGATAATAAAAAAATCCACCAATTTTATCAAAATAATCCGAATGTAGATTTTGAAAGCGTTAATCTCTTATTGATTGATTTTATGGAGACCATATTCAATAACATGACGAATGATTTGAATAGTAATATTAACTCACAGTTATTATCATTCATGAAGGATAATAAAACACGTATCGACCACATATCGAACTGTGTGAAAGCAGTCAATACGAATGTAGCAAAACTCACCGATGATATTACAACTAATATGATATTACAGATGAATAATTTGAAAAAGGACTATATAAATGATTTCTCTCAAATCATTAGCACAAGCTCTTTGACTGCGAATGAAAAGATTAGTGTTCTTATTGATAAAAGCAATTCCATCTTGGTAGATAAGACTACCTTGCTGCTCAATGACCTTATTCCCAAAAACCAAGATCATCTCCATGAGCGCATTAAATCCAGCTTGAATGAACTGCATAATAGTATATCGAAAGACACGCATAAATTAACCGATAATATCAATAACAAAGAAGCACAGACAGAGTTTCTAACTAATATTGAAAGCAAACTCAGCAGTGTTATACAGAATATACAGCAACCCTTATATTCAACGTTGTCTGCATCAGAGGAGCGATTAACTAATAATATGAATAATATCAAGGACACTACAAACAGTTCGGTTGCCGCGCAAAGCAAACTGTTTGGAGAACTGGAAGGATTCCTTGGTAAATATAAATCATCGACGCATAAAGGAAAGTTCGGCGAAGAAGAACTATATTCTGTATTAAATAGCATTTACAATACTGCTGAAATAACGAATACTACTGGACAAAAAGCGACAGGCGATTTCATTATGAAGCGAACCGACAAGCCAGATATTATGATTGAAAATAAAGAGTACAATTACAATATTCCAAAGGAAGAGATTTCCAAGTTTATTCGTGATATTGAATCATTAAACATGTCCGGTATTTTTATTTCACAGCATAGTGGTATTGCGTTCAAGAAAAATTTCCAGATTGACCTCAATAATGGTAATGTGTTAGTATATATTCAACAATGTGATTATAATGTTGATAAAATAAGGTTGGCTGTTGATATCATAGACACTTTATCCGCCAAGTTGAAAGATATTACTATCAATGATGAAAACATAACCATTTCAAAGGACATTCTTGATGATATAAATGCCGATTACCGGTCTTTTATTACACATAAGGAATCGTTACAGACAATTTTAAGGGATTTTACTAAAAAAATGAACGCGCAAATTGACGAAATCGCAGTGCCGAGTCTTGATAGATATCTTGAACCCAAGTATGCTTACGTTAAAGATCGGCTTTTGAAATGTGAGCTATGTAATGAATTTTGCGGTAAGAGCAAACAGGCACTGTCCGCACATAAACGTGGTTGTAAGAAGAAGCATGATATGAACGACGCCGTTACCAATATACGCGTTTCTTCGGATGGAGATTCTGCATAATATGAATATAATCCACCCTATCAAATACAAATGTCCAAGATTTGCATTTGATTTACATTATACAAAATTGATTGTTTTATATAGCATATTATTATAGCATCAGAACAACAACAATGAGTAACAAATACAATTTCTTTGTGGAGTGTGGAGTGGATTTGGTGAAAATTAGAAAAATTATGAAGGGTATTGGTAAGATCACGACTAAGAGAAAGTTATGGGATCCGGTCTATGTAGAGGAATTTGATTGCGTATGTGGGCTTACAATTCATATATTAAAAACAGATATGGAGTTGTATGCAGTAAAAAAAATGTGGTTGGCGGCTAAGAGCGATTTGCATTATGCGTACGAAAGCATCAACACTGAAACGAACTTTGATGGTGGGAGACATTTCTTTAATATTGAGCCTGGCCCAGAACAGACTGGCGATATTTATATGTGTCTAGGTGGTTGATTGTAAGTTCTGCATTCATTGCAATAGTATATTATACGTAAATCTGATAATTTTTGATGCGCGGTTTTATAAATCTTGGACAATCATGAAAAAAAGATGATCTACATTGTATGAAAAAGATAAATCGTCGTCGATCGACCCATATTACTACAACCTTTAAACAAAGACTATATTACTGGACCCAAACGGCGACGATTTATCTTTTTCATACAACATAGATCATCTTTTTTTCATGATTGTCCAAGATTGCTAGTAATGTATTTTATAAACAGGCGGTTCAATGCATTTTTCATAGATTCGCGTCTATAATCGCGGTTCATGATTTATGTTTGTAAATAATATAAATCATTATTTTTGGTTGCGTTGCGCAAAAGACGCCATAGATTGTTTGTATCCTGACCCTCCCGGTCTATATGATATTTCGTCATAATACATTTCCAAAATTTTCAGTAAATCATGGAAATGTTTTTCACTGCTCATTATCGATGCCTGTTCCAACATATTACACGGACCCCCATACTCAAGATATCGCCTATTATTTTCATCAATCGCATCTGTGAGTTTTTTTCGCGTGATTGGTTCGTCTGGACGGGTCATCAGTTGCCCATACAGATAATAGCTCCCATCTGCCCATTTCGATACTTTTACATACTCGTCCAAGACGCCCAATATTTCAGGCGGAAACGTTATTATATCTTCCGCTACATATTCGCGCAGCATATTCAAAGATGGTTCCTTACCAACACATTCATCCGGCACTATCGGTACGATTTTATATGCTGAACTCATGTATTATTATTATAAAACAATACATAATCATGTTTATATGGGTTTGCGTAATTGTGAATGCGAATGCGCGCATCCGTTATTTTTTGAATTTCTTGTCGTTCAAATGAGACATATAAAAGGGGATGTTTGTGGTCAGGTTTCCAAGAAGTACAAACACCATAAATTGCAATTGCATAGTCAATGTTATCATGAATTGCAATATTTGCAGCAACCAATACGAAATTGCACTCATCCATACTACATACATGGCTTCTGTGCGCGTCATGTCTAATTCCTTCACGCTCGGATTTGTTACGGCTGAACCCAAAAATCCACTCTGAATATTCGTATAATAAAAACTGCCCAAATATGCCGATATAAATGACGTAGCATATACTAAAATCACCTTGGGCCAAGTGTCCAATTTCATATTCAAAAATTTCGTATCCGCAGTCGGGCCAAAATGCGTAAATTTCGAAAACGCGCCTTCCTCATCTAAAAAGAACAATAGCACAACCATGCCTATCATAAAGACGTTTATCGCTAAAACGGGCGCAAGTCGAACCATTATATTATATGTACGCATTTTTCAATTGCGCGTATATATTATCCGCAATTACTACCATCTTCGTAGCAAGGCACATTATGGATTGTCCAGGCTTCCGGTACAGCAAAAGCGCATGTTTTTTCTATGCCTAATTGATTTTCGCCCAATACCAATCGCATAAACCCCAATTCGCCCCAATAGCTCCCCCACGAATTGCGGATAATCCAATATTGTTTCCCGGTTTCCTCCACATACCCCCAACCTACGACCGAAATAATATGATTCACGGTTTTTAACTGGCGAGGCAGGTCCAATACACCCCCTGTGTAATCCACAATCTCTTCCGCATTTATCCCACATGCAATTGGCCCGTTTTTATAAATCTCCGCCATCATATCATCACTACCTTTCACCGCACCATAACTCGAAATCGTCGCATTCGGATAATGTGTAATCGCATTGCACGTCCCACCCCGAGAACTAAACGTATCGCATGTTTTACATATATTTGTCGGCGTGCATTCAAACATCTCCCTATTATTTTTGCAACCAGCTTCGCTTGAATCCGAACTACATGCTTGATACACCATGCAATCCTCGTATGGTATTGAGCCATACTCGTGAATTGCTTTGTACGTCGCAAGATGATCTCCTCCATTGCAACTCCCGCCCATTTTGCAATTCAATAAAAATTGAATGCTTAAATTAATATCAGGCCAAGCCGCATTGCGCATTATTTTAATTCGATCTGCGAGGGAACTTATACTTCCATGAGCCCAGCAGCTCCCACAATAGACCGGAATATGTTGGTTCAAATTCTTAGTCAGAAAATTAACCCCATTCACATTACTCCATGAAAACGATTGGGGTAAGACATTCGACTCGTAATGAGTCTTTAGATATTGGTTTGTATCTAATACAGGCACGTACTCATTCAAACGCGCGGCGATACCGCAGACACATGTTAATAATAAAACTGTTCCGAACATATTTATTATATTGTATCCACATTATATTTTTACATGGTTTGAACGCTACATTGTATTTCATTTTTTCTCTACGTCATGGGAAATACGGGATCCAATTGCATATGGACCTAAATAATGCCGTATGCATCCCGAACTTTGGGGAATTCCTCGCTGCGGGGTCGGATGAAAACTTAGCAATTACCGTCTTCGTATCGTGATCTATCCACAGGTATTGCCCATAAATTCCGCGTGCATGAATTTCGTTGGAGCTATGTGGTTTGGGATTACTGGTGATCCACCATTGGTTCTTATAATGATTCCCACCGCGCGTTAGCGTAATCCATGACGGTGGAATCACCTGCGCACCACTAGACGCTTTGCCGTCGTTAAGAATGACTTGCCCGAATAGAGCCATATCTCGAGTTGTGCAAGATATGCCTCCATTCCCCACCGCAAATCCGTCGGAATCCACGGTGATATTCGCGTTTTGCTGAGCTCCTATATGCCACCATAGCTCCCGTTCCAAGAGTTTTGAATAAGGCACCCCAGCGACATGACTAATAAGCCAGGCCAGCGCGTCTGTGGTTGCCGAGCAATATTGGAATTCTGAACCATGATCCACCTGCATTTTCGTCACTTCAGATGTCCTCGTGGTCAAAGACAGCAGGAATGAGCGGAGAGTGGGATGTTCTCTAGTTGGATTCGTCTTCCATCCACAAGCGCGATCAAGCCGACTCATTTCCGAGTGAGGAGATGCGTAGTCTTCGGTAAATTTGAGCGCGACTCGCATGTCGAGGGCTTGGGCGATAGTAGCCGTGCCGAACACACTTGAATTAAGCTCGGGTAAATAGTGTCCCATACATTTTTCTGGATCAATAATACCCTTATCTATCATCCGAGCATACAAAACGCCAAGCATCGACTTGGACACAGATTGCAGCAAATGCTTGGAATCCGCTCCCATACCATTAAAATACTTTTCATATACAACATTCCCGTTTCGTAAGACGACAATACTATCTGTGTGTGTCTCCTCGAGAATCTTGGACAATGATAATGTTCTCCCATCAACGCAGACGTCAATGTCTTCTATCGAATTCACCGTTGGACCAGTTATAGGGCGAACCTCTTTCGCGTGGATCTCATGTGTTGTTAAAAAATCGGACACATGCTGAAAAGCCCACCGATTTAGCGGTCCATCTTGCCATAGATCCATGTGAAAATCGGGTGGTAATTGAATGCATGCTTGTTTCTCCATGCTGATTAAATAATTATATTACGTGAATAAATAATTACTGTTATAATGCCGCAGATAACGTGGATTGAATCAACTACTATATTCTAAATCGCACGAAATACATTATAATGTATAAACAAAATAGTAGTAATACTTATATTACTATTATTACTCGAAACCCACATAAAATGCCGTTTTATGTTTATTTGCTCGAATCAACAAACCATGCGACGTACGTCGGCGCCACAGTGGATTTAACCCGACGCTTGCGGCAACACAATAAAGAAATCACCGGCGGAGCGCATGCGACAAGCGCAAAGGTGGCCAAGGGTGAATCTTGGACACGCAGGTGCTATGTAGAAGGCTTTCCGGATTGGAAGGCCGCGCTTCAATTCGAATGGGCGTGGAAATTCTACAGTCGCAAATTATCGTCCGCGCTATTTCCATTAGAGCGTCGAAAGCGCGCATTGGACAAATTACTTTCATTGGAACGACCCACCAGCAAAGCCATTCCATATTCCGATTGGGAAGTGCAACCCAACGTGGTTTGGGAAAATGTCCAAGATGTATAACGCTCAACATTCATCGCGTCTCCATACCAGAGACATTCCAGCGAATAAACAGACTGCGTAGAAAAATAGTCTTCGTCTAAACGAAGTGATGTTAAATGTTTCCATAAACATATCAACCAGCCCCCATGCGCCGTAATATATCATCAAATCTTCCAATGGAATCAAACTTGAAAGTGGGTCCATCTATCTATCTATATACATATATAGATACCAAATAAATTGATGAAATCGGGCAGTTTTTAACACTAAATGCGAATCTTGGACAATTATGAAAGTAGAACGTGTATATTGAGTGCGAATCAATAAATCGTCGATCGCCCCCTCCATTATTCAAGTAATGATTTGAAATCAAGCACTTCATAGAGGTGCGGGGGTAAAACCCTTTAATATTTACACCTTTTAACCTTTCAATCGCCGATTTTTTATATAAAATTGATTGATTATTTATAAATTACATTTTATATATAAAAAATGTATACAACGTGTAAAACACAAAAGCAATTAAAAGAATGTGTCCGGGAAAAAATAGATAAAATTGGGATATGTTCTTCTATTAAACAATTTTATCCCGAAGAATGGGAAGGATTTATGTATTTATTTAAACGACATATCGATTATCCAGAAAAATTTAATGGATTAACAGATATAAAAATTAGTAATAACCCTGCGTATAAAACACAATTAGAAGCGATTATAATTAAGAATAATGGAGATGAAGACAATGTTTCGGTATTAAATAATTGTATTACTGGAAAACCAAAAGATAATTTGACTATTGCTATGAGAAATTCTATTTATCCTCAAATTGAAGAATTTAAGATTAATAGTATTATGGAATGCGTCCTATGTTCCGATACTAAAAATATTCATATAGATCACTATGAACCTCAATTTGTAGATCTAAAAACAGAATTCTTAAATAATTGGGAAGAATTACTACCTAATACTTTTGAACAAAATAAAAGTCATTCAAAAATATTTACTAACATAGATAATTATTTTGAACAAAAATGGATTGAATTTCATAGAACAAATGCTATATTGCGAGTTTTATGTAAAAAATGTAATTTATCGAGAAAAAAAAGTCGGCGTTTTAAATGTGCTAAGGTGTAAATCTTCGCCGGTATAAATCTGCGTACCTATGGCGTGTTTTTTTACGGGGCATAATACTCCAAACGGCGGCGATTTATCATTTCGCACTCATTGTAAGCATCCTATTATCATAATTGTCCAAGATTTGTATAATGGATTTAAAACATCTCGATTACACATAAAAATCGCCTGTTCTAATGGTGGTAAGACATTTATATGTACGGAAAACCAACCCATTTATTTTAGTTCTCGCCTGAATGGGATATATGTTATTATAAACAATAGGATAGTAGTCGCCCATCGGCAGAACAAACGTATTATAACTAGATTTATCAGAACGCCACGTAACACCGTTATCGATCGAATACTCCCACGTATATCCGGAAATGGCCGAATCGACTTGTATTCTAATTATATAAGCGTATCCGTAATAGAGGGTTTTTTGTACTGTAAACGGAAATATAATATATATTGGATTTGGGTTGTAGGTTCGCGCGATATTTCCAGATTTGTCCGTTATTTCGATTACAATTTGATTTTTATTGTATATAGTGGTTGTAGTATATCGAACATCAATCGCGCGGATAACCGATTTGCTCCATATATAAAATCCGTCAAACGCCGTTGCCCAGGTCACCCCTGCATCTAATGAATACTTGAACGATTCGGCCTCGGATTTCAGATCAGCACGAACAAGATATTTATTAGGATCAGTATCACCATCCTCCTCGACAATAAGCCGTGCTGAGGGGAATATTATATCAATCGCAGGCGGAATCGTGTCTATTATAAATCGTTGAGCGTTTGATACGATAATCGACTGATTGCCGTAAGCATCAAATGATCGGACCTGCACCGTATTTGTCTCATGGTCTCCATCCTGTATGTAAAACCCATGAATAGGGCCTATATTCCATGTAATGCCTCCGTCGACCGAATATTTATATTGAACTGCACCATCTTGGGATGGTGATATTTCTATCAGATTCTGATTCGTCGTTCCGTGTGGGAAATATACAATGGGTTGGTTAGGCGGGGTTGTGCCTAGATTGATATGCAAAATATTCGATACCATAGTGGATATATTTCCGGCGGCATCTATGCATCGAACTTTTACGGAGCCAATATCATAAACCCCATCCGGCAATATAAAAATGTCCGCATTCGCGGATATCCATGTTATGCCCGCATCTAACGAATAGGAATACGCATTGGCGCCCGCGGATATAGCCACATTCACAATGTTGATATTTGTTTGTTCTGTTGGATAAGTCACACTTGGTGGGTCTGGACGAATTGTATCAACCGTGAATTGATATGTATTTGTCGCATTTATTGATGTATTACCCAGCGAATTTGTAAAACGAACACATATAACCCCTGCATTATACGTACCATCCTCGATCGTAAATGATGTACCCGTTCCAGTCTCCCAAATCGTGCCCCCATTGATCGAATATTGATACTCTATCCCATCTGCCGGTAGAGTTATTGATACTGTGAAATTTGGCGTGATACCATATGGGTATGTGACTATCGGTGGGTCTGGTTGCCGCGTATCAATCCTGACCCGCATCGTATTGGATATAACACTGGATGTATTGCCGGCCCCATCGCGATTTTTGACTTGTATATCGCCCACCTCGTAAATTCCATCGGGTAAGATAAAGAATGTACCAATACCAAGTGACCAATCCCTTCCTCGATTCACTGAATAAAACCAGGTATCTGCTTCAGATATGGATGATGTTGTAACATCAACCCGTCCATCGCGGGTTGCGCTAACGCTTGGAAACACCGCGGTGGGCGGTTCGGGGCGCTGCCCCAACATTACTACCAATCCGTCGTATTTTAATATACCATCGTCATCCACGTGGAATAATTTTCCACCTAACATCACCCCTTCTACAAAAAGCTGTTTGTTATTATTCACATACATCAAATTCTTTGTTTTTTCTTCCACCGAATTTCCAGGCAACCTATTATCGATTACTTGCACGCCAAACCCCGCATGAATATTATTATGTTCGTCAATTTGATCTATCACCAGTTTCAACTGCCCAATCTCGGTCGTTGTGCCTGTATTATCCTTGATTTCAAACGATATATCCGAACCGTAATGTTTGTAATTCTCCCAGTTCAATCCATCGATCAAACTATTCTGATTATTTTTTCTCGTATTTGCCCACATTTCGTTTATCGAATACAAATTGCTACTTCGCTTGATCGTGGCTCCGCTATACGACCCGAAATATCTGTAATCATTCGCCGCAACCGAAGTAGCATCTTCCGCAATTCGGTCAAACACCGCGTTCGGGTACCGCGTATTTTGTACCAACATCTGGTATGGAGAATTATACGTGGATGTTGATACTAATGTATTGTAAATATTCCCATATTTCGCAAAACGCTCATTCGTATTTATGCCCAAATATTTATTATACGGGTCGGCCACTATATAGGGTAATGACGTGTTCGTATTCATTAGAGTCACCCCACCGCCGAATTCACTATCCCCGTGTATTTTTAATGTTTGTCCAATATAATCATTATATTTCAAGAAATAGGAATATATATAAACACCCTTTCTATAAGTCAGCATCCCCGCTGCATTATATATATCCGAATCGCGCACTTTTACAATAAACATGGAGCAATAATAATTAAATCCATCGTTAAACGGTATTGCCCCATATGCACCGTCATGTAATGCATATGTGTAGATATCACGTAAGGATGTTAAAAAAGTAGAATATCGTTGCAGCGTTGTTTTATCCGCCACGTTTTTAAGTATTGTCCCAGTTTGCGAAATGTTATAATTTATATTATACTCGCTACCGATATATTCCGCCGATGTGCGACCGTTGTAGCTATGTGTTAATATCGTATTCGCATCCGCGGTCGTCGCATCCGCGTAATAAAATATATCGACTTGAGATGTTAATGTCGGATACTGTTCTTTTATGACCCGCAGCGTCGATTCAACCTTTTGTAGATTGTAATTGGGGGTTACCGTCGATGGGTTGTGATTTAAATAATTCGAATAGTTCATAATCGCAATATGCGCATTCGACACAGAGAAAAAACTGTTTATTTTATCACTTATATTAGTCAAGATATTGTATTGTTGAATATTAATACCAATGCCGATAATATATAACGCATTTCGATAAATAAACGCGCGATGAAGCGAACGCTTCTTACCACTCACAAAATTGTGTTCGGTTACGAAAATCGACCCATCATATAGTAGAGTAGTGTCTAGCACGTTCTGCAATGTAGGAGAGATTGTATTCGAGACCAAACCTCGCATGGTTATACTTTGAGATTGTATTTGCGAATACGTCAAACCATTCCACACCGGATAATATCCGTGATAAACTACAGTTATGTCTTCAACTCGCATCGATGTCGTATTCACTTGATAACAATAAAAATAGCTGTCGTCGTTTAAACCCAAATCGTCATGGCCTTCTTTTACCGCATAATTAATTGACTTCACAATCGTTTCTGCCGCCAACCGGCTCTCGGATGCAGTCCCTTTAATTGCGGATACGATTTGGTTTAATGCACGCAAATGGGCAGATTCTATGTTTGCGAGTGCAATTACATCCATATATGTTGTATCATTAATATCCAATAAACAAGACGGATTTTGTATTCCAATGCCCACCTTATACATATTTGAAATATTTTTGTTAATGGAATCGATCTGAAAAATTGTCCGATCATCCTCTGTTTTTACAGTCAAATCGCCCTTTAATATTGTCTCACCATGAATAATCATACTTGAGCTGATCAGGTCGCTGGCCTGCAAGATGCACGATATGCGATAATCGATATTCGCAATTGTTATATAACGCATGACCATTATATTCCACGCATCATTCCATTTATAATCAACCACGAAATTGTAATCATATTTTATTGAACCGTAAGTTTCCTTGTACCGCGCATCGATCACACTATATACCTCTGATAATCTCGTATCGGTTCCCTGCATATATATTGTGTTCGCATCCTGGCCATTCCGTGCTGTATATTTCTCATCAAATACCACCTTTCGATCCGTTATATTATCGACCACAATATACGCATTGGGCGACCCAAATTTATGTGGGAATAAATTGTCTGCAATCATTTGTTCATATACGGGTGTCGTGCGGTCGGCTTTAAACAGCACACATGCGTAATTCACCAAACTATTCGCACTATATAGTGCATTTATTATATCACCAAATGTTTCCTTATATGATAAATCACTCTCATACTTGGTATAATCCAAGTACGACGTTGTGATAAGTAACTGAGGGGTAATACTATTGTCTGCATCTAATATTTTTACTTCAATTGAATGCACCTGCGACGACTCATTATCGCGCAATTGCAATACGTTCATATGGGAAATTCCCGATGCGCTGGGATATTTCATATACAATTGATATAAATCACGAATAAAGTCCCTCAGACGATTATGTGACTCGGCATCGTACCCTAATGTACCGGTTAAAATTTGCAAATCGTCGAAGGTGTCCAATTTTTTATTCAAAGATGAGATCTTGGCGAGTGTTGTGGAAATGCGGCTTGTATAATCGGCCAAATTTGAGGCGTATGTATTGATATTTGTCCTTGCCCAAATATTCGCCGGGATGGCGCCGGCTAGCGGCACCTGCCCCCCAGTAATTAATACATTGCGCGTTGTTTGTGTAATATAAGCATAATAGCCAAAATCGGTTTTTAAATTTCCGGTCTGAGAATTATATATATCGATCGTTTGTTCCAATAAACTGTGGTGATCCCCCATATTACGACTTAATATTGAATTCGCGGTATTATACAGAAGCGACCAAAGCAACGTTTGATACGTGTAACTATTCACATCGATTGCATATGCATCTAATTGTTCGTTTATCAGGTCTTTATCCGCTTGGCTGAGGGGCTCCGTATTATCTGCAGGCAAGGATCGCTGTAGCAACTCGGTCTTGGCCTTTGCTTTTTTATTCGATATATCATCCGATTCCGCCGCCAAAGTTTGTTGGTGGGCATCCACATATTCTTTAATCGTTATATTATCATATTGATCATTCACTAACGCCCGGGTCTTGATTAAATCAAAAAACTCTTTATCTGATTGTACAAATGGCGTCTGCGGTATGCGATCTACCACATATGTGGATATATACGTTTCGACAGTCTCGCTTTGTGTGACTTGACCGAAATATATACGTGTTTTAACACCCACAATACCCAGATGGATCGTTTGTACAGTAATGGTATCGGAAACTCGTTTTAAAAATAGGCGCAATTTAACTATCTCTGCTATACGCGAATCCATTTGTTCAAGCGAATCCAATTTTGGTTGCGCATATAACATATTTTCCTGTGCAAGATATTCCGCCCGCAATAAATCATATTCTGCTTTTTGCGTGTTATACAGCGCATCCAGTTCCAACTGTCTGGATTCCAGGTCCGCAACGGGGTCATAATCATCATCACCAGAATTTGCAGATGCGAAACCTAATTCGGATTGAAACAATTTCTCGATCAACATATCAAGCAAGAGCTCTTTGAATATGCCGCGTAATATCTCAAATAAAGGACCCTCAAGTGCGATGAGATCAGAAAATATAAGCAGTCCAATCGTAATATATTCATACTTCTTTACTAACTCGATGGTTTTGTTCAGGATCAATTGATTCGCGCTAATTCGCGCCTGCGTTTCAGAGAGAAGCGCGGCTTGATTCTGTATTACCATTGTTCGGTATGTAATTTCTACACGTGCCTGTAAAAACTGCATTCGTGTTTCTCGACTCTGTGGAACCACATTCGCAATCTTATTCGATTCGTATAGTTGTAACAATAAATTGAATCGATTTCGAGTTGAAGCACTCGAATTTACACGATAGTTATCCAATGATCCGTCCGAGGTATTATGATGTGTGATTTTATAATTATCAAATAATACCTCTTTATGTTCGGCAATAAACGTTAATAAATTATAATTCGACAAATTATCGATTTCCAGATACCCATTCACATCTTCAAATTGCTGATTTATTCCGAGCTTTCCCTGTACAGTCATTTTGAGAACAGTCGGGTCCATATTCACCATGGTTATTCCAGAATAATTGGATACAATCAACCCTCCTGCAATTTCAGTATCTGCGTTTATAATTTTCGCCGGAAATAATTGGTCAAATCGTGTTTCCTTTGTTTGGAAACAAAGAACGCCATCGATATCTATTATTTTTATTACAAAAATATATTTGTGCAATTCTTCAATATAGGTATAAAGCATCTTTTGGCCTGGATATAATTGGTTGAAGGATTGATTCAAGAACGTCAATATAGAAAATATGCGCCGCGGTATATTTACACTTGCGAGAAACGGATCTGGACTGCGAATTGTGCAATCTTTTATATACGCACCAATCCAATAATTATATTCATCCGACTGAATACACCGCAATGAGTCAAATTCGGATTGCGTACCGCACATCCATGCCGTATTCGTCGATGAAAATGTAACATCAAATATACTGCTATTGAGTGTTTTGTAATTATCGGCCTGTTCGTTTAAACTCATTACCGTATTCGCGATAAATAATTTAAAGGTGCTTGATGATGTTGATTCTGCAAATTTATAATATTCCGCATAGTCATAGAAGTCGATCGTGCTGGAAGATATTGCAATCCATTTATAGACATCATATACGACTTCAGATAGTAAATCGCCGATTTCTTGTAACCGTGCTTTAAGGGGGGCCATCTTGTTCGTCAAACTATTCAATGTGGATTGCACATACACTGATGATATCCATGTATCGACTGTTATATTCGCATCAAAAGACGCGCGTATATACTCGATGAATGGTGCAGTATAACTTGATATGGGTAGAGACGAAAATGTGCTGGTCAATTCTACCGTTTTATCTGTCGCATCATAGTGTGTTATAACTGCAGTTACGTATGACCAAAATCCATATACGTTATTTATATTATCAAGATCTGTTTCAATCGCCACCCTTTCGGCATAAAGTTCAATATTCGCATTAAACATTGGTTTTCGCATGATCAATGTTGAATATGCACTAAAACCACTAGTGGTTCCGGCGGTATCTCTCGCCAGCAGAAATCCACTGGTGAGTATATCGCTTGATAACTTAGTTATATCGGATTGTATCAATTGATTTATAGTACCCGACGCGTTTAACATGATAATCGCCGCGTCCTTCGCAAGTATTTTTATAGGTTGTGACTTGGTCATCAAACCCGAGATCGTTTGATTTTGCATTTCATCTGGGTTATTTGTATCCATCAATGCCGAAGTATATAATACGCGCAAATCCTGTATGGGCGTATTCGTTTTTGTAGAAGTTAATTCATATACACTCAACAGTTCTCCCGCACTAAAGTATTGGTTATATAACCCACTCAATGCCGAACCAAAGGATGCAGTATCATTTATTGTGTTAAAACTGATGTTATTCTGAATGAAATCCGCCATTCGATATACATTCGAACACGTGTTTTGGAATTCATTATAAATTTTTGCAGCCGAATCCACCGTTATCGAATTATACACATCCGACACAATTGTTCGCCCTCCAACAATGGATCGTATGCTTTCAGCCCCACGGGTTGCGACCGGTCTCGCACTATTTGTTCCAAATATCGTATCGTATGTCTGACTATTGTTAGCCGTAAGTAGATAGTCCCTTTCTATAAAATTCCGTATATTACCAGTTTCATATAATTTACGAAAGCTCGCCGAACCAAATGAATCGGTACATATGAATCCATCAAGAACTCCATCTACTGTCGCCATTTGATATATATATAACCTATATATATCAATACACCCAAAAGCGGTTCCTGTGCATTTATTCATCTAAATAAGTTTCATTCAATCGCGCTCTCGTGAATGCACTCATTTTGTACGGTTTGTGTTACCAAATAAGTCAAAATAAATCATATCTACTCGTAACATTTTTACACTGTTCCACAAACTCATCATCGCCCAATACTACAGGCTCTTCATATTTCCCGCGCAAAAGAGCCACCACAATTTGCGTTAAATCATCATATGTCGCATCCAAACGCAGTTTTTCCCCCGTTCGTAAATTAAATACCTGTACCATTCTTGGACTTTCCGGATGCAATATGCGCCATAACCATGCATAAATCACAACTTGCATTCGATGTTCCATAGTAATCTTACTCGTGCATTTTAGTTCCCATAAAGTACTATCCGACACCATATCCACTCTTGCGCAAAATCGGAATCGTTTTTCGTAACTGAAATAGGGGTATAGCGCCGCATCAACTAAAGAATGCTCCGTCTCATGCACATAATGGATCAACGTTTTTTCTATTTCTGGGCAAAATCCATCCCTTCTATTAAACTCATGTCCAAGATTTTCATTTAAGCGCTGTATGCATTTTGCCTTCATTTCGGGGGTAATCCATTTGTATTCTGTGCGACCAATTTGTTTCAGTTTAGAATACAACTTTTCTTGGACAGCTACATATACGTTCGCCAAAAATAAATAGTCAGCCGGTGTCTCGCATACTTCAGGAAGCTCCTTCACCACCCCTTTCAAATAGGAATAACTATTCTCACGCATTTCTTGGACAGCAGTGTTGATGGCCTCTCGCAAAACCCCCTCCCCATCTTTGTGTGTCCCTTGTATCGCATCATAATATATGGCCGGTAAGGCAATCCCATTCAAATCGCTAACGTCCTCAAACAACCCATTTTCAGTTTGTACAATGCGTGGTATATCAAACTCCATAATGTCGGTCGGTTCTACCTCTTGGACAAATATACGGTCCAAGATCGGAGTAACCTCTTCAATCACAGTCTCAGACACGAATTTGATCAAATCTGTCGGCGTAACGTGATATGTTGGTATAATTACGATACTCGAGTCCTCTTCTTGGACACGGTCGTGAAATATAGATTGTGGAATCCCCTTGAAATCAATGTACTCGCTCTGTTTCATTTCGTGTTGCCCACGCTTTAAGAATTCCAAGGGGCGCGAACTATCGTTTTCCAATAAATACAGACCATGTGTCGCTCGCGTGCAAGCAACATAGAGCGTGTTTGGGCACACATCCTTGGGTATATTTCGCGCTGTGTAAAAATACCCTTGGTCAAATCCCACCACGAAGACGTATTTTCTTTGACGCCCTTTCACTGTATGAAACGTCGAAAACACCACTTTTCCATCAATGACTCGTTCATCCATGACGTCTGTCTCCATCATAGGCACATGACATGGAATTCCCGCATCAGTTAACACGTTTTCCATATGCCGAATATGACTATTCGCACCCTTTACCGAGCCACCCAAGACAAATATATCCGATGGACTCTCGCCTTCCGACAAAAGACGGCGTATTTGATACACCACGATTTGTTCTATTTGAAATCTTGGACGGCGAATATAAACTACTGGAATACCGTCGCGACAAGCAACCAGTCTATCATCGCCCAACATGTCTCGATTCACAAATTTCGCCATCTGATTGGTCACGCGATACGACGTCTTCAACGTGCAATCGCGAAATTCATTGGTTTGGAGATAGGGCACTCCATCCCAAAGTCGTTCCGCCATGGTTAAAAATCGTATATCCGCACCCTTGAATTCATAAAGACCCTGCATATAATCACCCAAAACCAGCAGTTGGAATTTGTGCGGCGTATCTTGGACCAATGGATTAGAATCAGAATTTCTGCACATATCCTTCGCCATCTTTACGATCAACTCAAAATATAACATGGTCATATCTTGACATTCGTCCAATACTACAATATCAACCCGTGGTATTGGCTTGCGCGATTCCATGTTCAGCCGTAACATTTGACGTATCCCCGTGTCCGTATGGGCGTCGGATGAATAATATTTGACCGCAAAACTATGATATGTATGGACTTCCAAATTCGACAAACCCATTTCGCGCACCTTTTCCTTAATTTCATGCCGCAACATGGAATTATACGTAAATTGTAAGATTTTCATCCCCGTTAATTCACGCGCTACAGATAAAATCGTCGTGGATTTCCCTGAACCTGCGCACGCATCTACAACGACATTGTGTCCGGCTCGTATATAATCAAGCACAGCCCGTTGTTCTTGGCTCATGGAATGCATTTTAATTCGTTACATGGTGTAAAACTATCATTTTATATAATTTTTACTGTTATTACTTTACCTCGACCTATCGGGCGCAAAATAGTATTTACCAAGTGAGTTAAATATTATTTACATGTTCAATGTATCGAATGGACCCAAATGTATCTCCTACAATGAATGTGGTTTTGATTATAGCAAACGTCATTAATCTTGTTTATAATTTACCGCAAATGGTGCATACTTATCGGACCAAATCAACCAAGGATTTCAATACGTGGTTTATTGTGTTACGAATTGTAGGAAACCTCATTTGGGTCGTATATGCAGTGGAAGTCAAAAGCACACTCATGCTTATCAACAATACCGTATCTGTACTGTCTTCCATATTTATCGGATACTATAAATTTATCAATTATTGGAACAAAAACGCTGTCGCTACCCATCAAGCTGTCGCTACCCATCAAGCTGTCGCTACCCATCAAGCTGTCGCTACCCATCAAGCTGTCGCTACCCATCAAGCTGTCGCTACCCATGATGCCGTGCCGTCGCAATAAAATAGCATTTGTTTATATATACAATCATTCGGCTACGATTCGCTCAGTGTTCCGCCAAATACATATTGCGATAGCCTTGGATCGGAATAATCTTATACCCAAGATTGCGTAAAAAATCAAACAAACTCTTATTTTCATAATTCGATTCAAATAATACCTTGGGAAAATTTGATCGGATCAGCGTTTCAACCCCTCCTTGCAGCACATACAGCTCATTCTCCTCCACGTCCATTTTTATAAACCCAATATTGTCTATATTGTAACTATCTAGCGTTCGAATTTCAATACTTTCAATTCGAAGAACGGGCGACTTCGGATGAAGAGTTGAACCGCCACCATCATGAGATACAATATTCAAATCTTTTATTCCACATTGATCACTTGATCCCAAACCGGTTTGATAACATGTTATGTTTTGTTTCCCGGATAAACATACACCGCCACACAGCGAATAATAAGTCGCCTTTTGGGGCTCAAACGCATAGACGGCACTACTGTAATCCGCCAAACTCAACGCATAGGTCCCGCTATGAGCGCCTATATCTAACATTATTTTATCTTTTCTACACAACTGCTTACACCAGTCGATAATATTACTTTCAAATAAACCGCGTTTCATGTAGTAATCAACATTCACATAAGGTAGAATATGAACCGTCTTTTGATTCAAGGTAATAATTTGATTTTCCGCGGTATCAGATACGTTTTTGGTGGGATTTACCGCAAATAGAAAATAAGGTGTAGTCATTATTTTCTATTTACTTAGAAAACCCCTTTATTCGGTTTCATTCATAATTATCTTTTGCGCTGTGTAAGACGTGTTGTACGAACCTGTTTGGCGAATTTTCGGCTATTTTCAATTCCATACAACAACCGAACCTGTTTTTCCGCTCGAAGCTTGCTCGTGCATTTCGACATGACTCGCTTTGACTTGCGATTAGTCACACGATAACATCGTTTGTTGGGAACCTTGCGAACTGAATATGGCATTATAAACTATAATCAGATTTTTTGTAAAACGAATTTAGTTAAATATAGTTGCGAAATATATCGTTATATTGTAACGATTCTAATGAATAATCCAAAACATAAAATCGGGTTCTGTTTTTTAATCAAAGATCAGTTACATAATCAATCCATATGGAAACAATTCTTTAACAATATTCCCCACGACGAGTACAAAATTTACATTCATTATAAGACAAAATGCGATATATCTTTGCAAAACTACGAATTTATAGATAGTATCCCAACCAAATGGGGGACCATATCATTAGTAAAAGCCACCTTTTTATTATTTAAGCGAGCGGTTGCCGATAATTGCACCATCATGTTTTTATTAAGCGGCGACACACTACCCATGCAACCATATTCGCGAATACGCACAATTAAACACACCATCATCCGTCCCATGAGTTTCAATCCAGCCGTAAAAACACCATTTTGCATCAAATCCTATAGCCGTCTTTCAAGTCCAATGCAGAAAAACATACCTGTGCAACACTGGAGAAAACAACACATGTTTTTCTGTATGACCGCCAACCATTTTGCGATTATCGCAAGCAAACCGAAACTGCAGCATTACACTAACGTATGCATTCCAGACGAATACTATTTTATCAATCAATGCACCTATCTCAAAATACCTTTTGTAAGCGATAAATATATTTATGTTGGACAGACAAATCACAAAACCCAGGCTCTCGATATCACGAATGATATGTTTCGAACAAATAAGGCCGACATTAAACAATTTTTATTTATTCGTAAAATCGTAAATTGCAATGTCGTTCCTGATTATATGTCGTTTATTCAAACGCAATTTGAACTTGCCGCCTATAAATTGTAAATCTGCTTCATGGTCAAACAAAAGGAAAAATCAGTGTGATTCATATTTAATATTCGTCCATGGTCATCCAAAACACGAATATGCAAGCGTTGAATATCAACCGGTCCAAAATACTCTCGTGGTTCCGTCACAAGATTACGGTTTGTATCCACAATAAGCCCAAAATATGCCTGATCAATCGTAATGCGTGCCATGATATCAGGGTTCAGTAAATAACTGCTAAATGCGGATATGAACCCGTTATTCACATTTTTATTATAATCATCCACCGCCAAATACACATACTTGATTGGAGCCGGGTTGATAATGGCATCTGATACGTATATGATATCCTCAGCATAGCGCGGTTTTGTAAAACCCATGTTCCACCCGATACGTGTTGTCAGGTAATATGTTTTCAAGCAGGTTCCGGTCCAATCTGTATCAAAATTCAGCGCAAAATATTGAATCGTCGGCAATACTGCAGTCAATGCAGTCACAGTTACCTTACCTGTGATGCTATCGTATGAAAATTCTATGCACGAAAATGGATCTGTCGCTGTGGGCGTAGTCGAACCCAATACTGCATTCAAAGCCGCAATAAACTCACTATTGCTGTAATTCCCATCCGGAACGGTGAAAACCTGACTATATATAATATCCGGGTCGGCTGGGTCCGCGGGAGCCACATTGATGACTACCTGAAAAAAATTATTTCCGTAAGAGGCAGAAATACCATAAAAATTCACAGGAAATTCGATGGATGAAATCTGCATGGACGCAATTTTGGTTAAACGGGTGGGCAAATTCACCATAAAATCAGTACTTGACGTGGCGTCATAATTCTCGCGAAATTTACTATCAACCGCCAAACTCTGTGTTACAACGCGTGTATTCAGGGGATTCATGTCCCCTGCGTAAAACCGACTCGGATCAGAGTAGTAGTAATTCGCAGTTGTGTGTTTCACAATCTCATTTTCGCGAGATTGTCTGGGTGCAGCGGGAAGTGGTTCCGACGGCAATTCAAGTGTGGTTGTCTGGATTAATGGTTTTGCACGGGTTACATTCGTTTTCATTAACAACTGTTTCCGTGCAGAATCAATAAACTCGATCAACCTTCTCTTTTCGATCGGATCGAATTTACCGCCGTTTAATAATTGCGCGCGCGTCTCATATGCGCGCTCTTCAATCGCATTGGCGTTGTAATTCGGAATTTCATCCAACTGAAAAAAATATTCAATATCTGTATCGGAATAATTGGCTATTTCTAAATCAAGATTATTCATTACCCTTTCGTATAATGTACAAGCCTATTTTTTTCAATAGGTTTTTCGGCATATTCTTTTATGTATTGTTTTTGTATAAACAAAATGACCTTCTTTATACAATGTCCTCATTGCGACCAATCCATCGAAATCATCAAAATAAATTGCCGCATTTTTCGATGTGGTATAATCAAGCAAACCTTTAAGCAAATCGATCCTCATTTACCCAAAACTCAGTGCGACCAGTTGTGCGCAGAAGGCGCAATATACGGATGTGGAAAACCATTTCAGATTGTGCAAACCGGGGAAGATTGGGTAGCCATTATTTGCGACTACATCTAATCACGCTGGCGTAATGTTTTTTTATGCGAATTCTTGGACTTGGATTTCACAAAGGCGGCGATTTCGTCATGCTTCGACAAAATCACATCCACTATCTCGCGATAAAACGGGCGAAACACATGCCGACGTTTCACCATTTGTTTTGTATTAAACCATTGTATTTCGATTTTCTCAAACAATTTGCTGTCGTTTAATAGCGTCTTGTCCATTTTTTCCCATAAAAACTTGTGATTCTGGTTGTAATACTTGGGCAAATTCTCATCATAATCCAATGCAAAAATATGCACGTTGTATGTTCCCACGGTTATTGGGAATACTCCCCCATTCTTTTCTACGAGCCTTCGTAAATCCTTTTCGTCGCCTAAAAATCCCGTCAGTTCTTCGCCCCCTTCACGCATTGCCGTATCAAACGGCGTCTCTTTTCCATCCACTCGCCCACCAAAATCTGAAAACCCTTTCGCACTGTCTTCCATTGGATTCTCCTTACCAAACAGGAAGTGCAAATTATTTTTGTATAATGCGACGGGTAAGATGCTTCCTGCGACCATTTTAATATAAGGAGAAATGATTTTCGTGCAAAAATACCATATTTTTTTGTGCATATAACACAATGAAGATAGCGCTCTGTTTTTGGGGTTTGACCAGAAGTCTAAAATATACACATGCGAGTATCCAAACATGCATTTTAGACGCCTTGAAAGACGCTAATATTGATTATGAAATATTTATGCATACCTATAAATTTAATACTCCTTATCAAAATCCCCGAGCAGGGGAAATTAATATTGCACTCGATTTTGAGGATTATAAATTACTAAATCCAGACCATATTATCATTGACGACCAGGACCAAATTAAGATGAAACTAAACATGTACAAATACCGCACCAAACCGGACCCCTATAATAGTAATTATATTTGCATAGACAATATTGTATGCGCATTGTACTCCAAAATGAAATTGGGCACCATGGTCGAAGACAGCGGTAAAACATTCGATTATGTTGTTTTCTTGCGTCCCGATGTTCTGTATTTGGATAAATTCGACGTAAGATATTTATCGTGGGCCACAAACCACGCCGTTTGTATTCCGAATTTTGCTCTTTTTCCAAAATTCAACGACCGATTTTGTATTGCGAATAACGCGACATACAAAATTGTGGCGAATTTATTCAAACAATTACTTCCATATAGCCAAGAGAATATGATTCATTCGGAACCCTTCCAACATCATATATTGACGTCATTGCACCAATTCGATATCAAATATATACCCATACATTTCAATCGTGTCCGTGCAAACGGTAAAGAAGAGGCAGATTATGGCGAAGTAAAAAATGGTCGCAAATCGGCAAATCTATTGGTTACTATGTCGGGGCGAACTGAGGTAAGTCAGGCAAAGCCCCCTGCCGCAATTCCGCAAGGCCAGTTGGGGGGTCGCGCGGGGGCAAAACTTATGCCTCGACGAACCATGGTCGGTCAGATGGGACGCCTTTCTCTGCACACAACGGGGGCGAAGCCGCAACCGACTCCCAATAAAACGATCCTATAACCGTATTACTTTGACTGTACTAACATCTGCACACGTCTCCACACTTCCAAATAATATTTGCCTCGCAATCTTAATATCCGTGTAGGATATGTTGTTGCGAAGACTATCCTTAATGAATTTTAACGGTGCTTCTGCACCCGCCACATCAAACGCAGCTTTTATTTCCAAATAGGTATTTTCAGACATCAATCGATTTGTCGCAATCTCTTTATGCGGTATGTGTTTCAAAATATGCTCCAGAATTGTGTCCGCCTTTAATCCTCGCTCTTTCGCGATCTCGTGTATGGACTTGTTTTCGCGAAGAAATAAATCAAACGTTACTTCTGACGTCGATCGTGTTTTGCACATTTCATCGGTGGAGATTCGCTTAACGCCGGCGCTATGCAAGCGATCCACGTCGATCTCTTCTTCGACTAATTCTTCGCTACACTCATATTTTGCAAAAGGGTTGGTTTTGGGTGTATCTACTACATAGTCGTGAATGGGCATTTCCGCGTAAAATGCGGCGACTCGCTCGTTCGCGCGGATTCGCTGTGGCTGAAATGCCGACAAATATAGCCCTTCCAATGACTGGACACGCGATAGCGCTACATATGTTTGACCATACTCAAATATCTGCCCTCCTACATCAATATCCGCCATGGATAGGGTGGCGCCCTGTATTTTATGAATAGTCAAAGCCCACGCCAAACATAGCGGGATTTGCCCAATAGCGATTGTGGGATATTCGTCAGATTGTCTATAATGCGGATGAATCTGTTTTGTTATACCATTCGCGAAACGTACTTCGGGAATGGTGGTGCCCTGACTGGTCTCCAGCATTGCAGTAACAACTCCCTGAGAACCATTGCAAATACCCTGGTCCATATCCAAATTCACCGTGCACATCACCACGGCGCCCTCTTTTAATAATAACACTTCTTGGACAGACGACGTGCTGATCAATTGCTGCATTTCATAATCTATTTCCGCCGCAGTCAAATGTCGGCCTTTCTCCATATGTTCCAGCGTCAATGGCTTGTCCGCCTCCAAATAGGTCTTACAATTCCTTTTTTTGATGCACGAAAATTCATATTCCCTTCCCTCCAATCGCGAAAACATCAAATTGTTCAAATAATCTGTCTTCGCACGCGTCGGATACAGTTTTGTAGGCACGCAACCATTGTGATCCTCTTTTTTGAACTCGCGTTTCACGTATTTTTCCAATATTTTCTGGTTTTTTTCGCTGAGTGATGCCGTGCGAATTTGTAGCAATATTTCTTTGTATATCGGGTCCGCCTGGCGGAAAATCGTTTTGAGTTCAATATTGTTCTTGTATGGAAAGATTGATGGCCATAGTGGGCTTTCAAAACAAAACTGCTCTGATGCTACATCTCCTACGCTCCCCACCGGCGGTAATTGATAGAAATCTCCTGCGAAAACCACCTGAATCCCACCAAACGGTGCGTTATTCACGCGAGCCGTTTTCGCAATCACATCCAACACCTCCAATACTTTTACGGACATCATACTCACTTCATCAATAATGAGAGTTTTCACCTTTCGCCACGCCGATTTTACTCCCTTATTTTTTAGGGCGTTCGCCACAATCTGGTAATTTTGTCCTTTGCATAAACGAATGCCGCTCCAAGAATGGACCGTACGTGCATTGCATACTGGCGGCAATAAAATTGCCGCACATCCAGTCATCGCACATACTTGAACGGGGCGCATTTTTGAGTTACATTCGCGCACAAAATATTCAATTAGTTTCGTTTTACCCGTTCCGCCGGGCCCAGTCACGAATATGTTTTCGCCCTGGCGAAACCTCTCAAACGCATACTTCTGCTCTTGAGACAATATTGATAAATCCATGTTGAACTTGTATTTATCTTCCCTATATGTGATTGGACAAAACATCAATTTTATTCGTACGTGATAGCCAAGCAAAACGAGAAATCCATCCCATTTAAGTCCATAGCCACACCGCGCTCATTGACCAATCTCACATTTAATCGCTGCAGGTTCATCGTTCCCGTGTATTTTCGTACATCTGATATAAAATGGCCATCCGTGAATGTATGCAACGTTCTAAATGGATAATAGACCGGATCCACTGGGAAACGCGCCAATATTTGAGTGCTATTTACTGAGGATTCCTGTAACATGCTGACGAATGAATACGGGTTCCCATTCTTAAATTCATCCACGACCAAATATAAATAACGCGGTCCGTACAAATCAATAAAGGCCGGGCTGGTGAGCGTGCTCGATACTGGAATCACATACGCGGGGTCTCTGAACCCCAAAATCCACCCCAATTTATACGTAAAGTTTTGCACCGTGATTGCTCCTTGCATAGTCACATCAAACGCGATTTCGCAAGCAGTTGTCGCGTCAGTGTTAGTAAAAGTACTTCGGTGATTCACCTCTTGATACACAATATTGCTATAGGGAGCCCCCTCCAGCGCAATCTGCGCATTAATCGCAGTCACCAAACTGGGTTCGGTGTATTGGTCATCAGGAATTATTATCACCACAGTTTGTCCCAATATAGTTAAATTAAATACATTGTTTCCTAACGTGGTTGAAATGTTGTAATACGTAATCGGTATTTCTGCACCCATCACCTCGATACTTTTCACCTCGTTGATGCGTTCCGGCAAACTAATGTTGTAATCCGCTACCTTAGTCGGATCATAATCGTCTCGATAGCGCGTATCAATATTCAAAAATTTGGTCTTGGTTGGAGGAACCACATCCGTCATCACCATGTGACTACCATATTGGGTAACCCTGGGATCCATAAATAAATTTTTGGACGTATTATCAAAATAGCGACTCATGATGCCTATATTTTAATGCGCGATTTTTGTTTGATTGATTGAACAAAATTGAAGACTCTTGTAGTGACTGTTTGAATTTAACATCCAATCTTTCAACATGGCTTCGTCGGAAAACTATTGCAAATACTGTTGCCGGTATTTCAAATTCAAGGACTTATATGAGCAACATAACGTCACATGTGAATTCTTCTATCGACGCAGCCGCGCACGTGACCGAGAACTTGACGGACATGAAAAACTGCCCACACCACAAGAACAATTCAAATTGATTCAATATTTGACGTTAAAAGTGTCCAAATTGGAAAACGACGTATTGCGACTAAAGGGTCTCACAGTCACGCGAAAGCGCAGAGTCATTTTAGAATGGCTTCAAAATTCCGGAAAACCAACACCCAGTCTCACATTTCACGAATGGAGCAAAACACTCGATGCCTCGTATGAACATCTAAATGGCGTATTTGAAGGAGATATGACTGATGGAATGAAACGGATGCTGGGTGACGTATTTAGTTATGAAGGGACGGCTCCGATGTGTTGCTTCACCCAAAAAGCAGGAACCATGTATATTTGGAGTACATGCGAAGAGGACCCAGAACCGCATTGGATGGTTATGCCCCATGCGGATTTCGTCCGGTTTGTAAATCGCCTTTCACATACTTTCCTGAGAACGTTTCTAAACTGGCAGCGCGATAATGCGGAGCTCATACGTTCCAGTGAAGAAAACAAGGAGAAGAATATTCAATATATGCGCAAAATCAATGGTTTGGGGACCGCGTACGAAGAGCGTCGCCAATCCGAGTTACGTAAATGGCTATTCGTGAAAATCGCCCGCGACTTTGAGCATGATGTGGAATACGATTATGCATAACTACACCTTCAATTGTGTATGCATAATTTGCCGTAAAATTGATAGTTTTTTTATGTATTAGAATTATAATAATTATAATATTACAGTTAAACATGCCCAAGTTCGTACCCGATTATTTGGCCAAAAAAAACACACATCCTCGCGATGAGTTCATTACGTTCGATGAGGGACCCCATATTTACACCGTCCATGGAAAACAGGGATTCACCTCCGTCACGACTTGGAATCATCACCACTTTTCCGAATTCGACGCGGACTCGATTATTGATACCATGCTCAGGGGGCGCAAAATGCGTGACCCAACATATAAATATTACGGAATGTCTCGCGAGCAAATCAAAGCCGATTGGGACAAAAATCGCGATTGTGCGGCTTTGGCAGGGACGCAAATGCATTACGACATTGAATGCTTTTATAATAAATGTGATGTGCAAAATAACAGTGTCGAATATAAATGGTTTCAACGTTTCGTCGCGGATTTTCCGGAGCTGACCCCCTATCGCACAGAATGGTGTGTCTATTATGAAGAACTTAAACTGTCTGGGTCCATTGATATGATTTTCGAAAACCCAGACGGGACTCTACAAATTTATGACTGGAAGCGATGCAAGGAGATATCATATGAAAATGGATTTGGTAAAACCGCAATTACGCCGTGTATTGCCCATTTACCCGACACCAATTTCTGGCACTATACACTCCAGCTTAACGTATATAAGAATATTTTGGAGCACAAATATGGTAAGCAAGTGACCGCCCTATATTTGGTTTGTCTCCATCCCGACAATCCATACAAAACATATGACCGTATTGAAGTGCCTGTGTTGAAGACGGAAATTAGCGACCTGTTTGAAGTTCGACGAAAAGAGGTCGCAGATATGAAGGATTAATCCATGGGTGGGGGCGTGAATGTAATATGCGGCAAAAATCAATATAAAAATACACCCCCTTTTTTATTTAATCACATGCTTGGATATTCAAATCGATTATTATACTCCACGATTATCGGTGGAGCATTGCTCATTGGGTCGTCCATACCAATATGGAATTTTTTGAGTGGTTATTTTTTCCCAAAACAAGGAGATCCGTCCATAGTAGAGCAAAAAGGGTCACTTATTGTGCTATCTCCCGAAGAAACCTATATTGAAAAATGCAAAACTGCTTTTCTTCGCACTTACCAAGAAAATAATGGTGACGTCACATATAATTCTAACCTTGACGAACGTTTTTTTTCGAAAGAATTGTACGATAAAGCAACGAACGAGCAAAACAGTCCGTTTGAATTGGAGTGGCGGAAACGTATTTGTATGGAATACACGCCGCGCGGGAATATTATTATGTATTACGATGCCTACAAGCGCGCATTTGCCTATTATGCGGATGTCTTCGTTTCGTATGCTGTGTTAAACGCGGCTGCGATGAAATATGTTTCCATGTATAAGTGTCGCCACTTTTTTATTGATGAAGGGGTATGCAGCGAAGTGTCGAAATCCCCATTTTTACATGTCCATGAAATCGAAGACGTGAAAAAAGAGAAAAAGGAGAACAAAATTGACGTGAAAAACGGGCCCTTTTTACAACCAAAACCGAAGGGCGTAAAGGGGAACGTGGATCAACCGCGTATTACCAAGACACCCATTTTGTGCAAGAATAAATTTGTATGCGTTGGGAAAATCCGCAACTTTTCTATTTTAGACAAACCATTGGTTTCTGTGTCCATTTTGAAAAAAAGCGTGAATCCTGTGGATTACGGAAGCTTTAAGGCGTGGCGTAATATGCTACCTACGAAGGGCGATGCTCCTCTTGTGAATTCGTTTTCCGCGCCTTCAACCAATCAATAAATCCAGTGCTTTTTCCCAGGTCAAACGACGAGCCCAGATGCGATTTAGCAATCATATATCCTTGATATTCCTTTTCGGGTAGGGAACGGATGTATTCGTCCAATAATGATTGTGGTGTATTCATGTTCAATAGAATAAAATATGTCTTATTCTTTTGCTGTTTCGTGTAAATCAATTTTGTTTTTACGGGTTCATTTATTCCCATTAAAAATATCAAAATAATATAATATCATGGTTTCTCGTAATACTGAAAAAAAAGGAAAAGGGAACCGAAAACGGAGTTTTAAAAAGCGGAAAATGACGGGAGGGAAAACTACATGGGATTATAGTAGCCCCACATTTATTTCGTTTCAACAAATAACGCCATCCAACCCATGTGAATGGCCACTGGGTACCCAAATTCAAGCCACATCCTTTAAAAAATTGGTCGAATATGCTTATACCAATAATACGGACGCATTTATTCACACAATTCAATGTTGTTTTGGATGGAAAGGACATTCTGCTGGAATGTTGAATACAATCGGAATGGGGTCCAACGTTAGTCGATCTGCGCAAGATAAGACAAATTATTTCGCGGCAAGCGGATTCAAATATTTGTTTGAACCAATTGTGGGTGCGACAACACTACTTCATATTGCGGCGGCATGGGGGAATGATATTATCATTGAAATTTTACTTAATATTGCGAATTTGAATTTTGTTTATGCATCGGACCCGCTCGTTAAAAACAGTAAAATATCAGAAGAAGAATATAATAGCGCGGTTACCGAGGCGAAGGATAAATTTGCGGACAAATACAATGTTAAAGAGCTATTTGAGGGGATCTATACGCCATATCATTCGCTATATGCGAAACAAGTGATGTCTGAAGGCGGTGTACCATTAGATAATGAGATAAACTTGTATTCATCTAAGATTTCATCTAACCCGATTCGATGTGAATTATTATTTTTACCATATAATAGTTTTCTGACTACCATATCGATTGATGAAGACCGTGCTGCAAAAGTGAATGAATTAATAATGGGTACTCCGTACGAATTGGTATATGATGATGCGGCTGATGTGCGTTATATGCCCGCCATGGTAAAATGCACTGCATTGGGTGATGCGATTGATGATAAATTCTGCCCCTATGTAGCCAGCGGAATCTTAGGCACCAGTTCTGCAACTGGGATTATAAGTTCGGAATCCGACAAAATATGTTCCTTGTTTGGTGCGGCGTTTAACTCAGTTAATACAACCAATCAAATACGAGATTTCTTAACTGCAAAAATATGCGATGTGTTGTTTCATTACGCGTTTCGCGATGACCAAGCCGCATTTAATAAAATTTTAACATGTGCGACCAATCTTTATCCCGACGGAACAGATGAATTATGTAGTATTCTGCAATCGCGCACGCAGCAATCGAACGGCGCGCAATATACACTTTTGCATATTGGTGCAATTTATGGTAATATCAATATTGTACAACCGTTGATTGACTTGTACAAATCGTGCAATGAGGATGATGTTAAATTACTTTTAACTCGGACCGAGACCAATACCATGACTACTATAGAGACAACTACTGTAGAGACCAATACACCCACTACTGTAGAGACCAATGAATCGCCACTCATAAAAGAGCTTAAAAATAAACTGCAAGGGTCGAATAGCGCTCGTGTTTCTGCGATACCACCTCCTCCTTCGCGAACACCGCCTCAGCCTCCTTCGATGCCTCTTCCTTCTCTACAGAATGTTATTCATTTTCCAAGTGTGTTGGAATGTTTATATACACGTTCTGATGTGAAATTATCTATATTTTATGGAGCTGCGCGTAAAAGTACTCCTTCGGATTCGTATTCCGTTCAACAATTATTCAATGATATCATATGTTCCGGCGCAAAATCCAATACATTATGTAGCGACTATATCGACATGCTTACCGAAATTTATTCCGACAATACTGACCGGATAGGCACTATAGTTGCAGAATTAAATAGGCTCGATGCTGGATCTTGGATTTCAAGAAAGTCTATTTTAACATATACAGACGGCGCCGGCGAATATGCGTCATTTATACGCAGTGATAAATTAATACTAATTGATGGAACTACCAAATTTGCAGTAGCTACTGGGAATATTGCGATGCTAATTGGATCCGCTGTAAAAGATTTCAGTGTTAATGCCGGCTCCGTAGTGAAGGACTTGGGTGTTAATGCGAGCTCCGCAGTAAAAGGTGGTATCGTGGGAGGTATCACATATGTTACAAGTATAGATGGGTCGTCGTTTTGGGGAGCATGGGATGCGATTACCGGACGATTGACTGTTATGCGTGATCGCGCGGCTGCTCTTACTGCTACTGCTACTGCTACTGCTACTGCTACTGCTACTGCTACTGCTACTGCTACTGCTACTGCATATCCATATAAAGTAGTCATGAACGCCATGATGAAATTTGTCGATAATACCACCGAAGATGCTTCTTCAAAGGTTGTGAAGCCAACCGCATCTACCTACGAAATACCCGCCTCACTATATATCTTTAAAAATCAGAAAAAGCCCATGCTTTACATACTTGGATCCAACCTGGATGCTGCTGTAAATACTGACGCACCTCGTATAATTTCATTCGATGCGACCGGCGCCCCCATTACTCCCGCATTGTTGGTTCGTAGCAAAAATATCACGTCAGATAACGTATTTTTGCTGGCCGATAAGCAAAATAATCTTATTGTTCAAACAAAGGACGATGAACTAATTCGATATACTATAACAGCATAGGCGTAAAACATGATTTATTCAATCAATCGTGTTTTATAGGCAACGTTTTACTCCGAGATACCACATGCGAACGGTGTCTGTGCCGTCTTGGATTCATTTTCCTGATTCAAAAACTTCACATCCAAATAAGTACAGCAACTCGCAACACTTTGCAAATATTCCCCCTGGGAAGTTGCTACATTCAATTCGGCCGGATTGGTTTTCGTTGTGGGATTTGGATACGGCTCTGAAAACGATTGGGGTGTGTTCAACCAATTCTTAAACATTAGCGGTGTGGTGGTGCAATTATTGCACACCTTATTTTGGACCACAACACTGGGACATTGCGCATTTGGCGCCACAACACTGGGGCATAGCGCATTTTGCGCCTTTCGTTGCGTATATTCGTCACTTGTTCGGTACAAAATATTACCTGCGCCCGGCTTCACGCTTGTATAGGGACGTGGGCGCCATATCCACCTATATTGTGTCCGAATCATACCATCATTGCTCAATACAGCGGATTTTATCACATTGGGGTCATTCGTGCAAAGTGCATTCACCAACGGTGCCCGGTAATATGTATCGCAACATCCACCATATCCCTTTTGTGTGTCTCCTCGCATATTTGTGGGAGGAATTGTGCGAGAGCGAACTCCCTGACCAACCCATCCTTGGTTACGCGTTCCACCGATAATGGAAAATTGAGGTACATTCACACTCATGTTATTGTATTTGGTCGCGGTCTTCTTTTTTAATGTAGCAATAGACATCGTATATATAGTCATCATATTTTTCAAGGGAAGTTGTTAGTCGTCTTCTTCTAATAACATGGCACGTATCGCATCTAATTCGCGCATTTCCTCGTCTAAAATCGCATTCATCTCCTCGTTTTGCTTCTGCATTTCGCGCAATTTCATACTTCGCGCCTTGCTTCGCCCCAATAAAGACAGCGGTTTCGAATTTAGTTTTAACTTAATTTCATTGGTCTGCCGACCGGGTGTGGCTAAATGGTAATTTATATCATTGTCCTGCGACGAATGTAACTCCTGAACTCTTCGCGGGTTTAAAACGCGCGGCTTCTGTTTCAATCGCTGCAGTGTATTTTCAACCTGATTCGCACCCTTTTCGTGTATTACGAGCAACTCCTTTTCAACTGTCGGATCTAATAGTCGCTGCGTACCTCGACGCCTTGGTTTTGATATGGTGGGTTCATGTTTGACTTCGCGCAACTGCACTACCTCTTGTTTTGTAATATACGGTTTGGTTAAAGATAACTCCGATCGATTTCGACGACTGCGACGCGTCGCTAGCAATTCTTCGCGCACATTCGCTATGGTAAATGTCGCATCTGCGTAGTCATCGTCTAACTCGTAACGGATATCTTCCTCTTCATCTTCTTCGTGATTTACTAAACTCATTGCGCCCCGTGTATTACGTTTTAATTTTCGCAATAAATGCTCCACCTTTTCAGAATCTTTGTGTAATTGCTCATCCATGTCGGTTAGTTCATAACTATCATAAAGACGTTGTTTGCGGCGCATGCCTCGCGATTGATTCAATAATGTGTTGTGTTCATTCGCCGTTTGCTCCGAATCCTCCGTATTGCGTGGTAATGTAACCGGCAATTCCAAACTATTTTTTCGGGTTCCAATGTAGCCCAACGTATTTATAATCTTCGTTTGATTATCGTAGTCATCGTCGTGTATCTCGTTATATATGGACATTTCTATGGTACCCTTTTTCGTATGACTATGCGAGAACACATGTATTTCGGGCGTCTCTACGTCCGTCAATGCTACATCGGTCCCTATATTAATTTTAATCATATGTTCATTGCTAAAATTGGGGAATGGGTGTTTCGCCCGTTTGCTCTCATTGGGTTTAAAATAATTCGACGGTTCTTTTTCAACGGCGGGTACTTCGGGTGTGGTAATATCCAGATTCGCAAGGAATGATGTAAAGTTCAGTGGTTCTACGTCCTCGGGAAGTAATTCGTTCAATGTTTCGGTCAGTTTCTTCAAATATTCTACCATTTTATCCACCTTTTTATTGGCTTTGGCGACCTGGTCTTGTTCGCGTTCCAGGTCATTCACGCGAGCATACAAGATATTGGTGTCTGCGATAAATCGTTCCGTGTTTTCCAAAAAATTCAATAGCGGGATTGTCCCATCTTTCCCCGGATTTGATATTTCCTTCAATACGTTGCTATGTTGTCCATTTACGTAAGCCGTTTCTCTTAATTTTCGACTCCGGCGTGATTGTATCGGCGGCATTCTTATACTAAAAGTATTATTTTAATTTCGTCAAAATAACCCGTTATTTGCCGGCTCGATTATACAAAGAATCACATATGATTGAAAATGACCAGTTCCCATCATTCAAATCTACTATATCCCCTCGATCATTCACCAATTGCACCGACATTTTCGTAATATTCACTGGCCCAAAAAACTGTCGCCGGTTTTCCTGCAATGCACCACCAAATTCGGCATATATTTCGCCTCTCTTCAGTGAAGATGGTTTCAATGGAATCAATGCGAAGACATCTTTCAAATATGGAGGGCTCGAGTACAATTTGGAAATGGTCTGGTTGTTCAAATTATCATAATTGATTCGATTGGCTGCTACATTGCGTTTTTGCGACAAAAGTTGGCTTGTTTCGATTGAATTGAATAATCCGACTTGCGAACTCTGCGTTTCCTGGTTATATGTATATTGCGCAGGATTCGATGACTTGGGCAGAGACACTTGTGTAGGAATGCTCTCAACCGTCACCACCCCATCATTCATGTGGTTCTGCGTATAATCATTCAATATGATGTATAAATCCTTGTATAAATAAATATCCAATACACTATCTCCGGACAAGGTGGTTACTCCAGTTGTACTATTATACGTATATGCATTTTCTTGGACATAGGTTGCATTATTCGGATCCGTCGGCGCTAAATTATACATTTGAAAGTTTTGATATCCCAATAGCCAGCCAATCGTCCAATCCCATTTGGTCGCATCCAATACCGAACCACCGGTCGTCGGAATGGTTTGTAATTGCACATCATTCACATCGAAAAATATTAGTTCGTAATCGTCTGAAGTGTATGTTTGATTGACTACTATTCGCATTTGTGTATATTCGTTGCCGGCATTATCGTAGTAGGTTGTGAGAAATGACCCCTGTGTCATTGGATTGTTTGATAATTGGGTATTTATTTCATTGTACAAGTCAAACACACTGTAGCTACCCGGTGATAGCGTGACCCGGATATTATTTGTTCCGATACTATCGAATAGCCCCCTTGTGCCTGAAAGGGGATATAGCCCAAATTCGTTGTTTTTGGACGTGATTTGAATCGCCGTTGTTAAATCCACATAGGGAACCTCTTCTGCGATTACTTCCGCATAACTTGTGGCTGATGTCGATGTCGATGTTAATGCATAATAATTGTGTTTAAATCCGAGATAGATATCCCACGATGCGTCTTCTAATTCCATGGCGTAATCGTTTTCAGTCAATTGGGTCGTAATCACATAAGTAAAAGAACAGTTTGTGGATGTTATATTGACTCGGCTTTGCGACATATTTAACCCGTTCAGTGCATCTGTTTGATTTCTAATTCCTGAAAATGCACCATTTATTGCCTGGTTTAGTTTGGTTATATTGCTGTATGTACCGTGCGGCAATTTCAAAGTATATGGCGGCACTGCGGAATGTCCCAAACCGGGCTTGGGTGTAACTAGAACCGCGTCATTCGACCCATCTATTATATAAGGCGCGGTGGTGCCTAATGCATTTGTAATTATATTTGAAGCAGGCGTTATTATATTGATCGAGGTGGGTAGTCCAAACAACGTGTGTAAAATGCAGTTTGTGAAATCCAAAATATAATCATATTCGTCGAATGTGGTTGATATGGTAGTATGCGATACCACTTTTCTATCGGTTATGGTATAATACATTTCCGCATCCAGAGAAATATTTGACGGTAATGTTGTACCCGCGATCGCACTATTTATTGCCGAATTTGTATATTGCGTGGTTCCAGTGTTGATTCCCACATATTCATTCATTGTATATCCGTCGGGAAACCCGAGAGAACTGGATGTGGGGATTGTTATGGTAATGTTGTTCAGTGGCGAAGAAGCAAAATAGTCCTTGATGCATGTATATTTTATCTTGGGCGTTGATAGGATAGAGTATAATGTCTGCGTGGGGGTTGTTTGTCCCATTAATATATTCGGTTGTGCTTCCAATTGCTCGTCGTCAAACAAAAAACATGAATTAGAACCCGTCCAAATCGGAGGTGTGGGGATGCTGCTTTCGTCGGGGAATAGGACCACCGTTTTCATATTGGGCGATTTTGTAGTTGTAGCCGGGTTCAAATACACTGTTAAAACATATTGACGCAGCGTTGTCGTTACACCAGCCGCATTTTTGTAAGAGGTTTGCTGTAGCTGCAACTCGGAATTGTTTGAAATATATGGGTTCGTTCTCAATGCGGTGTTTATTAAATTTATGATTTGTGCGCGTGTGTATGTATTCGAGGTTGTGGTATAAGTCACGGTAATCGTGTCTAATATCACAGAAGTCGCCGCATCATAATTACTCGGACCTTGGTAATTGATTATTGTAAAATAATTGTTTCCTTGCGTTAGTGTGTCGTTTATTACGACGGTAAATACATCAGTGTCGTTATATGTTTGCGGTGGCCCCGATGTAGTACCCGTCACAGCCAATGCATATTTAAAATTGGAATACAAATTGTACATGGGATATACTGTCACAACATATCCCAACATTCCCGGAATCGTTGTATTTCGCGTACTCGCATTAAATGGGCTACTTGCTGTTGAAAAATACAAATAATAACTGCTCTCGGTATAAACGTTTTTGATGTCTATGGTAAGGGTCGCCTTTGCGGTAAGATCATTATATGCGATATTAGTTGTTCCAAAATTCACCTCTGGGTTTTGCGACGCGACATTGGCTATGGACGCATTTATCGCGATCATTAATTCTGGAATATTATATATTCCGGGAGACACGTTAAACATAAAACTATATACACCGCTTATTCCCGGCGAAACTCCATTCAAGTAAAAACTGTTCGCATTATACACATTGCTAATATTATACCATTTATATGGTATATTTATAGAATGTAGGCGCATTGAAACGACCTTTGTTAACGGAGATGATAAATTAAAATTGAAATCCGTTGAATTTGGATATGTTGTATAGTCTCGATATTTGCTTTGAATATACACAATTCGCGTCGTGGTTTCCTTCAACAATGGATTCACCTCACTTTTTGTGTATTCCAAATTTGTAGTATGCGTCGTCGCAGTCGATACTTCCCTTGCCTTTTTTACAAATGCAGGTTGATTTTTGGTTTCAGGTACATTATCCGACAAATCCTTCGTATCCATCCCTTCCACGACATCTTCCGTGTCGCTGTTGTCGTCTGTTTCGAAAAAACGACTATACACGTTTTCAAAAAAGGTTTCCAGCTGTCCCGCTTCTTTATCCTCCTGCTCTGAATATTTCCTTATCATCATCAATATTTTCGCTTCTAATTCGCGGTCGCTCGGATTATTTAAATCTAACATGTCGTATAATTGCGAGTCGCTATATTCATTCACATCGTATAATTTTCCGTCGTCGTCATTTTCCATGAAAAATATATTTATATTTGTTTATAATTTCCGTTTATATTTATTTATTCTGTATGTATCGTATTCTATGCTTGTAATCTGGTTTTGAACATGGTTTTGATATAATCCACTAAATCCAATTTCTTCGAACACCGATACAGCATATCAATCGGAAATGCTTTGATTCCGCGCAGCCGTTTCATATGTCTCGACCCTGTAAAACATAATACGTCAAATACCTGCATAATTTTTTGCTCGCCTTCCGTCATCTCGATTCTGTCGATGCGATGTTTTCCAAAATACGAATATCTGTTATAATTATCGTCGCTATACACGCGATGTTTTTTCACGAAAGCATGGTTTCTGACCATGCCTATACCCATAATTTGGTTGGTGCTGTTGTTCATCTCTAAAACAAATAATATAGCGTCGGGCACCCACTCGGCACTATTCAATTCTGGTGTAGGGTAAATGCAATTGTATTTGGTATTGGCCTCGCGATATGCTACATTTTCGCTCCACGTTTTATCATCAAAACGGGTTGTTACTAGGTGTCCATTCATATTTCGGACATATTCGCGCAATTCTGTATTGCAGCGCAATTCATTGCGGCGGCGCTGCTTCGACTTGGAATAATATTGCTTTATAGGTGGTACTTCTTCACTGTCCATTTTGATATGCGATTTGATAGATGTGATGTATTGCGGTTTTTATATCAATTTTGTTTCTTGGACATGTGTAAATGAATCACCATATTGTTCAGGTCCATGACGAATCGCATTCCGAAGATAGCCTCGAACAGCAAGATCATTTGTATGAATCGCGATTAGACTACGAGTTGAATCAATTTCGAGAAGCGGCGAGCGCTTTTGTACCGACAAGCCAATCGTCACATTTACCGATTTACGACTATAGTAATAGCCCGATTACTTTATCCGAAAACAATAGCGACGACGACGACAACGAAACCCGATTTAGATCGCTCACATTGGCTGAAGTGGAGCAATCGATAGACAAACAATACGACGATACAGACAACAAATATTCCAGCGAATTGGATATTTTGATAACCTACATGAAAGGACAGAAAAACCTGTATTTACAATCGCATTTACTCTCTCAATATAAGCTCAATTTACTCATGATACCCGCACTTCTCATCTCTTCCGCAGTTACCATTTTCGCACCATTAATACAAAATTATTATTGGAGTGGTGGCGTTGTCTCTGGATTAAACGCCTTCATCGCAATGCTCATTTCGCTGGCCAGTTATTATAAATTGGAATCATCGACCCAAACCTTTTATAACACGGCATTGCAATACGATAAATTGGAAACATCCCTTGAATTTGTATCGAGCAAAATCATTTTTATGGACGACCTATCTAATTTATCCAAGGTTGTCTTTGAAAAGGTGAATGAAATTGAACAAAAAATCGCGGAAATTAAAGTTTGGAATCCATTATTTATACCCAATGAGGTTCGACAAATATTTCCGGTTATCAGCCACATTAATATTTTCTCCTTTATTAAGCGAATCGAGTCAAATAAAAAGATTTTGATAGCCAAATACAAGGATATCAAAAATGAAATTCGCTATATTTTATATCGCCGTTCGAAAAAAAACAACAGCAAGGTCGATATTGATCGCCATGAAAAACGTCTTCATTGTTTATGCGAAACCAAGGAGAAACTCAAGGAAGAGTTGGGTCATTACCGCAATGCATATAGCCATATCGATGAGATTTTTACTATTGAAATCAAAAACGCAGAAAAACAGAAAAAATGGTTTCAGTGTGTCCGCGAATCGTGTTCAGATTACGACGGTTTAGCCAAATACAACGAAACCAATCCTGTTGTGGATAAATATATGCATTATATATTTTCTTAACGTGCCACTACCATTTTCCAAAACCACGGGTTGTTATGTACTAATTTCACATTTTGCCCTTGTTCAAAACGGTCTAATACATATGCACTATTTGTATGTTTGGTGTTGATATACATATCGACCATCACACGCTTATGACTCGGGTCCATATGAAGAGGAATCTCTGTAATATTCACAACCTTACCAATATTCCATTTTTCAAATTTTTGTTTTATATATTCCACGCATAGCCCATTTTCTACGCGTGGAATGCAAAGCGTTTTCCGAATTTCCATTATTGAGAATTGTATGTTTATTGGGCCACTATAGCTGCCGTCTTGTATCAATTTTATCAATGGAACTATTTTAGTTCTCTTGATAAGCCGAATCCCACGTGTGTGTATAAGATACAAACTTTTACGTCTTATGAATAATTAATATATTCATTTACGTTTTCCCATTATTGCTGTATCGCGTAACCATTTCTACTGAAATTCCATATCAGATTATTCGTGGTTTTCTATTTCGACATTCGTGCGGTTGCGATACACGTAGTCTATACCTCTTTCTTTATGTTCTTTGCATTCATTATTACGTATGTCGTTTAGACCTGCGAATATTTATCCATTGAAATACTAATGGAGAATTCTATATTGGATGAAGAAGGTTTAAACATTTCTTGGACAAATGAATATTCGCGCACATTGCACACAGATACAACCGAATCCGCCGAGCTCATGGAATCTATTTCTGTCCATTTCCTCTTTGTGAATACGCAGTTCGAAGTATGCAAAACAATGGTTGAGCAGGTTCCGTTGCAAATCTTGGACAATCGGGCATCTCTCTTATCGGAAGAGGTTTTGATTCAATTGTTAGAATCCATGCGTAATTTCGGCGGAAAGCGCTACCAATGTGATCAAATTATGCAGTTTTGCATTGATATACATCCAGACAAGCTGTTTTCTTATATGGATACAGAAAAATCGCCATTTCAAGAACCAACTCGATTGAAAATCTTGGACATTCCTCGTTCTATCACATTCCCTCCGTCGCTATTTATCTTCCATTCACTGAATTCGGTTTGGATAGTCATGCAAGAATTGATCCCGATTGAGCCCAAGACGGCATCTATTTTAAAAAAAGGTGGGTCTGCGAATACAGTACCTAAAAAAACAAAACGTGTGCGTATATCCAGCGTCCTTCCCAAACATCATACAAAAACGCAAAAACGTATTTTATAAACCATTGAAGAATTAAAATGTCCTATTTTAATTTCTCAATGGTCAGATTCCAGTAACGATTTGAAATGCCGCTCTTTAGAGCGGTCCATTTTAAATATTCGCTGGTATAAACCACTTAATGAGACCTGTTGTATGGATAGTATCTCCATCACAACATTATGTCTGACCCGGATTTTCCATTATTGCTACAACCCTGCAAAATCCGCGTTTTGCAGGACAGTTTGGGCTATTATTACGATCATTTGACTTTTTCCGATCGTAGAAAGGGGGATTTTTTGCCGGTTTTAACCTCGACTGTGCGAGATATCTTGGACACTCTTCGTCAAGAAATATCTTCAGGGGGCGATGAAACGATTCAAAACGCCATTTATCTATCCTTGTTGGATACCTTATTTTCATCCATTGCCTATGTTCGCGACATTCACTGCGGACTTGGGCTCCGCACAGCGACATATGCGATTTTGACCACGTTTTACGATTATTATCCAATGCTCGCATTGTCTGCTCTTCGCAAGTTGGTCGAAGGAGATTATTACAAATTTGGGTACGGATCTTGGCGCGATATTTGCGGTTTGTGTGAATATATCAGACTCAATTCACCAAGAGGTGTAGCTCATCCGTTCATTGATTCTGCGGTTGGCTTCATGAACGAAGCCATTTTCGCAGACTGGACGTCATATCAAATAAACGGCCTATGCTCTACCAATGTGGCGAAATGGGTTCCTCGAGAAAAATCGAAATATGGGTGGCTGTTCAATCATCTTGTTATGGACTGGTCTTGGAGACATTGCCCACATATTTTACAATCCTCGCGATCGTCTTCATCCTGGTCGTCGGCTCAGTTAAAATGCAAAATACATTACCGGAAAATAGTTAGCGCACTGACTCGATTTGTCTCCCCCATGGAAATCCATATGTGTGCGAAGCAATATGATAAGGTTGATGTTTCTCAGTTGAACAACAATGCTCTTGCGCAAAATTGGGATGTGCTTTTCAACCAAACCGAAAGCCTTGATGTTTTGCATCCGGAATACGATCGGCAATTGTGTTGTGACCAACTTTCCCGCGCAATGAAGGAAGATGTGGTCGGTGGAAATGGAAACCGGGATTTCGTGCATAAAAATCGAAATAGCCTCCAGTTTTCGGATTATATTGGTAAATACGTCAAACGCGCAATTCGATGTATTCAAAAAATTGAGTCTTTTTCAGATCAACCCTCCTATTCTTGCCGATTAAGTGATGAAATCAATGTGCTGAACAAAAAGTGGTCGAAAATTTCGCATCAGTGGAACAAAACCAATCTTATTCAGGATAATGATTTGGCTATTATTTGTTGCAATTCGATTTCTATGCACGATCCGCGAATTCACTTTGTGATTGCACAAGCGTGTCTCGTCGCCGAGTGGTCGGGGGTGAAACGTATATTGTTTTCGGGGCACACACCGATTTGGATTAATTTGGATATTTGCGACGGGTTTATAGCCAAAATACGCGCAATATATTATGCGATTCGCCACGAGACGCTCGTTTGTTCCGATCGGGAACGTGCATTGGCCTTTTTGGGAAAGGATCACCCATTTTCACCCATATTTATTACCGAAAATGGATATTCTATTCGTGTGGAGGACTGTGGCGAAACGCCGTATTACACTTTGTGGTCGTTATTGGACCAACCTCGGTACCAATCCATACACGACTGCTTTGCGCAGGTTGTTGGTAGTTAGCGCACTACGCAACGATGTATTTCTTCATAATCTCCCGATCTGTCCGGAGTTCGCGCAATGTGTTTTGCGCCTTCTTTTTGTCCATATTTTCTATATTTTTCTTCGCCAAAACATTGGGCGCAATATGTTTATTCATAATATTATATTCGTCTCTTGCTATATTTGCGAATAGACCTTGTATTTCTTGTCGCAATTTATCCGGGGTTGAACGGGTTACTGGGTCGCTTAGTATATGACGCTTCAATAATTTCACATATTCTTGCATAAAATATGTGTAGCGGGTGGGTGGCGGTCCATTGAATATTTGCGAAATTGCGGCCTTTGCCTGCTCCTGTATTTCCGGATCTGGCCTGTTTATTTCAGGAAGGTCATTTAACATGCTGCTGATATCCGTTATCACTAATTCCTTTAAAAACATCGCCGACACACCATAAGCGTCCCACGATACATGTGACGTCTTTACTATATCCCAAATTTCACCCCATGTTTTTCCTCGCATTCCTTCGACCCACGCGTGCAATCGCTGTGAATAATCTGCGCATTCTTCTTTACTAAACAATTTATCTTGCAAAAGGTTATTATTCTTCACAAACAGATTGCACAATTCTTTGAGCTCCGCCACATTTTTTACCTCCTCTGTCCATTTTTCCTTTTGCAGTTCGCCACCTTTTACCGGTTGAACTACACGTGCGATATGCGATAAGATATTGATTTCGATGCACCACGGTACATAGCTTTCCACACGGACTCCAAATGGGGTTTTTCCGGTCTGGTTGTAGTTGGTTCGGTCGAGATTTTTAATTTCATAAGACAGTCCAAAATCGATAATTATAAACACATCGTTTTTGGGATCGCGCATTATATTATTTTCTTTGATGTCTAAATGTAATAATCCCGCTTGATTCAGCAGATGCACGCTGTTCAATAAATATAAATGGGAATTACCCATCGTTTTCCAGTATTTTTGCAAAACTGCGGGTGTGTTTTTGGAAAGCAGCACACGTTTGAAATAATCATCCAAGGGTTCTTTGCCTACATAGCGGATTTTACTTGAAACATAGGTTGTTTGCTTTTTCGACTTGGCTATTACGTCGCATTTTTTCAGTTCATCATTATCGATTGTCGATATATTGATCGGGCATTGCTCGATTACGGGAGCAAAATAGTATTGATAATTCGGTATCCCCTTGATAATTTGTCCGGCTTTATATTCAACTTCGCTGCTCTTGTCCTTAATTTGGACTTTCGACAAAAATTGGGCGGAACCCATTTTTTGACCACTGCATGTGATTGATGGACGATAAGCGCATCCATATGTTCCTTGCCCAATGATTCGAAACTCTTTTTTTGATTCTTTTTGCTGAGTCATAATTATTTACTGTTATACTATTCTGCGAAATTATACAGGCTGTTTTTTCGCTTTGTATAAAACCTGGTCTTGTATGCCTTCTTCAATTTATCCGACATTATCTGTGCGTCCATGATTCCTCGATGCCCCTTTATGTCTAATAGTTCCGCGTAAATGTCGTCCTGGCGCGTTTCGCAAAACCAATTGTATCCTTCGGATTGGGATAGGGATATGCGAGTATCGGCGCGCATTTTGGACTTGTTGATTTGGGTACTTATGTAGTATTCTATGTGAGTATCGATAATGTCCAAGAACTCTTTGGTAAAACGATTGCTGTGCCGTTTGGGTTCTGTTTTGCATTTTATGGGTTTCGACTTGGTCACATTTTTTCGGTGATAATATCGTGCGCTCTTAAACATCTTGTCCAGAATGTCCCCTTCAAATCCGTTCCGTTTCATATTAGTTATTTCCAAATTGATCTGCTCTTTTATGTCGGGCATTTCACACCACAGGTTCCACTCCGATTTAAATGTCTTTCGGGCTGCATTTTTGTGTTGGGTGGCGAAGGCGGATAGGACTTGACCAAACTCCTCCGTAAAGTCAAATCGATACTGCTGCAATTCCACAAGGCCGGTTAAATCTTCTTTCTGCAATTCCACAAGGCCGGTTAAATCCTCTTTCTGCAATTCCACAAGGCCGGTTAAATCTTCTTTATGCAATTCCGATTGAGAATACACCATTTCTATTTTGATTGATTGTTTGTAGCATTGGATAGTTTCCAAAAAAACTATTCAATTTTGTTACATATTGAATCACGCTCTCACTCGGGGTCGAACCGAGGACCTCACGATTAACAGTCGTACGCTCTAACCAACTGAGCTATGAAAGCAACACCTCCGCCCAAGCTCCTATTGGGATTTGAACCCAAGTTTCAGGATTCAAAGTCCTGAGTGATAACCGCTACACTATAAGAGCATATACTATTTACATTTATTCAATATTTACACGGGGGTTGCACGGAGAGGGGTTCGAACCCTCGCATCATTGATAGTGGGTCTTAAGTCCACCGCCTTAGACCACTCGGCCATCCGTGCTTACATGCTCCTACGCGGGCTCGAACCGCGGACCTCTGCTTGACTCAATGCGCTAATTTCTGCTTATAAGAACAGCGCTCTAACCAACTGAGCTATAGAAGCTTTTCGTCCCCCCTGGACATAATAATGATGGGGCAATCTTTATTTCATTATAATCATTATATATATATTACAGGTTTGCATGCATAAACGTATGGGTTCTGTATTGCAGCAGGGGGGTTCAAAAGACCCCCCAAATGGCCTTGTGGAATTGCAACAGTCCAAGAATAGTTGCGATATGGAATCACCATTTTCCGGTCATCGCACCTTTGTTCTTTATCTGGAACCCATTTTAAACCCCTATTTTCAAGCCTACCAAAATATTATTACGTTAAGTTGTATTCCCGAGGGTGCTTTACGACCCATGGTCACATCCATTCAGCCGCCCAGACTGTCTCCTTTTACCGATGCAGGGCCCTTCTATTCTGGGTTCCCAAACTGCTTCCCCGCCTTGCTGCGATATCCAACTTCAGTAGTCGGGTCGGGTTCGTCCGCGTTTAAATTGAATAATGCCTTTATGGGTGCCGACGATATTCCTGCCGTGTTTGATTTTTTATTGACTCATGACTATAATGTGGATACATCGATTACCTCCATGTTGCAAGACGGTCCTGTTGTTGTTGGCGGGGTATCCGACAAGCGATTTTCAGGAGAACGTAGGATGATTGCGATGGTCACATATCGACCCAATTGTCCAAGATAACTCTTTCCAAAAGATTGCTGTATCAGAACGCGCTCATTGTACAATTGGCTATTTAGTAATCATTCTCATAAGAATATCTATATATTCCGTTCAAAACGACGACGATCTTCGAGCCGCGTTCCAATATTCTGGATATACACCGATGAATATTTAAATCCGCACACCCACCAAAGGTGGGTGTGCGTTTTAATTCATTTATCGCTAACGGTTACATTGAAAGAAATAAATAGCACGCCGAAGGCGTGCGGATTTAAATCTTCAATGGTGTATAATCAATATTGTCCAAGATATGCAAAACACCATTTTATTTGCATTTTGTCTTATATATGAATATTGTATGACGGGAATACGTGTGGTAAGTAGCATTTTACATTCAAATATAACGGGGTTCAAGTTGATGGACCTACATAGGCACATTGGATCCAGTCGAATTTCAATCGTTACATCCAGCGCAATCCTGCACACAATATCGATTGAAAAACCATTTCGCACACTTGGGTATGGGAGTGTCTTTCTTAGTGAAATGGAAGACTATTTGAAATGCATGCATTCTATTCGCGATATTCGCCTTCTTGCATGGCAACCGCGCGGTTCGTACAATGTCGTCGATTTTTACAAAAAAAATGGCTTTGATATCTCATCTGAACACAGCGATACATACGACGACTCGTCTATTTTATATGACCTGTATCCTATGTGTAAAATACTACCAGACAAATAATCTGATGAACCATTCTGATCAAATTATTTTATAACCTGTCCAAGATTGCATTTACACAACATCCTATATTTGATGCACAACAACTCATGTATTTAGCTATAGTTGTCTTTGCCGTTATCACACAAGGTATATCGATAGAGTCGAGAGGCAAGAGCTCTACTGAAGTACTGGACACCCCACCCCCACAGCCCATCACCATAGCCCATCGCCATAGCCCCGCCTATACCCCCACGCAAAGGGTCCCCCGCGAGGTCAATAATGACTTATCGAGAAATGAGTGGGATATTGATTTACCGGTGATTTATCAAGAAATGAGTGTGCCTTGTGGGGGGTGTGGATCACTTACTCGAAAAGTGCTCGAAAAGTGCATAAAATTGAAGGGCTTTTTTGGTTACAAATTAGAACTATCCAATTAAACCCAAAGAGCAATATTCAATTCAAAATGTCCGCAACCAACACCAACACCAACGCCAACGCCATCAGCAACACTGTTGTGAAGGCTCCTCGCGTGAAGAAGCCCACCCTTGTCGCGAAGTACTCCAAGCTCCTTATCTTCGGATACGGTCTTATCCAGAGTCTTCAGTCAAAGGGTCTTCTGACCGACGAGGGCGTAGAGTCCGCATATGGCGAGATCAAGTTGATGGCTAGTGTGGAAGACCAGGTCCAGTTTTATGAAAGTATGTTATCCCAGCAAAAGGAAACCGGTAAGCTCATGCGCAAGTATGTTACTATTCGCAACAAGCCCCCCAAGGCCCCTCGCGCCAAGAGGGCTCCCGCCGAAAAGAAGGTCAAGCCCGCTGCCGCCGCCAAGGCTCCTGCCGCCGCCAAGGCTCCTGCCGCCGCCAAGGCTCCCCGCGCGAAGAAGGCGACTCGCGTCGCGAGCGATGCTACCTCAGACATCGTCGCAGTGCTTGTCGAAGCCGCCAACGCCGACACCAACGCCACAGTTGAGGTGACTCCGGCGACCAAGAAGAAGGCGACCAAGAAGGGCGCCGAGGTTGAAGCAAAAGACCCTGTTGTTGCTAAGGCCGCCGATGCGGAGGCAAAAGAGGCAGCCAAGAAGGCCGATGCGGAAGCAAAGGAGGCCGCCAAGAAGGCCGAAAAGGAGGCAAAAGAGGCAGCCAAGAAGGCCGATGCGGAGGCAAAAGAGGCAGCCAAGAAGGCCGATGCGGAGGCAAAAGAGGCAGCCAAGAAGGCCGAAAAGGAGGCAAAGGATGCCGCGAAGCATGCCGAAAAGGAGGCAAAAGAGGCCGCCAAGAAGAACAAGGGTGCAAAGGGCGCAAAACAAGCCGCTCCCGCAGTTCAAGCCGCCGAGGCAGATGATGAAATCCACACACAGGAGGTGGTCATTAACGGCGAAACCTATCTCATCGATACCGAAAACAATCTCTACTCTAGCGTATCACACGAACAAGTCGGCACATATAACGCCGAGACAAACGCAGTTGTCGCCTGCTAAATTATAATAAAACGCAGGGGGCGAAGCCCCCCTGCGACCCCCCAACTGGCCTTTCGGCATAGGAATTGCTATTTAATCTGTAATCTACTTAACTAACCTCTCTTTTTTTATTATTTTTTCTATCAAGGGTATAAAATTAATTCCTGTATAGCCTTATATTCCCGTAAAACTACTCTTATGTCTCGTTTTATTTGTGAAGTCTGCGACTTTTCCGCACCCACACGCAGTCGATATTACAAACACCTTTCGACGCAAAAACATATAACTAATGCGAGCAATTCCTGTGTCGAAGAGTCTTCGACCGGCGAAATCGTTGCAGGCAACAACGATGCCCCCTCTTCCGATACATTGGCGAATCACGACGATTCTTTGCAAAACATCGTGGTCGAGTCGCCTGATAGCAATAGTGATGCCGACGATGCCGACGATGCCGACGATGCCGACGATGCCGACGATGCCGACGATGCCGACGACGCCGACGACGAATACGATAGCAATAGTGACGCCGACGATGCCCCGGATGTTGCCGAATACGATAGCGATAGCGATATTGATGACTATTCGTCCAATGATATTACACCATCCGATGTATATTTTACACTTCACGAACTGCTCGAGAAAAACATAAAAAATATAAATCAATACAATTTATATCTTGAATATTTGACGTCGGTTCATCAAAACATGTTAATTATTCTCCCCGTCTTGACCGCTATTTTTGGATTTTACATTGGACGGCATTGGTAAGTGTTTGCACTTATTCGTCGCAATTTTTCTTTTCAGTAATGTTAGTTTCCCAAGGTCTATATCCTGTTTCAACTTTTGTTCGATTTGTTCCTTGCACATATTACATATCACGTACTCCGTGTTTCTGTGATGAGGAAATATCATGCAGCACCTATCGCCCCTACACACACCGTCTCCACATCTGTCGCAGCATAACAGTACATCTCCTTCTCCACACCTCTCGCAGAATTCCTTGTCGAGACGGCTCTTATATGACGTGTAAATCATATGCATCGCATCCATATTTCAATTTTGATTATTATCTATTTGAGTAAAAGTTTGTTGAATTGAATGGTTTTCAAAAATACCATTCAATTTTGTCGGAATATGGTAACCATTTTTTTTGCATTCCATTTTTTCACACCATCATATAACCGCATGGAATGCAAACCAGATTCTCATTATTATTCGCCCAAGCTTTTACACCATATTACAACACATGATCTAGGTCCGTTCGTCTTGGACATTTTAAATGCAGATGTCTTACTAGAGCCGTTTTTCAAAACTCCGCTTTCGCTTTCCGATCAAGACATCAAGTGTGAATTGTGCAACTTTTTGCATCTCGACCAACCCGAAATCACATTCGCCAATATATGCGCGCTTGTCGGACACATTGTTCTCTACCAATATCCGGCCAGATACTCCGCCAATTATCATCTTCGCTTCGTTCGCGTAATAGACGCCGATGAATCCAATCAAACATTCGTTGTATCTCTCCCTTTTATTTCATCCAGCAATTCCACAAGGCCCTGCAGCAATTCCGCTTGCAATCGGCCAGTTGGGGGGTCGCAGGGGGGACTTTACATCGCAGAAGCCCCCTGCAGCAACACCTCATGCGAACAAATTTATAATCTACGTCGCCGATCAACTGCCTTTCGTATTTGGGTTCCAACTCGCATGTATTGCGACAAAATGGTCGATTTTGTTGGTTGATCGGCAAAAGGGTGTTTATTTGATGTAAAATTGATTGTTTGATCTCAATTTTACATTCACCATACAACCATATTCATTACTATGTCCTGCCGAAAATACTCAGTCAATATCTATGAAACCATGGAAAATGGTTATGCCGGTAAATTATTTCAGAACAACTATTCCGAAATGTTCATTGAACTGACCACCAAAAAAATTGTGTGTAAGCGCACTCACCAAACCGCTGTTGTCCTCACTACTGCCGTTACGAAGACCATACACCTCCCTGCTCACACGAACGCAAAAGACTCTCTTTGGTATGGTCCGTCGCTCGTGTAAGCCATCGAAAAATGCTGCGTGTTATTCGTATTTTTTACCCCTTCAATCGTTTTCGATATTACATCGCGACCCCTCTATTACTACACTCTTCGGTTGATGCGTATTTTCCATGATTTCTTTGCATGTTTTTTTCCCACCCACCTTTGTCGCATCAAACATATGCAACACTGCGAATACCTGGCCGGTTAATGCCGAACTCAACGCATTGTTGTATTCATTGCTATGTTCATATTGGCTATTGTATTCCGCAACATCTCTATTATACTCATCCACATATTGTGTGTAATCTCCGTCATAATCTGATGTTCTGGGTTTGGTTCTACACGATCGCTTCAGCCTTTCATACACTTCTTCGCGGACTTCTTGCAGGACTTTGAAGACTAACGTTCCAATTTCATATCCCTTTTTTTGGAACTTGTCTGTGTATTTTCGGAATTCTGCATCTCCGTGCAATGTCCAATATTCTGGCCCCTTTCCGTGCTCCCGCTCCTTCACATAATGCACCCCGTCATGCACATTCGACGTCTGTACGAAATTCATGTGTTGTGGATTCTCACGCAGGCATTCAAAGAATATTCTATGGGCATTGTCCGCCAAACCGACCTGCCTTTCTGCAACCGCCTTCGCATTCTCTCGGAAATAATCCGCACATTTCACGGCATACCGACTTATGAAATCGTGGATGGTTTCCGCCTCCTTACAATGGTTCTCCAAATAATAATTAAAGGTTATTTTTCGATTATCGTTGTTCGTGGTGTTTCCCATCTTCGGGGCTATTTCTATAAACTTATTTACTAACTCTTTTGTTGTTTCCTGATTTCCTTTTATGATTGTATTTGCAAGTTCCTTATTCGCTTCTTGTGCTGCTTCTTGATACTTTTCGATCATAAGCATGAACATGGATTTCATCTCCTTATTTTCATTTCTCTCTGCAATCAGTTCTTTTACCAAGCGCTCTATGATTTCATCTTTGAGGAATTGATTCGCTGGTTGCGGGGCCTCTGACTTAGGCGGATTTTGTACCACGGCGCATTTCTTTTTATGTTTGCATAACCCCGATTTATGTTTATAACACTTTCCACATTCACATGTATATTCCAATACTTGGGGTAATTGTTTAGAATTATTATCCGTTGTTATCCGAATGTGTTTTGCAGTGCTCAAATGGCGATTAAAATCCTTTTTGTTGCTGCAGTTAAAGTTGCAATTTTCGCAAGTGAATTTCATCGGCGAAACGAAGGTAAGTTTATTATCCATAATTATCCTTATATATCCTATATGTGGATAATAGAAAAACCCCTAAACCCTTTTCCGCACAAATTATTTATACTTCCTTGAAAAATCTGTCGCAGCCATCCCAACTTTCTACAATAGCAAAACACTGCATTATGCTGCCGTTCATCATTTTGAGGGTTTCCTGTTTTCAATTCCTTTCCAATATAGTCAAAACGGAGAGGAAAAGATTCTCCTTTTGAGCCAGCCACCAACTTCTATTTTCTAGAGTATTTTATTGTGGGAACTACTTTAGTGGGATACTAAACACCCTTTTTTGGTTGTTCTATAAGACACTACCCTATAATGTTGTATAGTACGACAACGATCTATCGTTCATCGACCACTTTATGCAAGTCTCTATAAAGAATGTCCAAGATTACCACACTAGGACTTATCGAGAAATGAGTAAGATATCAAGAAATGAGTAGGATATTGAATAATGAGTTTATGATTTCTTTGATACAAGATATTCGTAAAATTCGGCGAATATAGACGGCGCTTTAGTTATGGGATCCTCGTTTAATAATGTTGCTGTGGGGGGACGTTGTTTTGAAGAAGCCAACAGAAGTAATTCCGCCTTTATGAGTTTCATCTCCTTTTCTGCCTGTTGTTGTAATCGTTTTTGATGCGCCTTTTTATCGCTTTCGGTTTCCATTTCATAAATCTTGGACATTTGTTTTTTAAATTCGGTCTTATCAAACAATGGACGATTGTTCACCATGGTTATATACACTGTTGCAAGAAAAAATTTGTGGTTAAGGGTAGCAAGACCCCCTTTTTTCATCGGTATATATATAGGATGATAACGCCGGAAGCACAACAAACTCTTAATAAAATTGTTAATGGTTATACGGTTAAGGACAAGTTTTATGGAACTGCCGCTGTAAATAAAGCAAAACTATTATTTTTCGGCGATGATAAATTAGATGCTAATAAATGGGCAAAGAGATGGACCCTGGATGAGCAAAACAAGGCTATATATGTTACATTTTTGGTAAAAAAGATCAAACACAGTTATTTGCATGCAAAATTCATTATTGGTGAAGGCGCCCGTTTATCCGTTCTTGGACAAAGAACTATACACAAGCCCAAAACTGTAGCCAAGCGTGGTGGTCGAAGAAATATAACGAGACGGAATGAACGTTGAGAAAAAATTGATTTTGTTACCAATTTTGCATACACCATACAATTACTTGAAACACAATTACACCGTATTATGGGAGGCTGTTTTTCAAAAGGGGCTGCATCCGAGTTAAAAAAAGTATGTTTTATTTGTCGAGAACCTATTAATACACAGTTATTAATACGTTGTGCTTTTTGCAAAATGATATTACACACCGATTGTGAATATGATTTTAGCAAAGAATATGGGAATGAAACCTATTGCAAATGTCCACATTGTATGAGTATCGGAACTCTTGTGACTCGACCAAATCCGCTAATGGAACAAACAAATCCGATAATTGAGCCTTCGCTTCCTGTTTAAGGGAACGTAGTTCCCTTAAGATCCCTCCTTTTAAGGGAACTACGATGACCTAAGACCCCTCCTTTTAATGGAAATCTTGGACAAGATGATACAAAACAATATTGTATAGGGGGTTTTGTACCTTACGATGCAAGGTTTTACGTATTACTTCAGAGGTGTTTTGTATCATGTTGTCCAAGATTTACCTTAAAAAGGACTTATCGAGAAATGAGTAGGATATTGAGATTCCGGGTAAGGGAACTACGTTCCATTACGATCCCTCCTTAATCTTGGACAAGATGATACAAAACAATATTGTATAGGGGGTTTTGTACCTTACGATGCAAGGTTTTACGTATTACTTCAGAGGTGTTTTGTGAAGGGTTGTCCAAGATTAAGGGAACCAAAGGTTCCCATAAAATTGATTCTTTTTTTTTCTTCGCCGTCTATACACAATTCTCTTTATACATTATACACTTTACAACATGGTCAAAAACACTTCCGGCGGCTCCAAACACAAGGGACTCGCTCGCAAAGACGTCAATTCTTCTTTCTCTTCTGACTATGTACCTCGCAACCCTGCTGAACGCTACGCTAAGGTCACCAAACTTCTCGGCAACGGCATGTGCTACGTCTCTCTTTTCGATAACGACCTTTCTTCGATCTCTCACGACTCTCTCATCTGCCACATTCGCGGCGTTTTTAAATCCAAAAATAAACGCCAAAATACTATCTCTATCGACTCTTTCGTTGTTGTCGGCCTTCGCGATTGGGAATCCTCTCAACACAAATGCGACCTCATCGCTATTCTTCACTCTCCTTTACCTTTACTTCATTCTGAACTTCCTTTCGAATCTTTATTTATTAATAATCATTCCTATATTACGCCTCACTCTCTCTCTATCGCACCTTCCGATCATATTGACCTCTCTGATATTTAATTAAGGGAAACT
>Ga0214919_10000820_pt1 | contig 52923 bp, 48 predicted proteins | sample LL1503_MetaG_FD_177994 | JGI IMG/M metagenome (GOLD analysis project Ga0214919, IMG submission 177994) | Freshwater microbial communities from Lake Lanier, Atlanta, Georgia, United States - LL-1503 | ecosystem: Environmental > Aquatic > Freshwater > Lake | place: USA: Georgia | collected...
AACATCTATAAATTCTGAAGGTAAAACACGTAATACAAAAGAAAGACCAAAATGTCCAAATTGTAAAAAAGTATTAAAATATGAACAAAATTACATAGAAAATCCATACGTTAAACCATTATCTCAAACACATACTATTGTAATGTCTCATAATTTAAATATATTACATTATATGTATAAAAAAATAGTATCAAAAAATTTGGCAAGCGTAGGGTATTATATAGGAGGTATGAGTGAGTCTGAGCTTAAAATGAGCGAAAAAAAACAAGTAATATTGTCCAGTTTTTCAATGGTTTCTGAAGGTTTAGATATTTCCACATTAAATGCTGAGTTTTTGATAACTCCTAAAACAGATGTAATTCAAATAGTAGGTAGAATATTAAGAGCTAAGCACGCTTTTTCACACCCTATAATTTACGATTTTGTTGATACACACGATTTATTTCAACGTCAATGGTTAAAAAGAAAATCTTATTATAAAAAACAAAATTATAAAATAATAGGCATTGATAGTTACAATTATGATTCAAATATTACTAAATGGAAAGTAATATATCAATCAATAAATAATGAAAAAAAAATATGTTTAATTAAAAACAATGATAATTCTGATGAAGATTCTAATGATAATTCTGATGAAGATTCAAAAAACTCAGATGTTTTTTTACATAATAAATGTTTACTAAAAATTAAAAAATAAAACTATTTAAACAGTTTGTATGCCTTTACCAGTAAAATGGTTATAATTATCAACACAATTTACGTTTCCACTTGTAACTGTATAAGGGGTCGGATTTGCTAAAGCTGAAGAACTCGCGCTTAATACTCCGCCAGTGGAATAAGTAGGCGTGTTTGGAACATTACTTCCATATTGACCACCCATTTGTTGTCTACGACGTCTACTAACAGTTCTATTTCGTCTGCTTGAACGTTTACTCATTCGCCTACTTCGTCTTCGTCCACCCGCAATGGCAATCGATTTTGCGATCATTCTACTTTTAGAAAGCTGTTTCATAATTTGCATTTTGGTTTTATTTAGTCCGCCTTTCATCTTCTTATATTGTTTAGTGATATTTTTAATTTTTCTTTTTAATTTTAATTTTTTTCCGCCCCTCATACAAGAAGTTGGTATTTCATTGCTTCCAAACCCAGCCGCATAACTGGAACTATCTTTATTTACAAAATCTCCATTAATATTTGACCCTGGTGTTTGATTTCCGTATCCTAAAAATGACATTTATATATTATATATTTATTGTTTATTTTTTCCAGTAATATATATTTCATTCAATTCTTTTCTATTTACTAAACTTGAGTTTTCATTTGCGATTTTATTTGGAACCCATTTTTTGAACTTATTATTATAAACACAATACATTTTATATGACTTATCTAAATGTACGAATTTATCTGCTCTATCATCCTCAAATTCATCTTCATCGTCACTTTCTTCTAACGCATCTAAATTATCATTTTCCTTAATTTTTCGAAACAATTTGTTCATAAATACACTTTTATTATAATCCGGAATGTATGCGGTATCATATAACAGTTCGCATGAATTATCGTCACAATATAAATGATATATGTCATTTTGTACATCAGGCTTCACGTTAAATATTAGTTCTCTCTTTGTAATATGTGTATGAATATTTTTGGTAAAAATCTTATTTGTATTTTGTATTTGTGGTGTTGGAAGAGGTATAGAAGGAACTATAGTAGACTCTATTTTTTTAAGAGAATCATTTGTAATAGTAGATGCTGACTCGCTATTTAAAAAATAATTTATATTTTTATAAGGTACAAATAATAACACATTTACTTTATTAAATAAAATAAATTGGATTTTTGATATTTTATATTGGATATTTTCTATATCTTTTAAAAGCTCTTCTAAATTATTTTTAATTAAAGGCAATCCAAAAACAATAAAAGAATTATTATACGATTTTTGTTTAATATGATGCGTCATTATTTCATTCATGATGCTTAATTTTTTACCCCATTGAAATGATGTTACATTTTTTCCCTTATAATATAATACATTTTCAATTGTAAAAAATGTGTTTCCCTTGTAAAACTGTGTTCCATAAAAGATTGTTCCATAACTTAACTCTGTTGAAAAACAAGAGTTCATTATTTTGATATTTGTAATTTTATAATTGTTATTGTTATTATTATTGTTATTATTATTGTTATTATTGTTATTATTGTTATTGTTATTATAATTGAAAGCTAATTCCATAATAAAACAAACATCTTGGTTTCTATAATTTGTAAACCAAGCAAAACATTTTTTTCCTTCAGGAATAGCAGTTACATAATCTAAATTATAAACTTTCTTATGTATAATATTTTCATAAGAAAGTTTCACACTCGGGAATTCGTCTAATATTTCTTCATAATTTAATTTCAAATAAGACATTGTTATATATTATGATATAAACAAACCTTTATATACCTTTTTTAAATTTAAAATATTATTTTATATGGAAATTATATTTCTCTAAAAACTTGAATATGCGCTAGATTCAGAAAAGGTCTTTAAATTATAACTTTCAACACTATTTGAGTTATCTATTTTTTTTTTTAAAAAATTCTTTAATTCAATTTTCATTGAATTTTCATCTGATTTTTCATTTGAATTTTCATTTGAATTTTCATTTGAATTTCTTGGTAATAAATCAATTTCTGTATAACTAATTTTATTGTTAGATGTAATACTGTTCGTATTTTGTTTATCCGATAATGACATTACATTAAACATATTTTCATATTTTTGGGTTGGAGAATTTACTAAATCTTTTATTTTTGGAACAGTTAATGTTGATTTAAAAAAATTAATTAAGTAATGAACTAAAAAAATTAATATAATTGATAGCAATGTAATTTTAATACTCCAAAATAACATATAATATCCTAATATTAGTTTAACAAGGATAAAAACACATTTAAAATTTCTTTATGTAAAATAACATCAATATTTTCTGTATAAAAAACTTCAAAATAAAAATTATTTGGCAAGAAATTCTCGTATTTATTTTGAGTATCATAATTATTATCATAATTTGGTTTCATATTTTTTACACCTTCTATTACTAAATTAATAAGATTCTGGTTTTGATTCTTTAAATTATTTGCGTTAGGTAAACCAAAATAAAATTTTGTAATATTTATCGAAATATGATCTGGTGGTATTTGAGATACATCTGTATTTTTAATATCAGTTTCATCAATAATATAATTGACACCGTTTAAACTTTTATTTACTACATTTTCATTTGATATAATACGTTTATAACAATTATTATGATCAATTAAATATATTCCTTCATCACAATATATTTCGACTATATCTTTTTTACTAAGAAAATAGGTATCCAGTTTATCAAATTTTTTAATTAATTTAATTGGATTATAATTTTCAATATAAATTTTCATTAATAATTTATTAATTGTAAACTATTTAAACCTATTCATAAAACAATATATATTAAAAATAGAAATGGCCTTAAATATTGTAATTATTGAAAAAACGGGTGTTTTAAAATCGCTTGCTATTAAAGAATTCAAAGAAGAAGAATTATTTAAAAAGTGTGGGTTTAAAAAAGCCGAAGATTTTGTAAAGCAACATGAATGGAGTATGAAGACAGAAGGCAGGAAATTTATAATACAGGTTTTTGCTAAAAGCGAAGGCAGACCTAATAGTGAAAATAAATACGATTTTCCTCCGCCAATAGATACTAAATTATTTTTCGGTAATTGTGCTATAGTAGCAAAAATGAGAAACGATGATGGATCTATTAGTTTTACAAATTTATCATTGGAAATGTGGGAAAGAATGTATGAGAAATTGTTTGGCGGTTTTGAAGATTTAACCACAAATGCTGCCGAAGATGAGAATGAAGAAGACGAATTAGAGAATGTTCCGAAACATAAGAAGACCAAAGATGGATATTTGAAGGACGGATTTGTGGTAGATAGTAGTGATGGTGACGAGGATGAAGAGGAGGAGGATGAAGCAGAAGAGGAAGAGGAAGATGATAGTGAAAGTAATGTAGAGGAAGATGGTGAGCTTGTTCTAGAAGATTTAGGATCTGAATTGACCGAAGAGAGTTATGATTATGAAAGCGAAAGTGAGAACGATGATACAAACAAGAAATAAAGGTATAAATTGTAAAAAAGTATAAATTGTAAAAAAGTATAAATTGTAAAAAAGTATAAATTGTAAAAAAGAAATATATATTTTATTATTATAATAAAATGAATTCTTTTTTTGTTGGAAATAAATCAAAACCATCCTTTTTAGTTGAAGTTATACCAGATAAAAAAATAGTAAGTATTTATAAACCAGATAAATATAGTAAAAATCAAGAATTTCATGATAAATATGCGCTTGGAGAAATGGTAATTACAACAAAGTTTAATAATATTTATTTTATTGAAAAACCAATTTCATATAAAGATTTTTTATTTGTCCCAGAAATAATTTTAAAGATTAAAAAAAATTATTTGGTTGTTTCAAAAACAATTAAAGAAAAAGAAGATGGAAGTTTTGAATAAGTCTAGGTTAATAAATATATAAAAAAATTGATATTGATTTAAATATATAATTTGTATATAAATCAATATAATATGTCCTCTACAAGAAAGATTGAAAACCCAGACAAGTTTCGTGTAAATATTAAAGATAAATTGAACTTCATTTTAGAAAATGAAAAGCACAGTTTAAATTTAGAAAAGGGTATATATAATTACGCTTTGAAAGAAGCGACCAATAGAAAAGTTCTTAAAAAGTGGGACAACCCTTATTTTGTCCAAATTTACATTGACCGTTTGCGAAGTATATACACTAATTTGTCTAATAAAGAATTAATAGATCAGGTCAAAAACGGGTCAATTAAGGCGCACACAATTGCCTTTATGACGCATCAAGAAATGCAACCAGATAAATGGAAGGATCTTATTGCTGCTAAAACAATCCGAGATACACATAAATTCGAAACAAATATAGAAGCTTCTACAGACACCTTTACATGTCGCAAATGTAAATCTAAAAAGTGTACTTATATGCAAATCCAAACGCGTAGTGCGGATGAGCCTATGACTTTGTATGTAACTTGTATTGAATGTGGTAACAGATGGAAAACGTGTTAATAAATAAAGATTCATTCTTTCAAGTCTCTTAGGAACCATATTTCTTCATTATCATTTTCATTTTCATTTTTGAAAGTTTCTGATAATGTTTCAAAGCTATTATTTTTTTTATTGTTTGTCTTAAAAATATAACGTTTGAAAATTACAAAAAATAAGTTATCAATCAAATCTCTAATATTTATCATTATATAAAAATATAAATAAAAGATTTTGCGTAAATTATTATATAAAGATTATAAATAATTTATTTATAAATGGAAGATAATATATGTTATATACCGGTTTCAATTGGTGAATTATTTGATAAATACACTATTTTACAAATTAAACAAACACGCATTAAAGATCAAAAAAAAATAGCTATTGTAGAAAAAGAATTATCTTATTTAAAAGAATTTATAGATAAATATAACTTAGAAGAAACCATAGTACATGAATTAAAAGAAATAAACGAAACATTATGGACTATTGAAGACAAAATAAGAGAGAAAGAGAAAGAACATAAATTTGACGAAGAATTTGTTAAATTAGCGCGAAATGTGTATATAACAAACGACAAAAGATGCGAAACAAAAAATAAAATAAACACAATTTTAAAATCAGGACTACAAGAAGTAAAAAGTTATTCAAAATACACAAATGATAATAATAATGAAATTATAAATATTGGCATAAATAATCCTAATCCTAAACCTAAAACTAAAAGCCAACAGATTGAAGAATTAAATAAACAAAATGAAAAATTATCTAATACTTTTAATTATAATGAATTAGTGAATAACTATAATAAGATTATAGATTTAGACCCACAAAATAGAAATAAATATTTACAAAAAATTGGTGAAATTTACGAAAAACAGACTAATTTTGAAAAAGCGATCGAATATTATGAAAAAGTTTTAAAAAATGAAAAATATGATATTTCAACAATAGGTGTTCTAAGTAATCAAGTAGGAGTATGTTATCATAATTTAAAAAAATACGAATTGGCAATCAGTTATTTTAAGAAAGTATTACTTATTAAAGAAATAAATGATGTATATTGTAATATAGCTACGTGTTATGTAGCAATGAAAAATTATAAAGAAGCAGAGTTTTTTTTATTAAAGTCATATAAGTTAAATAATAATGATATAAAAACAAATAATTCATTAGGAAACATATACTATTATATAAAAAAATATGATAAATCAATAGAATATTACACAAAAAACAAAAATAATGAAGATAATTACGAGCATAAATATAATTTATCATTTGCTTATTTAGCCGGAAAGAAATTTAAACAAGGATATACATTATATGAAAACAGATTAAAAGCCAATAATATAAATAAACAAACCGGAGTAAAAGAACGAGTAGACATTCCTGGATTACAATATTGGAATGGTAAAGATATTTGTAATAGATTATTAATAGTATATGAACAAGGAATAGGTGATAATATTCAATATTATAGATTTATAATTGAGCTATCAGAAAAATATCCTAATATGAAAATAGATTATTTCTGTAAAAAAGGAATCTCGTATCTTTTTAATACTTATAATAATATTCAAATTATTGAAAATGTAAATATACCAGATTATGATTATACAATATTTATTATGTCTTTGCCTAAAATATTAGATTTAAAAACAATCGAACCAAATAAAGTAAATTACATTAAAACAAATGAAGAAAAATTATTATTTTGGAAGAGAAAAACTAGTTCTTTAAAGAGATTTAAAGTTGGAGTTGTATATAACGGATTATTGAGTTCTTTTATAGAAAAATATATACCTTTACAAGAATATGAAAAATTATGTGATTTAAATATTGACTTAATTTGTATTCATAGAAAAAGCGAAGTTGAAAATGATTTAAAAAATATTAATTTTCGTGATAAAATAATTCATTATTCTATTGATAAGGATGTGCCGTTTGAAGATACGATTCATTTATTGCAAAACATAGATTTACTTATAACGGTTGACACATATATAGTTCATTTAGCTGGTATTTTAAATGTAAAAACATGGCTATTACTAGGAACATCTGAATGGCGATGGTCTGATGATAAAAATAAAACGTATTGGTATGATTCAGTAGAATTGATTAGAACAAAAGAAAAAGAAGAATTGAAGGATTTGATAAAAACTGTTAAAACTAAACTTATAGAAGTTTTAAAAACTTATACGCCTAGTATAGATATTGATTTACAAGAAAACACAATGGCTGATGAATTAGATGAAGAAAGAACAGGACTAAATGATTTAGATCTAGGCTGGTGTCAAGGCTATATGGGGCTTAAATATCATATGGAAGAAGCGCTTATTGAAAGTAATTTAAACCCTTTAACCGCTAATCCTTATACACCAATAGCATTGTTTTCTAAAAAATATTATAATGATATTAACGAATTAAATCATAATAAAAAATATGATTATTGTTTTATTGGTTCAATTAATTCCTGTTATGAGAGAAGAAGATGGGTAATAGATTTTGCGAAAAAGAATTTTACAATTAATTCTATATTTATTAATACAGATGATAATTTGAATTGGGAATTATTAGGAGCATTTGATTATTCAAAATTGAAATTAGGGTTTTGTCCTAAATCAAATCATGATCCAGAATCAAAGGCTGTTCAATATCGTGTAGTTAAAGAAAATATATATTATTTTGAAACAATGTGTCAAAGTAAATTTATATTGTGTCCAGCAGGTGATTCCTCATGGAGTTTTAGATTTTATGAAACATTGATGTGTAAAAGTATTCCTATTGTTGAAAGTTGGCATCATACATATAGAACAAAGGAAGAGGCAAATATAAAATATAATTATGTGTTATTTAATGATACTGAAAAAGATATATTATATGATGATTACGTTAATGAAAATACAATAATTTTTGAAAATAATCACTTGATAAATTATAAATAAAAATAAATAATTATAAATAATATTTTTATAATTATTTTTTATCAATTGTCACTTCCTTGGCAATTTTCTTTAAAATTTTGTTGTTATTTGTATCATTATTTGAGCAAACGGCTTGAATCATTATGTGCGAATATACATCAGCTTTATGGGATTTACTACTGGAACATTCTGGATTCTTTTGTTTCCATTCTTTAACCATCTTACTGTTTTTATTTGCAATATCTTCAATGGCCTTTAACACTTTCTCATTTTTTTCGTTTTCCTTTTCCCATTTATCATCGTCTTTCACATACATAGTATCTCGTTTTGAATCACTACAATGAACAGGACGCTCAGTTACATCAAGGTCATTTAAGTTTTTCAGTATTATTTTAGATAGACCCTCTACATATCCTATTTTTGCCACATTTTCAAGATCACTTAATTGCAATTTAATGGAATCTACAAACTCATTAATATTCATCGCATTTTTACACGTTTCATTCAAGAAAAAATTAAGATTAAATGCTTTGTTATGTGAATTCGTGTGAGTTATATTGTTGTTATTATTATTGGTTATATTATTTTGAGATGTATCCTTCTTTACAATTTCTAGAATTAAGTTTTTAAATTCTTGATTTTGTTCAATAATAAATTCTTTAAAAAATTTATTTTCTTTTAACAATAAATCAATTACTTCTGTTTTTTCATTAACATTTTTTTGAAAAATATCTTCATTATTGTTAATAATAGTATCATCTTTATTATTTATTAAAGAACATGTTTTTTTGTGTTTACATAATGATGACATATGTTTATACTCTTTTCCACATTCACACAAAAATTGGAGATTTTTTTGTTCGTCTAAATTAGTCTGTGTTAGCCTAATGTGTTTTTGGGTTAATATGTGTTTTTTCCACTCACTGCTTTTAGAGCATTTATAGTGACAATTTATACAAGAAAAACTATTGGCGATTGTGATTGGTGTCAGGAGATTTTCCATTAGTATAATATATACTAATAAAAAATCTCCTAAATACTTTTTATAAAAATAATTATTTTCTTTTATAAAAAATAAAAAAAATATCGTAACAAATTGAAAATTTTTAAAAAGTCATGAGACGCTAAAAAATTTTATGGTCTTGTCGAAGGATTTTTCCAAGACCTTTTGACTTTTGCAAAAAATGGACAAAAATAAATGTCCATTTTTTGTTTGGCTCACCGACTTTTGAAAATCATATGTTAAAATATAAAATATATAATATTTTTATAATTATTTTTTATCAATTATCACTTCCTTGGCAATTTTCTTTAAAATTTTGTTGTTATTTGTATCATTATTTGAGCAAACGGCTTGTATCATTATATGCGAATATACATCAGCTTTATGGGATTTACTACTGGAACATTCTGGATTCTTTTGTTTCCATTCTTTAACCATCTTACTGTTTTTATTTGCAATATCTTCAATGGCCTTTAACACTTTTTCGTTTGTTTCATTTTCCTTTTCCCATTTATCATCGTCTTTCACATACATAGTGTCTCTTTTCGAATCGCTACAATGAACAGGACGTTCTGTGACATCAAGAGCGTTTAAGTTTTTTATAATGATTTTAGATAACCCTTCAACATATCCTATTTTTGCTACATTTTCAAGGTCGCTTAACTGAAGTTTTATTGAATCCACAAAATCAGAAATATTCATAGCATTTTTACATGTTTCATTCAAGAAAAATTGAAGATTAAATGTCTTATTGTGACTATTTGTTATTGTGTTATTATTATTTGTTATATTGTTTTGAGTTGTATCTTTCTTTACTATTTCTAGAATTAAGTTTTTAAATTCTGTATTTTCTTTTATTAAATAATTTATTAATTCGTCTTTATTCTCTGGTTTATTATGATCATCTGTATTTTTATTTTTATTTAAACATTTTTTATTATGTCTCCATAATCCTGCTCTATCATTATAATATTTATCACATTTTTCACATGAAAATTTTTTAAAGCTACTTTTGGCTACCAAAGTGTTGTCAAACGTTGTCAAAAGCGTTGTTTTTGTATGCTTAGATGTCAAGTAGTGTTTATCGATGTTACTTTTTTTACACGTTCCATAGTCACAATTTTCGCAATAAAAAATGAAGCTACTTTTGGCTACAAATTCGTTGTCATTCGTTGTCATATATATACAAAATATTAAATATTCCTAAATTCTTTTTTTTAAAATACTTTAAAAATATTTTTTTTATCGTAACAAATTGAAAAATTTGGAAAAAGTGGTGAGACGCTAAAAAATTTTATGGTCTCAATGAAAGGTTTTGCCAAGACCTTTTGGGCTTTTGCAAAAATGGACATTTATTTTTGTCCATTTTTTGTTTGGCCCACCGACTTTTGAAAAACATATGTTAATTTATATAATAAATTCTCAAAGTAACTTAAAGAAAATAATTCTCATTTGTAAGATTTTACTAAATCTTGAGCTAATAAATCATTACCTTTTGAATTAAATGCTGATGTATTATGGATTCGATGTTTAACAAGAATTTTGTCACAATTATAGAATTTTTTATTCATCTTTCTAAGTCGTAACCATAAGTCATAATCTTCAACACTATCCCATTTATTATTCCAAAAACACAATTCTTTTCTTATTACAGAACTTGAATTTATAATTGGGTTTACTCTAGTAAAATCAAAATTACTAATATCACCTGTAGGAATATATGGTACTAAATTTTTTTCACCAAAATATACACATCTCGTTCCAATTACATCGTAAATATGTAAAAACTTAGATTGTATTTCTAGTTTTTCTGGTTCCCATATATCATCAACATCTAAAATAGCTACATAATCATAACTACAATACTTTATCATTTCATTTAAAGTATTTGATTTTCCTTTTATATTGAAAAAATCAAGAACACGAACTTTATGTGATTTATCTTCATATTGTTTTGCTTTTAAAAACACATTCGACTTTTCAGGGTGTCCATTTACTCCAATTAAAAGTTCCCATTCACTGTAAGTTTGATTTATAACAGACATTACAGATTCGTCAATGAATTCAATACCATTATAGATAGGAATTAAAATACTTATCATTTTTATAAATTACAAATATATTATATTTGTATAAATATAACTTATAGTATTTTGCTTTCAATATTACATAAAATAGTATCAATATTTGCGATTTTATATTTATTAACAATTGTTGTAAAAAACAAATATTCAAAAATTCCAACTAATATAATAAACTGTGTTAACTTAAATATTTCTTTAATTAGTTCTGATTTTTTATAGTAGTATACAATGAAAATATCATCAATTTGTATTCTAATGGATTTTAATTCGTTTTTTGTATCGTTATTATGAGCTGATTCAATATTACTATTAATATCTTGTAATTCAACACAATTATCGTCATTTTTTTTATAATCAATTGCTATATTTTGCGAACTTTTGAAAGCCATTAACGAAGAGCTTGGATTACAAGATAGTTTATATATTTGATTGGTTGGAGATATATTTGTATCACAAAAAATGTTATAATTTTGATATATATCTTTTATAAATAGCATTACTAATAGAACGTTTATTATAATAATATATATAATACAATAATTGAATAATTTAGAGTTATAATTATCTAACCTATTTTGATATGTATTACAATTATTATTATTGTATTTATTATTGTATAATTCAATAAGTGTTTTATTATAAAAAGGTAATATGCTTGTTATATCATTTGAATCAAATAAATTAAGAATTAATTGCTTTTCATAAGGCATAACATAATAAATATAAAATATTACTTCAAACTCTGTTAAAAAGTATAAATGTAAAAAATGATAAAAAATTAATTTCATTCTTTATTTATTACTTGTGTATAATAATAAACTTATAAATAGTTTTATAAATTTATTTACATATTTTGAATTAATATTTATTATATAATTCACTTACTTTATTGAAGAAATCTTTGAAACATAAACCAGTTATCATATGGATTATTTTCTTGTAATAAACAGAAATCACTGCTTTGTGAAAATATACAATCAGCTATTATTATTTGGTCATCTTTAACTAAATAATTATTTGTTAAATATAAATCCAGCTTTTTATAATATGTTTCAACCCACCATTCAATCTTATCTTTATGACTTATAAAAAAACCACCAGCTATTGAATATTGATCTTCTAGAATTGGTATTGTAGGTAATCCTATAGTATTTTTATTATTGATTGTATTTTGTAAACTATTTACATATTGTAAATTACGATTTACTAATCCATACAAAACAGTATTTTTATTTATTTTTCCTATTTTGCTATTATTTCCCCATTTCATTAAATTGGATGTATTTATATCATTACCTCTATTACGAAAATATCCAATATCACACCATCCATAGTAATCAGTATCAAAATATTTATTTTTACATGTTTCATTTGTAAACCATATTTTTTCATTCCATAACATATTTACTTCCCATTCAACACGACTATTCAATAAATTATTTTTTGCGTGATTTTTAATCCATAATTCTTTATACTTATAAGTATAAAACTGGTCAACATTTTTTATGATAATTTTTATTCTAGGATTATTTTTTGTATCAATGTATTTTACGCTTTTTTCATCTGTATATATTACTAAGTAAAACTCATTTACAATTGAAATAAAGTTATTCATCCAATTAATGTAAGTAGTTTCATCAAATTTTGATTTTAAAATATAAAAACAACTAGAAAATGTAATTGACATTTATATTAATTACAATTAATATATATTTTTAAATTCATTTACTTACGAATATAAAATGCGTCACCCCATCTATAATTTTCACACCATTTTGTTTCCACTCTAAATAATCCAAATTTTTCTAAATAATTGTCTAATTCAGTAACAATACAACAATTTTCATAAACATAGTCAGAATTTACTTCGGTATAGATATAGTCTACCTTAGGTAAATATTCTTCCATACCCTTTAATGCTTTTAATTCAGCACCTTGAATATCTAGATTTAAAAAATTATACTCAATATTGTATTTATTTATAATATCTTTTAACATTTTAGTTTCTACTTCATATGAATTAGTATACCAAACATGAGGGTGAAAATGCTTATGTAATCCTAACTCTAAAATTGACGATGATTGTCCATTATTTGAACGGTTAAATTTAACAATTTCAACCTTATCAGACACTACCGCATTTTCAATAAAAGTATTAGGATATCTAGATTTACATAATTGAACTTTGTCTTCCAATGCTTCAATCCATAGAATCTTGTTATGTAAAATATAAACAGAATAATCCTTTATTTCTTCGCATTCATGAGCACCAACGTGTAAAATGCCTTTAAAATTAATATTATATTTTTTAACCAACTCGTGTAATGATATCAACATAATTTATAGTATTTATATATTAATATCTTTAAAATCTTTTTAATAAATATATTATTACAAAATAACTGGCTCTATCATATATTTATTATAAATACCACTAGAACCTTCCAATTGCGTCGGCCAAGTATATCCAACTGAAGAATTATTCTTTGATTCCCATAATCTTACATTAGATTTATGATGATGTATCAGTTTGATTTGATGACAAGGATTTAATAGTTTATAACCTAAATTTTCAATAAAAAATATAGTTAAAAGAGCTTCAATCCCAGGCGTATTTTGAATGTAATTAATATAATTTAAATCTTTGTTTTCTATAGCATTTTTTAAAATAGTTGAATTAAATATAAAAGCATCGTGAGAACCACCAAAATTATTAATTAAAGGACACTTTTCATCCTCCTCATGTCTTGTTAAAAAATAAGACAAATTACCATCATTTAAATAATCTATTAATTTATAATTTTCTTCGTTAATAAAAAATTCAATATCACTATTACAAATACAAAAAATAGTTTGTTCAAATGAACTACAATATAAGAACAAATCTTTATATGTTGGTTGAACCTCAAAAATTTTAAAAATAATTTTATTATAATTTGGGTGGTTTACATAATCAAAATTTAAAAATTTTTCATAGTCTTTACTAGAAATAAAAAGATGAACTTTATTTATAAATGGTTTTTGTAAATTAGAAGATAATGTATAATCTATTTCATTCATTCTTTTTGAATTACTTGAATAATAGTAAGATGAAACTGTTTCCATTTTATAAAATTATTATATTTATTATTTTAAATTAATTTAAAAATAAATATATTACTTTACGGTTTTATATTATTTTATTCTCAACAAATAAAATTAAATCTTTATTATTATTAAAACTTCTATGGAAATGAACATCATCATAATTTGATATATATTCTTTATTGGCAATATTCATATTTTTTATTAAATTCCACGTCTCTAATCTCTTTATTGGTCTATTCAATACTTTTAAATGAGGATAATTAATTAACATTGTATACATTATTTCTTGGTCAATAAACCACCCGTTCGAACCAGGAACACCATTATAAGATTTTTTATATGTATTAATAATTCTATTTTTTATATCTTCTTTGTTATTTATATTAAATACCTTTTTCCATATTGATGGATGTGCAGCATTATAACACATATATATTTGATTACTGTCAATATGTCTATAATAAATAAAATCATCTATAGTAAAATTTTCTAAGTTATTACAATAATATATTGAATTTGTAGGTAACATATCCATATCTGTTATCATAACTAGCTCATTATCTGGAATATTATCTAATAACGCCGGGTAATAAATTCTTAAATTTTGTGCTACAAATGCTGTATTTAAATCTAAATTTTCATCCCAAAGAATAATATTATCAGAGTACTGAATAATTTCCATTGGTATTTGTTTTCCGACAAAAATAGCTATAAATTTAATACCAAATTTTCTCCAAAATAATATTTGTTTTGGAATAAATAAATAATAATTTGGGTTATCATTTACAGAAGCAACTACAGTTGTTAATTTCATTAAATATGTAAATTATAAATATACAAAAATAATTATAATTTAACTTACTAAATAAATATAATAAAATAAATTCATAAAAATAAATATAAACTTTATTATAATTTAAAAAACAAATATATAATTATATACATTATGACTACAATACCTAAAATAATTCATCAAATCTGGATAGGAACAAAACCAGCTCCTACAAAATTAATGGATACATGGAAAGATAAAAACCCTGATTATACCTATATTCGTTGGAATGAAAAGGAAATTAAAAAACGAAATTTGACTCTTAATTGTTTAGATAGAATTAATGAAATTGAGGAAATAAATGGTAAAGCTGATATAATTCGGTGGGAAATATTATATGAATACGGAGGTGTATTTCTGGATGCGGATTCTATATGTATTGAACCTATTGATAATGTTTTAATGAGTAAAAAATGTTTCTCAGGATGGGAAAATGAAGAAGCAAGGCCTGGTTTAATTGCTACCGGAACTATGGGATTTCCACCAAGACATCCATTAGTCAAAAATGCGATTGAATGGATAAAATTAAACGAAGTTTCTTATGCGAAAACTACTAAAATGGCGTGGCATAATGTTGGTCCAGGATTATTAACACGACTATATGATACAAAACTATATCCAGGATTACACATATTTCCCAGTTATACATTTTTACCTTATCATTTTACAGGTAGGGAATATACAGGTCATGGTAAAATTTATGCTTATCAAGAATGGGGGTCCACAAAGCAAAGTTATGAAACGATGAATACTGTAGAATTACAAACACAATTTTTACCACCATCTGAAGATAAAACTGTATCTGTATTAATATCAAGTTATAATACAAAAGCAAAATATATACAAGAATGTTTAGAATCCATCAAATCTCAACAAGGCCATTTTAATATGGAGCTTGTATGGATAAATGATGGCTCAAATGAAATGAATACGATACTCTTGAAAAATTTATTAGAAAATTTTCAAAATACAACGCGTTTTACAAATGTTGTTTATATTGAAAATGATGGAAATAAAGGATTAGGATATACATTTAATAGAGGAAATATTTTATGTAGTAATAACATCATTTTTAGAATGGACAGTGATGATATTATGGTTCCAAATAGATTAAAAATACAAATTGAGTATATGGTAAATAACCCACAAGTTATGATATGTGGTGGTCAAGTAAATTGTTTTAATAGTAATGGCGCAATTACAAGTTCCACGAATCATAAATCATTGTCATTAGAAGAATTTAAAAAAAATCCTAGCCATTGGTTTCTAAATCATCCGACAGTTTGTTATCGAAAAAAAGCAGTATTAGAAGCAGGAAATTACAATATAAATATTTCAAGAATGGCTGAAGATTTTGAACTATGGTTAAGAATGTTAAAAAAGTATGGATATATTCATAATATGAGTGAGGTATTATTAAATTATCGTTTACACGATGGTCAATTAACACATCAAGGTGGTAAAGAAGGCAGTCAATATTGGACTACATCAAGAAATGAAATGATACAAAATATAATCATGAATTAAATAATTAATTAGATTCTTATACATTTTAATATTTATTTGAAAATTCTTTATCTAAGTTAGTCATAAGGGATTTATAATTAACCTCTCTTTTTTCTATATCGCTAAAATTTTCATTTTGTATCACAGTTAATGGTGTAATTAAAAACCATGAATCTTGCTCTTGTAAACGAAACCAATGCTTGTCTATTGCGTGTTGATTTGCCTTAGTAGGTTCTTTTATTAGGTTATTAATACCTTCTTTATAATTTTGTATTAACTTATCATAATAAGTGTTTTTTACTATATATCCAGTAGCTGTTTGAGACCGAAATACTTTAACACAATAATCTCCATATTGAATATATGGTTTGTAAACATTTCCAGCCAATAAAATTACATCCCAGACCTTATTTATTTTTAAAAACTTATTTAATTGTTTTGTAAAGAGTTCACTATCTAAAAATGTGATATCATCTTCCATTACCAAAATGTGGTCCCAGTTATTTTGTTTAGCCTTTTCTATACACTTTAAATGACTCATACTGCAGCCAAGAGCTCCATTACCATTAGGCAATTCTATGGCATTAAATCTCTCTGCTTTAATTCCAATTTTATCCAGTTCATTTTCAAGATGAGCCTTTCGGTCTTTTCTTTTTTCTAAATTGATGTAGTATGCGTTTTTTATATCGGCTATACTTTTTATAGTATTATTTGTAATAGTATTATTTATTATAGTATTATTATTTTCTGTATCCATTATTTACAATAATAAATATATATTATTATAAGTTTTTTAACAAATATTATTTTATTCGAATATTAAAATAAAATGATAGAAAATATCCAAGATAAATTCACACTTAGTGAAAAAATAGAAATTGCACATAAAATAAAACATATTACATTAGAAGATGCCGAAACAGATTTTATAAATTTACAAAAAATAGGATCAAATGCCGAAAATATGTCGCCACGTTGCCGCACTGGGAATAACAGTGTTGACTATTTTACATTTGTAGAACGTCTAAATACAAAGGGTAAATATGACGTCAATTTTTACGAATTTTTGACACATATTGATGAATTTAAACAAAAGAAATTTATAGGTACAATGATTAAGTATTACAATACAATTAAAAACAAAAATAATACAAAAAATGAATATGTTGTTTTAAAGGAAATATACAATATTTGTATAACAGCCATCAATATTTTTAGACCATTAGTAGCAATGGAAATTTATTCGAAATATAAACCGTTTTGTGTATTGGATTTTTGCGCTGGATGGGGTGGTAGATTAATTGGTGCTTGCGCTCTAAATGTTCCACAATATATTGGTATAGATATTAATGTTGGATTGGATCAATACTATAATAAAATAACTGATTTTTTTGGAGATGAAGAGAGAAAGAAAAGGTTAAAGGTTAAAACAACGTTCCAAATGTTTTATGAAAGTGCTGTTACTTTTGATTATTCAAAAATATCATATGATATGGTTCTAACATCACCACCTTATTATTTTTTAGAAAAATATTCAAATAATGTAATTTATGATTCAAAGACAGAAATGAAAGATAAATTTTATATTCCGGTTATTACAAATAGTTTTAATAATTTGAAGGAGCATGGATATTATTGTTTAAATGTGAATGAGCAAATTTACGAAGATATTTGTGTAAAATTATTAGGAAAAGCGCATGAAAAAATATCATTGAAAAAAAGCAAAAGACAAAACGAATATACTGAATATATTTATATATGGAAGAAAGGGTATAAAATATCACATGTTTTTTAAAATTGAATTGTATAAAAAATTGAATTGTATAAAAACTAATTTATAAAATACATAAATATTTAACACAAAAATGATTTCGGTAATTATACTAGCATTTATTGTATCTACAATTTTCATAATATTTATTATTAAAAAGAAATATTATGAATATATAAAAAAGGAAGAAGAAAAAGAACGCATATCCGATTTGGAATATAAATTTCAGTTTTACTCAGACAATATATTTTATATGACCGTTATAAAAATATTAATTAAAATCGGGTTTCTTAAAAACTTTGTTAATATTGATAAAATGATGGAAGACGCATTTGAATTATATTACGCAGAAGATAGTGTGTTTCGCGATGAATGTTACAAAAATGGAATAAGGCGCAGATTTATAGACTATATGGAAGAAAATAAGAAAAAAATATAAGAAAAATACAAATAAATAATATAACTCTAAAAAATACAAATACAAATACAATTATAAAAAATAAATTTATAATACACCGCCTAGACCGATTCTTGCGCTCGATCGTGCTTTTGGTTGGTATCCGACCGATCTTGCGTATTCCTTCGAAAATGGGTTATTGTCTTTATTTTTTATAATTGTATTTGTATTTGTATTTGTATTTCTTGTATTATTAATTCCAATATTAAATACATCTGTATTTGTATCTTTTTTTCTTTCAATCTCTAAAGCTTGAGTTAAGTTATATGGTATTGGTATACCTTGTGAAGTTAATTGATGTATCTGTTTTTCTAATTTTTCCATTATTGTCGGATAATGCGGAATATTTGCCCATGATTCATTATTATTAACAATCGTTCGCATTATTCGCATGTTATTGTCCGGATCAGTTATTTTTCTAGTAGGTTCTCTCAAGTCATAATTATGATAAACATCGTTTTCGAATTTAATGTATGTTAAAAAACATTGTATATTAATATAGAATATACGATCATTATGAACAGAAAATAAGTTATCATTATTATTTTCTGATTTCGAATCAATGTTATATTTTAATTGTGTAATTGTTTTAAGACCGTCAACTCCATTATCTTGAGTCATTCTTAACGGATCTTTCTTATTAATAATTCTTGTTATTCCGTCAAATAATTGTAAAATTTGTGGACTACCAATTTTGTAAAATTGACTTCTGTCAATAGAAATATTTGCCCATTCACATCTTTTTTGTAAAGCATTATCTTCCATACCCCATCCCCAGTAACAAGGATACCCATTAATTCGTTCGAAATCCGCGCCTTTAATAACAACAATTCCTCCTAAAGCGTGTGTATATCCATAATAATGTTTTACTACTCCAGGTTTCGTTGTATACTCAAAAATTTTTGTAAAAGGAATAGTGTCAATATCATTAAAAATAAAAATAATATCTTTATAGTCATTTGGATATTTTTCTTTAACTGCTAAAAAACCAATGTTTCTTGTTGCTCCTCTATTGAAACTTCGAGGGTCACATTGATGTGAGAAATAAATTTCGTAATCATCCGCGTCTTCAAGAATAAAACTCATATATTTACTAAAAAAAAACTTGTGCTGAATTCGATTTCTATAAGGAACAATAAAAACACGTTTTGGAGGGTTTTTATTTTCTTGACTTTCACTCATAATATTAAATAATTAATATTATAAAATTTGTTTCTAAACTATTATAAAGATTTTCAATCTTTTTAAACAGTAAAATTTGCGTATTTTTTTAAGATTACAGCAGGAATAAGATTTTCTTTATAAGTTTCTAATTTTTTAAAACATTTATTTATGGTAACCTCACTTATTTCGCTTATTTCTTTTACCTCCTTTTTACTAATATTCAATTTACAAATCTCAGCAATAAAGTAAATAACACCGGCTGCGATAGAATGAGGAGTATTTTCAGGCATTATATTTTCCTTCTCAATCTTCATTGATATGAAATGACATAACTTTGTCAGCTCATTATTTATATTTAATCTACTACAAAATCGGTCAATAAAGGCCTCTGGTTTGGTTTTACAAAAGTTTGTCTTGTCCTTATTTACAACATCCTTCTCTAAATTGTTTATAATAGTTAGGGCATTTTTACAACCCTTTGTTGCGCTTGTAGCATCCAAGTGAAATATATTTGCGATTTCTTTTGCGGTTCGAGGGAAATTGTTTATTCTACACGAAATATAAATTGAAGCCGCTAAAATACCGTCTCTATTATCCCCTCTAAATGAAAGCTCATATTCTGATATTTTTTTATGATACCTTATTGCGTCATCAATAATCATCTTAGGTATTCCGGCATTTTGCGCCATGTTTGTAATTGTCTGGAAATCGTCGTATTGTGATTTTTCTTTATAGGGCATTGATTGCCATTCAGTATAACGCTTGATTTTTCGCATTTCATAAGACATTGGGCCACAACATAAAACTTTACAACCATAGGAAGATTCTTCTAAAAGCGGATTGATAGGCATTCCGCATCGTGTAGGATCTGAATTCTGGTTATCATCTGCTCCGTAATATCTCCATTCAGCGCTCTGGTCTACAATGTCTTTATATATGATACCGCATTTTGAATTAGTACATGTTAGAAATCCTTCATCTGAAAATGCTAAAATAGATTCACATATTTCACAGACTTCCCTGTCACCGCACGCTCTATAGATACATTCTAAAGGAGCTTTGGGTTTTTGTTCATTTTCAACTTCATTGTCAAATATATTCCATAATTCTTTTTTATTAATAGTATTATGCTTTTTCTTTTTACTTTTGTCTGTTGTGCTCATTATATTCTTTTGTATAAGAAAGAAAAGAAATATTTAATTCAATTTTATTATATTATAATACTTTGATTTTACTATTATAATAATACTTCGATTTTACTATTATAATAATACTTCGATTTACTATTATAATAATACTTTGATTTTACTATTATAATAATACTTTGATTTTACTATTTATATATTTTAAATACAATTTATTATATATTTTTAAATAACTATAAATTATATGGGAAGCTTTTTTTCAAGAAATACATCAAATACAAAAACAACCGAAAATAGTTTTACTAATTTTTATGAAGTAATTGATTATATAGCCACATACTATATTTTGACAATGGATTTTAAGAGCTTAAGTAAATTAACAGAAAAAGAATATTGTGATAATTTAATTGTTTTAACATCGGATATTATAAAAAGATACTTTACAGACCTTGAAGTAACATATTTAGAACAAAGAATAAAAAAAGGATTAGAAGTGAATGAACTAACAAAAGACAATATTATATTTTTAAATAAAGACCAGCTAGAACAGTTAGATATTGAAAATGATGCGAAAAAAAGTATTCGAAAAAAGAGGGTTTGTCTAGGAATAGCTAAATATTATATTAAAATAGCACATTTATATGCCGCGATTATGATGACTATTAATCCAATTTACATATATAAAGATGAAACGGGCAACACTGTTAGAAGAGGTTTATTAGAGAAAAATCTAATTCCTAAAAATGCTAAACGGGTAAAGGTAAATGTTAATATTTGTGATAACCGGATAAAAGCCCTAAAAAAAAGCGAAACTATTCTTGATGAAACTATTATGAACCCTGAAATTTGTACCATGAATCTTAATAAAGATAATTCTATTAAAAGCCTATCTGATGAACCGGGAATACAAGAATTAATGCAACTATACTTAGATGATAAATATGATTATTCAACAGGAACATTTACTGGAATGTCAGAAGAAACTCAGAAACAATTTGAAAAAGATCTAAAAACTTTTTATACGACTTTTACTGGTGAACAAGAAATGGATTCCAATATTAAATCATTTAGTGACATTAAGTTAAAAGATGCTACAAAAGAGTATAAAAAATGTGACAGTGCTAATCCGGATTTTATGGGAAAATACAAAGTAGATAAAAACGATAAATTATTTATAGATTATTCGAGTAACATTAGAGATATGATTAATAGGGCATCTTCGAAACAAAGTGAGTTATTATCTGTTGTAAATGAAATTTTTACATTTGTCATTGACCCTTTTACAAAAAAAAAGAGAATACGTATTAGTCCAATATTAACGGATGAATTATTACAAAAAGCAGTAGAAAAGGCGCGCAAAATAATTATTGAATTATATGTAAGTTGTGAAACTGATTATGTGAAGGGAATACATTTATATGAGGCAATTGTTGAAAAGAAGATATTTGAATCATTGAAAAATCAAGAAAAAAATTTACAAAAAGAGAAGGAAAAAACCATTCAAGAAACAAGGGATATTGAATTAAATAGCAAGAATAGTAAAAATAATATAATTATTAATCCAGAATTAAATACACATACACAAATTGTCTAAAAATTAATGTTGTTGTGGCAAAGCCCCAAATAATTTGCGCGCGTTAGCTAATGCTTGTGTCTTAAATACTTTGTTTGCTCTGGAAAATGACCCGGTTTTACTTAACGTTTTTTGCGCGGCTGAAATAGCGGTTGTCCATTTTTTGCCTCCTTTTGAACGTCTAGATTTATTTTTCTTATTTTTATGATTTCGTCTTGATTTCATTTATAGTATAATAAAATATTTTAATTATTTTAATTATTTAAAATATTTTATTTATGGTTTTAACGTGTTTTGAGGAATATAAATAGAATTAAAATCATTAAAGATATTTAATCATTTATTTAAAAATATTTTATTTTACCACTGTGATACACTTTCGCCTTTGCTACTTACGCAACCGGTACCTTCGTTATATCATGGTGATCGGGGGGCGGTGGTAAATGAGAGAAAAATTTGTTAATACTTTGGGTTGCTCCTTTACCGCCTTTGTGGCGAATACCACTACCACTGCTGCCAATTGGACTGCTGCCTATAGGCAATTTTCCAGATCCGCCTTTCGTCGGACGAGGAGGAGTAACAGGAGCAGGACGAGGAGGAGTAGTATCATGAGTAACAGGAGCAGGACGAGGAGGAGTAGTATCAGGAGTAACAGATTGGAGGAGAAGACCGCCGCCGACTTTCTGTAAAGTCTTACCCATTGACTTCTGTAAAGTCTTGCCCATCGTCTTCTGTAAAGTCTTACCCATCGTCTTCTGTAAAGTCTTGCCCATCGACTTCTGTAAAGTCTTACCCATCGACTTCTGTAAAGTCTTGCCCATCGACTTCTGTAAAGTCTTGCCCATAGACTTCTGTAAAGTCATACCCATATTTTTGGTTAAAGATTTGGCAATAGTTTTTGCCTTAGACATAGCCTTAGACTTACTCATTGCTTTTCTAGAAGTACGATTCTTAGCCATTGAACGAGAACGTTTAGTTGCCATTATATATATTAATGTAAACAAAATAATTATTTAATTTACTAAATCAAATAATTACTTAATTAAATTCTTTATAAATAAATTAATGTTGTTGTGGCAAGGCCCCAAATAATTTGCGCGCGTTAGCTAATGCTTGTGTTTTAAATACTTTATTGGCTCTGGAAAATGACCCGGTTTTACTTAACGTTTTTTGAGCTGCTGAAATAGCGGTTGTCCATTTTTTGCCTCCTTTTGAACGTCTAGATTTATTTTTCTTATTTTTATGATTTCGTCTTGATTTCATTTATAGTATAATAAAATATTTTATTTATTTAAAATATTTTATTTATTTAAAATATTTTATTTATGGTTTTAACGTGTTTTGAGGAATATAATTAGAATTAATCATTAAAGATATTTAATCATTTATTTAAAAATATTTTATTTTACCACTGACCTTTATGCCAGGCGTTGGCAATTTTTGGATCGGTCGGTTTGGCATAGTGAGTATGTGAGTTTCCACCCTTGAGACGAGTCCCTGATCCATTATTACCCATTTGGCTACCTTGCCCGCTAAGAGGACTGCTGCCTATAGGCAATTTTCCAGATCCGCCTTTCGTCAAACGAGGAGGAGTAACAGGAGCAGGACGAAGACCACCGCCGACTTTCTGTAAAGTCTTACCCATCGTCTTCTGTAAAGTCTTGCCCATCGACTTCTGTAAAGTCTTACCCATCGACTTCTGTAAAGTCTTGCCCATCGACTTCTGTAAAGTCTTGCCCATCGACTTCTGTAAAGTCATACCCATATTTTTGGTTAAAGATTTGGCAATAGTTTTTGCCTTAGACATAGCCTTAGACTTACTCATTGCTTTTCTAGCAGTACGATTCTTAGCCATTGAACGAGAACGTTTAGTTGCCATTATATATATTAATGTAAACAAAATAATTATTTTTAATTAAAATAATTATTTCTTAAGTTATAAAAAATAAGAAGTTAAATAGGAAAATAATTAAAATCACATTTTGCTTAAATGTTAATTTAACGATATTATGCTAAATTAATTACATTTTTCTACATCATTTCATTTTTTATATACCAGGAGCATTATTTAAGGTTGGTTTTTGTCAATTGTGAGACAACCCTAACGCGCACCCCAACCAAATGGTTTACCGCCAACTTTTTGTAAAGTCTTACCCATAGACTTTTGTAAAGTCTTACCCATCGACTTTTGTAAAGTCTTGCCCATAGTCTTTTGTAAAGTTTTGCCCATCGATTTCTGTAAAGTCTTACCCATAGTCTTTTGTAAAGTTTTGCCCATCGACTTCTGTAAAGTCTTACCCATCGACTTCTGTAAAGTCTTACCCATGTTCTTGGTTAAAGATTTGGTAATTGTTTTTGCCTTAGACATAGCCTTGGCCTTAGACATTTTCATGGTTTTTGTATGATTCGCCATTATACATTACTGTAACAAAATAATTTTTTTATTAACAAAAATTATTTTAAATTTTTAATACTTTAATTTGTATATTTATTCCCAAACTCTGCTAGAATCAGTTGGATGCCAAAACATTTTATTATTTTTCTTAATATTATAAATTGCCCTAAACAATGGCATTCTCGATAATGGAGCATTTGTTCTATATTTATCTAAAGGATGAGGGTTTGTCGTCAATTGCGCTTTAATGGCTTTTTTACTTATTTTTTGTTTTTGTTCAATGGCAAAATATACGAAAAATGCTTGAAAAGACAAAGATTTAATAGACAATTCATCTTTATTTTTCATTTGAAAATCTCTTAAATATTCTAAACAAATATTTAATCCAGAAATATCGGCTAAATCTTCACCTATACTTGGTGACGCATCAAATGTGATACCATCACGTGCGTATAATTCTTCATATTGTTTTATAACGTCATTTTGAATTAATTTAAATTTTCTCTTATCTTGAGGTGTCCACCAGTCATGCATTTTACCGTTTTCATCAAATTTACTTCCCCAATCATCTAAAGAATGTGACATTTCGTGTCCTAATGTATAACCAATATACGCTAAATTATATTCTATACCTCTTTCTTTTAAGTCCACGAAAGGTGCTTGTATATATCCTAAAGGAATATAAATACTATTTTTAGTGGGAGTATAACAAGCATTTACCACATATGCTTGTGTCCCGACAAACTTGGGTGGTATTTGCGCCCAATCCATAACAGGAATATCTACAAGCGGTTTTCCTTCTAAACTTATTGCGTGTTTTAATCTCCATTCGCATTTTTTCAATAAATTACCCCATATATCAGTATTAGAATAATCTAATATTGGATCTTCTACTAAATCTTCCGGTTCAGCAATTATTAGCTTAAAATTTTCTAATTTTTTTAAAGCCTTTCTTTTGGTCTTTTCTTGTAACCATTTATTACGCTTAATGATTCTAGTGAAAACAGCTTTTAAATCTTGCGCCATTGTTCTCACATAATTAACACTTTGTTCATTTTTGTATTTAGCCACATATTGATTCGTCAAAAATGTATTAAAACAAAACCCCAATGAAAAAATCGGATTAATTTCTTCTTTAGAAACCATTTGTTCTTGTCCTCTTACAAATTTACCTTGAAACTCAAAGAATATTTCACGACTTTCTTCACAAAATCTTTGTTGTTGTCTTATAAATATATATATCCAATACGTTCTCCATATCTCATCATCCCATTCATCTAATAACATTTGTGTACCGCATAATAAATAATTAAGATTACTAGTGATGAAAAATTCTGGCGCTGTTTTAAATCCAAGTTCATTTGTAAAAGCCTCCCAGTCAAATTTATATTTAGATAATGCTTCTTTCTTAGTAACTTTATTATATTCATTGTATTTTGGTTTATCCTTTATAATAGTACAACACATTGAGTTAATAATTTTTACTTCGGCATCAAAAACATTGGATACTTTAAACCCGTGATTTTTTCCAAAAGAAAATTCGAAAATTTCGTGTAAATATTTTATATATCGCGCTTTATATTTTTTTTTATATTCAACATTCGTTCCATCATCTATATAAATATTAAAATCAACTAATGTCAACTGTGGCGGGTCCATAAAACATCTAAATTTTGTTGGTTCCATGCTATCAGGGTTTAAGTTCCATACAAAAGGCGAGCCCCATGAAATAATTTCAGTTTTATTTGCTGTTGCTAATAGTTTCCACAAGTTCGATTTATCTTGTCTTAAATAATCGATTTGTTCTAATATTACTTGTGAGTATACTTGTATCTCAACTTTAGAAGTCTCTTTTAGTGCTGATTCATACAAATTTTTAATACATTTAGATAATGGTGTATTGTTTTTTGATATATATTCTTTAACTATTTCTAAAAGTTGTCTATATACTTTATCTTGGGTTAATCGAAAATCATCGAATTGAACAATATATTTCAAACTATCATCTATTTTACTTTCACTCTCCCATCTTTCATTAATATATGAATAAAAATCTTCTTGAGGAGTGAATTTAGATGGACTAACGGCTTTGCTTAAATCACGAATAATTTTTTTTTGAACATCTCCTTTCTGATATAGCTCAGCTTTATGATCTTTTTCGAATTGTTCTTGAAAACCTTCTAATGCTGTTGGCATTTTTTTACACAATTCTTTTTTATCTTCGTCGGTTAAATTGTGTTTCTTAACCGTTTTATTATTATTGGTTTTTATTCTTTTTGTTGCCATTATATAATCTATTTATATAAAATTTTTATTATAAATTTATTATCCAAATTTATTATCCAAATTTATCTTCTATTTTATTCAATAAATCATCATTATATACTAAATTGCCCGAGGGTTTATATGATTTTATCGGAGTATAATTTTTATTATCCTTTTTACTTACAGATTGATTCGTGCTCGGTTTTAAATTAAACATTGCTTCATTGGGATTTCCTGAATCTGTTATTTGTTTAGTGTCATTACTATTTTCATCGATTTTTTGTCCATATTCATTGACTACAATGCCTGTTTTTTTCTTAAGTTCTGTTCTAACATATGACGGCACCCAATGCATCCATGAAATAAATAAAGTATTTGGATGAACATATCTAATGTTAAAACCATTTTCTTTTAATTTATCCAATAAATAGGCAATACACGCTCCTTGGTCATATTTTGGAACACCAATAATTACTTCTGGAACTAAAAACCAACAAAATTGACCGTCTATTTTTTGCCTTGATGTTGTCTTAATTTTGACGTGAATTCTGTTTAAAATTTTATTAAAAAGTTCTAGTTGTTTTAAGTCATATTGACGTTTTTTCTCGTACAATTCATCTATATTTAATTTTTCTGAGAAATCATCGAGGTTTTCTAATGTAAATATATTTGCCATATTTACACAATAAATAGAAAATAAATTATATTTCTAATTGTATAAATAAAATTTATTTTACACCTTTGGACATTGAAAACACCGATTCGTTGAATTGTTATTTTTAATATAATATATATATTTTATATATGTCTCAATCACAACTTGGTCAAGATTTAGAAGTTATTAAATTTTATAATAACAAAGAAAATGGGTTTTTTATTGAAATTGGCGCAAGTGATGGTATAGAATTATCAAATACATATTTACTTGAAAAACAATTTAATTGGAAAGGGATTTGTTGTGAACCTATTCCTAACCAATTTGAAAAATGTGTGAAAAACAGACAAAACTCTATATGTTATAAGGAAGCAGTGTATAATCAGAGTGGATTAACGCTTACATTTGATATAGCAAACAACTATGATTTATTGTCGGGTATTTCTCAATATATTGATAAACATAAGTCTATTGTTGATTCTAACAAAACAATCATTCAAGTTCAAACAATCTCTTTGTTAGACGTATTAAACAAGGCAAATGCTCCTTTATTTATTGAGTATATGTCACTAGATACAGAAGGTTCTGAATTGGAAATATTAAAAAATTTTGATTTTGAAAAATATACTTTTGGATTAATTGATGTAGAACATAATTATATAGAACCAATAAGAAGTGAAATTAAGAATCTTTTATTATCAAAAGGATATATCTATAAAGGTGAAAATCAATGGGATGATATGTACAAACATTATTCAGTTTAAATCGGCATTTTCAATGTCCAAAGATGTAAAATTTTATTTATTTTATATAATCCTTCTATTTAAATAAAAATTGATTTAAAATTAGTGTATTCATATAAAATAAATAACAAATGGAATATTCATCTTTATCAAAAGACTTGACTACTAAATTGTCTAGCGTAATTAAAAAAGAAAATGGAATTTATTTTACTCCGCCTTCGTGTGTAAGTAGTAATATAAATTTGTTAAAACCATATATATCCGAAATTAAAACTGTTTTAGAACCGTCTTGCGGTTCAGGCGAATTTATTACATCATTACAAGCGTTATTTCCTCAAAATGTTTCTATTACTGGCATTGAATTAAATGAAACAATTTATAATTCTGTATTTTTACAATTAAATTCCAGTAATGTAAGTATTTTAAAACAAGATTATTTAACATTTGATCCTGCTACAAAGTATGATCTTATTATTGGTAACCCTCCGTTTTATGTAATGAAAAAAGAAAGTGTTGATAAAATATATTATCCATATTTTGATGGAAGACCCAATATTTTCATATTATTTATAATCAAATCATTAGAACTATTAAATGATAATGGAATATTGAGTTTTATATTACCTAAAAACTTTCTTAATTGTCTATATTACGACAAAACTAGAAATTATCTATCACAAAATTTTCAAATATTACATATTGTTGAGAGGGATGATAAGTTTATTGATACGCAACAAGAAACGATACTCATGATTATAAGAAAACCCCTAGTAAAAACTGAAATCAATAATACAAAATATATTTTAAGTATACATAGTTATACCATATTTGTTCTGGAAGATAATATGAATAAAATTGTAAAATTATATGAAAAATCGAAGACATTATGGGATCTAGGTTTTACCGTAAGTGTCGGAAATGTGGTATGGAATCAGTGTAAAGATATATTGACGGACGACGCAACAAAGACTAGATTAATATATTGCTCCGATATTGTTGATAATCAGCTGTCAATCAAAAAGTATAAAAATGGCGATAAAAAAAACTATATTGACAAACCTGGTACAAGTCGGCCTATGATTGTTATAAATAGAGGCTATGGTGTCGGTGAATATAAGTTTAATTATTGTTTAATAAATGAAGCAGGTGAATATCTTCTTGAGAATCATTTGATTTGTATTGAATATAATATGAATATCGAACCTAATAAAGATAAAACAGATAAAACAGATAAAACAGATAAAACAGAGTTAATTAAAATGTATGAGAAGGTTATAATGTCATTCAAGGATAAAAGAACGCAAGAGTTTATTAAATTATATTTTGGTAATAATGCTATAAATACAACGGAGCTTAATTATATCTTACCTATTTATTACGATATTTGAAATGCTGGGAATGCGATACCATTTCCATTCTTCCATCGCAATAAGACATTCATTTTTACACCGGTTTTACTTACACAATCATATCTATTTTTTTCTGGGTTTTTTGTTACGTTTTCTATGTAATAATCGTCCATATTTGGACGCTGGACTATAAATTGTGTTCCTGAATAAAGCATATATATTTTGTTATTTTGCGAGGTTAATAAATACTCCGAAAGCGCTTCAATATTTAATTCTGTTTTTTCTATAAAGCTTGTTATGCTTTCGTGCGAAAGTTTCTTGGCTGTTTCGTAAAATTTGATATGGGTTGGGTCGCCTGTATATTGACTACTTTGTTTACATCCCATATAATACAAATCCTGAAATGGTTTCATACATTTGGGATTATTTGTATGAATTTGCTTCATGTATGATTCACGTGACGGTAATTCTAAACCTGATTCCACCGCTAATTGAGACAAATAATTGTCGTAATAATAGTCTTCGTATACATTGCTCATGTACTGACTCGGCTTCATTGGTGAAACAAATTGCGGTGTTTCATCTATGGTCGAAGCATTGAATTTAAGTTCAATGTTATAATCGGTTTGACTGCCGTCTTCATAATAAACCTTGATTCCGAAATCGAAATTGAATTTTCGGCCTCCTTTGTGCGAGCATACAGCGCGCCTATATTTTCTAGTAGTATCGAGTTGTTGTAAATAGGTTATAATACTAATCTCTAGTGCAAGCCATTCGGGTATTTGATAATAGGTTTCCGGGATTTTGTTATTAATTATAGCTCCAACTATGTTCTCTCTTGTTTTATTGTGTGCGTCATTTAGACCCTTTGACGATGGATTGAAAGCAATGATGCTTTCTGGTGTTATAGTTTCCTTATTATAAATTAAAGTTGTCATCTTAAGAATTATATATATATATTATTTTATACATTTGATAAAAAATATAAAAAGTATTTCAATTTTTTATATTTTTCTCTTTGTATTATTTTTTCTATGTTTTATTTTAATTTTTTGTTTATCTTTTTTACGTAAAGTTTTTTTATTTTTACTATGTGGTTTATAAGTCTTAATAACTTTGATACATTCATTACAACACGTTGAACATTTTGCTAATTCTAATACAGTGCTACCTTTATTCGTCTTAATATTCTTATCAGCACCATAGTCTAATAAGAGACGAAGTTTAGCAAACTGTTTGGCTTTGGCTTTGGCATCTATTTCTCCTAAATTAACAATCTTATGAAGTGCTGTCAATCCATTTTTATCTTGAATATTAGGGTCAGCTTTTCTGGTTAAGAGAAATTTCATTCCTTCTATTGTTCCATATATAGTCTCAAACATTAAAGCAGTGTTTGTGCTTAATCCGTTATCAAATATGATATTAATATCAGTTATAATTCCATCATCTAACATCTTCTTCATGAGAGAAACATTTCCTTTACTCTGCACAAAATTTTGAATATCTTCTTTACTATTAATCATTCTTATAAAATAACTAACTAAATAAATAAATATAAAAGACCAAAATTAGTTTAAATAATTATAATTTATAATAAATATATTATAATTAATATGCCCATAAAACATTTAGTTATTTCCGGTGGTGGTCCCACATTAGTTCAAGCATTAGGTGCCATTCAGCACGTTGAAGAGAAAAAATTCATTGATTTATCTAACATTGAAACAATATATGGAACATCAGCAGGAGCAATTTTAGGGACATTAATTTGTTTAAAATTTGACTGGGAGACCATAAATGATTACATTATTAAACGCCCATGGCACGAAGTTTTTCCTATAAATGTACAGAAAATTTTTGACGCGTATACCAAAAAAGGAATATTTGATTGTAAAACAGTGGAAAAAATATTCAAACCTTTATTTAGCGCAAAGGACTTAGCATTGGATATTAATTTACACGATTTTTATAATTATTCGAAAATCGAACTGCATTTTTTTACCTTTGATATTAATGATTTTAAAATTGAAGATATTTCTTATAAAACGCATCCAAATATTAGTGTTATTATGGCTTTACAAATGACGTGTTCATTGCCTGTTTTAGTAGCCCCAGTTTGTATTGAGAATAAATGTTATATAGACGGCGGAATTGTTTGTAATTATCCATTAAATAAATGCCTTGAATTGTACAATGAAGATGAAATTCTGGGTATAAAAAATCAATACGATAAAAATGATAGTAATCGTGTTGATTCTCAGTCTACAATGTTAGACTTCTTGATGAGTTTTGTTTTTAAAATGATACAAAATATGGATACAGGGGATAAACAAACTGTAATTAAAAACGAAATCATATGTAAAGCGGATTTTTTAAGCATTGATTATTTAAAGACAGCGCTGTATTCAATGGATGTAAGAAAAGAATTATTTGATAGCGGTGTTGAATTTGCTAAAGATTTTCTCTCTTTGAAACACTTATAGAACTGTTTTTAAGAACTGTTCTAAGGTTTCTTTACTAGGTTTTGCGTCATATTCTATTACTTGTCCGTCTTTTAATAATTTAATTGTAGGATATCCTTCAATCTTATACTGGTCCATTAACTGAGTAACTTCAGCCGTTTCATTTGTGCAGTCTATATCCGTAAAAATAACTTTATAGCCGTTAATTGTTTTATTTTCATATTCTGTCTTCAAATCATTCCATGCGGGTTTTGCTGTTTTACAATGAGGACACCATTCTACACTAAAAAATAATAGTTCAGCTTCTTTTTGTTGGGAAGGATTTATCGTTTTTGCTATTTCATTATTAGCCTTGTAACTAGGATTCATTGATGGTTCAATATAATATTTATAATAATAATAAGCTACAACTATAAACATAACTAAACCAACAACGTATAAAATTGTTGTACTTGTAATGCTTGAATGAAGAAACCCCAAAATTTTTGTCATTGTTCCTCCTGAATTACTTGGTTGTAAAGAATTATTAAAACCAGATCCGTTCATTTATATATTAATAGAATAAATAATGAAGGTCTTTTAACGAATATGATATAAAGATATTTGTATTTTTATATTATAAATTATGTTATTCAGAAACAATGATGGTTCATTAATTGAAATTAAAAAAAGTAGTTTTATAAATGATAAACTGTATTATATTAAAATTTTAGAAATTAAAAAAACATTACTAAATATTAAAAAAACTTTTAATTATTGAAATAAACAATATAACTAAAAAAATTGTAAAAATATAGCTACAAACAATGTTTGTGTTTATTTGAGCTGTAATGTGTTCAGGTTTATTAGTATTTACAATACCTTTTAGATTATTTGTTTGTATTAGAATTAAGTAAATTGTATATGCTAAAATGATTAAAGCAAAAAGTTTCATAAACAAAGATGTTTTAAAAAAATTGCTTAATGGACTGAGTATGAATAAGATAACAATTATTATTGATACAAAAGAGCAAAGACAAATAGTTTTAGTATGGTCGTTATATCCTGAAATTTGAGTTGGAGTTATCATTATAATTATATTATAATTATATTATTAATATAATATATTTTTGCGTAGTAATTATTTATTTTCATTTTTATTTTCATTTTTTTATATGATAAAAATTTTTTATGCCTTTATTATATGAGTATGACTAAAACACGTAAAAACAATAATATTAGGACAAATAAAATTAGGACAAATAAAAAAAAGAATAGAGTTTTTACGAAAAAAGAATATAGTGCTGGAGATGGCATGTTAACAAGTGTTTGGGGTCCTCCCATGTGGCATTATCTTCACACGATGAGTTTTAATTACCCAGTAAATCCTACACAAGAAGATAAAAAACATTATCGTGATTTTGTTTTAGATTTAAGATATGTTTTACCTTGTAAATATTGTAGAATGAATTTAAAAACAAATTTAAAAACATTGCCTTTAAATATGTCTCATATGGCAAGTCGTGATACATTTTCTAGGTATATTTATAATCTTCATGAGCTTGTTAATAAATTATTAAAGAAGACTTCTTATTTGTCTTATTGCGATGTTAGAGAAAGATACGAACACTTTAGAGCCCGATGTGTAGAAGAAAAACCTAAATTATTTAAGGTTTTAAAAACAAAAACTCTAAAGAAGAGTGAAAAGGGGTGCACTGAACCATTATATGGTAAAAAATCTAAATGTATTCTTAATATTGTACCTCAAGATGAAAAGGGTACAACTATTCAAATTGATAAAAAGTGTATAAAATCAAGAACTTAAAACCAAGAATAATATATAATTTTATAAAATACATATTATTTTTTATAATTTTTATAATTTTTATAATTTTTATAATTTTTATAATTTTTATAATTTTTATAATTTTTATAATTTTTATAATTTACATTCCAAAACTAGAAAAATCAGCTAAAACCGGTGTAGGAAGGTAGCTGTTATTTATTGCGCTGTAATTTGGAACCTTTTTACAATCAAAACTTGGTTCAGGGCATCTTGCACACGCAGGGCATGGCGGGCATTTATCAGAAGAAGAAGATGAACTCGATGATGAATCTGACGATGAATGAGATGAAGCACAAGATGGGCATACAGGGCATACTGGAGGAACAACTTGAGACTTTAAAATATATAAATCTTCTTGACCTTGCGGTATTTGACTTGCTGGAATACCAGGAGGTAAAGAACTATAATATGCACTATTAGAGGTGCTATTAGAGGTGCTATTAGAGGTGCTAGATGTTCCACTAGATGTAGTAGGAGGATTATAACTGGGAGATGACGCAGGCGGTGTTACAGTATATATAACTGTATTATTATACGCATCTACAACTTGAAATGCTTGTTGTCCATTTACGGTAATTACTGTAGCAGTTCCTCCATTAGGTCCAGAATATACAGTAACATAACCATTTGAGCTTGGTGTACCTGTATAAATAGTTGTTGTACCATTTACCGTTACTGATAAAGTGTTATTGGAAGTAATTGTAGCTGTTCCGCCGTTAGGTCCATAATATGTTGTAGCAGAAGCATATGCTGTGTTATAACTTGATGATGGAATATTTGTTCCAGTGCTTCCATAATAGGTTGTATTTGTATCATTATAAGTGGTTGAATTTGGATTATAAACTGTAGCATTTTCTGTATATGTTGTTGTCCCAGTTGATGTTGTTAATTGAATCGCATATTGACCATTATTTCCTGTAATAACAGTAGCGGTTTGACCATTCGGTCCATAAAATGTAGTAGCCGACCCGTTATTACCTTTATAATTTGTATAACTTTCTGTCGTTGTTGTGGAAGCTGGTGGTGTTGTTGTAAATGTAACTGGTGTTCCACCTGCGGATGTTACTTGTAATGTTTGTCCGCCAGTACTACTTGCTGAAACAGTGATTGTTCCGCCATTTTGTGAAGTGTATGTAGAACCATTTTGTAAAACTGTTTTTGAACCATTATAATGATTATAATTATCGTAACCCGTTGTAGATGAAGTACCAGTTGTAGACGAATTACCCGTTGTAGATGAAGTACCCGTTGTAGATGAAGTACCTGTTGTAGGTGAGGTACCACTTGTAGATGAAGAAGAATTCATATTATTTTTTAATCCTAATCCACTTACTCCTGTCATTTGAGAATTACCAGTAAATGATTCTGTTCCACAATTACCTCCTAAAAAGGAACATAAAATAAGTCCTAATAATAAAATCAGAAAAAGAAATAATGCTTCAGTATTCATTGTATAATTTATATAGTGAAAAAAGTTTTGATTTATAAATATAATTGAAATCAAAAAATAAATATATTAAATATTATTATAATATATTTATTATGAAATCTGACTTTGAAAGTGCTATAATTATTGATGAATCTGATGATGATTCACATGATAATAATAATAATAATGTTAATAATACTGATATAAAAAATAATTTAGAAAATGAAATAATTTTAACAAAAAAGCCTAGAACACGCAAACTTCAAGAGCCATTAAAAAAATTTCTTTATGAAGATTTAAATAAGATTGAAATCGGGGTTGATGAGGCAGGACGAGGACCATTATTTGGTAGAGTATACACAGGTGCGGTTATTTTACCTAAAGATGATACTTTTGACCATTTTAAAATGAAAGACAGTAAAAAATTTACATCAAAGACTAAAATTGAAGAAATGGCTGAATATATTAAAAAAAATGCTATTGCGTGGTATGTTAGTTTTGAAGATGAAAAAGTAATTGATGAAATAAATATACTACAAGCTACACAGAGCGCTATGCATAAATCTATTTTAGAAGTTAGAAAGCAGTATATTCAAAAAATTAACTCAAATACTGAAAAAACTGATTATACTATTAATTTACTAATTGATGGGAACTATTTTAATCCAATAACTATAGTAAATAAAAAAACAAATAAACTTGAAACTATACCCTATACGTGTATTGAAGGTGGAGATAATAAATTAACTTCAATTGCGGCTGCGTCAATATTAGCAAAAGTTGAGCGTGACAAATACATTGATGAATTATGTGTTGAACATCCTGAATTGATTGAGCGTTATGCTATAAATAGTAATAAAGGTTATGGAGCAAAAAAACATATTGATGGTATAAAGGCACACGGTATTACAATATGGCATCGCAGAAGTTTTGGTATTTGTAAAAATTATAATTAATTATCTTTGTCTTTTCGGTGTTTTCTTGATTTCTTTGATTTATTATGTTTTCTATTTTTTTTACTTCTAATTTTACCTCCAGTTTCCTCTAAAATAACAGGTTTATCACGAATACTTGACTCAGGAGAAGTATTTAATTCTTGAGAGTTATTTAGTGTTGGAGGGTTATTTAATGTTGAAGGGTTATTTAATGTTGAAGGGTTATTTAGTGTTGGAGGGTTATTTAGTGTTGGAGGGTTATTTAATGTTGGTTGTTCGAAATGACTGCTTGGTTCTAAAGAATTATTTAATCCTTGAGGGTTGTTTAATATTGGTTGTTCGAAATGACTGCTTGGTTCTAAAGAATTATTTATTGCTTGAGGGTTATTTAATGATGGTTGTCCAAAATGACTGCTTGGTTCTAAAGAATTATTTAATCCTTGAGGGTTATTTAATATTGGTTGTTCAAAATGACTGCTTAGCTCTAAAGAATTATTTAATGCCGGATGAGTAACATTCTTATTATTCATTATATCATGAGTTAGACTTGTATCTTCAAGTCCTTTAGCACTATCACTCGATTCCATGATTTCATCATCATTTTCATTCATGTCAAGATTTATATTATCTTTAGTAATATCATCAATTTCTTTTCCATTATCATCTTTTTTTTCTATTTCAGAAGAAGAATCATTATCGTCTTTAATAATTTCAGAAACTACTTCTGGTTTATCATCTGAATCTTTGTCATCTTCTTTAATAATTTCAGAAACAACACCAGTTGCTTCTGACTCATCATTGCCGTCATTATGTAAATTATTTCCTATAAATACACCTATTAAACATACTACAACTGATGCTGATAATACAACAACACTATCTTTATTTTTTAATACATTTTGTAAACTCTCTAACATAATATATAATATGTTTATTATATTTTATTAGTTTTTATTTATAATATATTTATTCCTTAATTTTATAAATTTTACAAATTTTATAATTTTGTAATTGAAAAAGTACAGGCTAATTTATAAATTATAAAAAAATAAAATTGATTATGTTTTAATTAAATTAACTTATTTAAAAACTAAATAACAAATTCATAAAATGATCATTATAACATTTGACACAGAAACTACCGGTTTACCAAAGATTAAAATGATAACTGAAAAAACTCTTCATTTATGGCCTCATATTGTTCAATTTAGTTATGTTATTTATAACAATGAAACAAATAATATTTTAAAAACAGTTGACCACATTGTAAAAGTTCCTGAAAATATAGTCATTAGCGAAGAAAACAGCAATATACATGGAATTACAGATACAATTTCTAAGACTAGCGGGCAAGATATAGCAATGGTATTATCTGAGTTTATGCAAGATTACAATAATGCCGATATTATTGTCGCCCACAATATGGAGTTTGATTTTAATATAATAAAAGTAGAATTAATGCGACAAATATACAATGATACACAAACCGTTGACGAAAAAGAAAAAATTACACAAAATTTAAATTGTTTGAAGGCTTCAAGTAAGCTATGCTGTACTATGCAAGAATCGATAGAACTATGTAACATTAAGGCTTTAAGTAAGCAAGGGAAAGAATATGTAAAGTTCCCATCGCTCGCCGAGTTACATAAGCATTTATTTGGTGTCGTGCCTAAGAAATTACACAATTCCCTTAATGATGTTTTGATATGCTTACGGTGCTTTTACAAGATGCACTTTGAAGCCGATATTGTGGCTATTAATGAAGAAGTTAGAAGCAGCATAAGCAGTTTAATTTCTTAAAATTCTTAAAAATTATTCAAGGGTTTACACCCTTAGGAAGAACACATCTCACAAATCTCATCATGCTCTTCATTATTAGATTTTTTTTCAGGCTCAATTGTGAATTGCTGAGCTTGATGTTTTGCCTTTCTTCTCAAATAATAAATACCGGTTTTCAGTCCCTTTTTCCATGAATAAAAATGCATGGATGTTAATGTATTGTATGTCGGGTCTTCAATCCATAAATTCATACTCTGACTTTGGCAAATAAATGCCCCTCTATCGGCCGCCATATCTATTACATGTTTCATCGGCATCTCCCATACAATCTTGTATTTATTACGAATATGGTCTGTTAGCATATCTAATTGCTGTATCGAGCCCTTATTTGCGATAATATTATTCTTTATTTTTTCATTCCATAAACCTAAGCTAATAAGTTCCTTCATCAAGTATTTATTAACTACTACAAATTCACCTGCTAATGTGCGACGACTATATAAATTACTAGTTAATGGTTCAAAGCATTCATTAAATCCCAAAATTTGCGATGTACTTGCCGTTGGCATTGGTGCTACTAACAATGAATTACGTAATCCATACTTTACAATAGACTCTTTCAATTTTGACCAATCGTATCTATTTGAAACATGTTTAAAGTCAGCCCACATATCAAATTGTAGAACACCTTTTGAAGCTGGTGAACCGTTAAACGAACTATAAGGACCTTCAAAAGTTGCTAATTCATTACTCTTTTCTAAAGCGGCATGATAAATTGTCTCAAAAATGAGTTTGTTTACCTCTTTTGCTTCTTCGGAATGAAAGGCAATATCCATTAAAATAAATGTATCTGCTAATCCTTGAACACCTAAACCAATGGGTCTATGCTTTTTATTACTTATTTCAGTTTTGGGTGTAGGATAAAAATTTACATCAATCAATTTATTCAAATTATTTGTAACCACTTTCGTAATTTCATGGAGCTTTTTGTAATCAAATTGCTTGGTCTCTTGATTTACAAAAGTGGGTAATCCAATGGAAGCTAAATTACAAACAGCGGTTTCTTTATCGTCTGAATATTCTATAATTTCGGTACAAAGATTTGAACTCTTTATGGTACCAAGATTTTGCTGGTTTGATTTTTTATTTGCTGAATCTTTGTATAATAAATAAGGCGTTCCTGTTTCCATTTGTGAATCAAGAATTTTAAACCATAAATCTCGTGCGTTTAATGTTTTGCGTGATTTTCCTTCATTCTCATATTTTAAATAAAGGGTATTAAAATCATCGCCATAAACATCGCTTAATCCAGGGCATTCATGAGGGCAAAATAGGCACCATTTTGCGTTTTCTTTGACGCGTTCCATAAACAAATCTGGTATCCAGAGGGCATAAAATAAGTCTCGTGCTTTCATTTCTTCATCACCGTGATTTTTTTTCAATTCCAAGAAATCTTCTATATCAGGATGCCATGGTTCTAAATAAATAGCAAAAGATCCATTGCGTTTACCGCCTCCTTGGTCTACATATCGGGCAGTATTATTGAAAACTTTTAACATAGGAACAAGTCCATTTGAACACCCGTTTGTACCTTGAATATGACTTCCTTTTGCTCTTACATTATGAATATGGAGACCAATACCTCCTGCCCATTTTGAAATATTTGCGCAATCCTTAAGTGTATTGTATATTCCATCTAAACTATCGTCTTCCATGGCAATTAAATAACAAGAGCTGAGTTGTGGTCTAGGTGTTCCAGCATTAAAAAGAGTTGGAGTAGCGTGTGTAAAATATTTATGGGACATTAAGTCATATGTTTCTTTTATTAAATCAAGTATATGCATATCTTCTTCCTCTTCTAGATATAGTCCGGGTTTAAGAATACAATGAATACCAATCGAAACACGCAACCACATATGTTGAATGCGCTCTACAACTTTATTTCCTATTCTAAAAAGATACGCACGTTCGAGTGTTTTAAATCCGAAAAAATCAATCAAATAGTCTCTATCATGGACAATCATATTATCAATATTTTTTTGATATTTATTAATAAAGTTCCATACATTATTAGCAATTAGCGGTTTATTATTTCCGTGAATATCTTTAAATTCATATAGATTACGCATTACATTTGAAAATAATGGCTCTGTGTTTTTCTGATGATTTGATATGATAATTCTAGCGGCAAGAGTGGCATAATCTGGATGTTGGGTGGATAAAGATGCGCATTGTTCTGCTGCTAATTCGTCTATTTTAGTCGTTTCTATTTTGTCGTAAAGCTGGTCAATTACTTTCATTGCGAGCGACGAGTAATTAAGTTGAATATTTGCTTCTTGACCTAATTTTTTAATTCTTTTTAATATTTTATCAAACGCAATATCCTCAATAATACCATTACGTTTTGTTACTTTCATTTCAACAGATGTATCCATATTATTAGTATATTTACAGTTTTTATATTTTTAAATTAGTTTTAGATTTTATAATTATATTTTTTATATTAGAAATTTATATTTTTTATATTAGAAATTTATATTTTTTATATTAGAAATTTATATTTTTTATATTAGAAATTTATATATTTTATAATTATATATAAATAATGAACAATTTTGTATTTTTGTTTTTAATATTGATATGTGCACTAATTTTACCTGCGGTTTTTTATTATATTAGAACATTTTTTATAAAAGAAGGGTTTTCAAAGTACAATAGTAATTTAGGAAGTAGAGAAGGAGATTATCCGTGCGCGGTTGAATCTGTTTTATTAGAAGGTGATTATCCTGTTAATTCTAGCAATACAACTTCTACAAATATAGAAAGCACAATGTGGCATAAAAAACCGGTTTATAAAGTCGGTTCTTTTGCTCAATTAACAAACAATCAGAAATATTACAAAAATCCTGATAATGGTTCTTGTACTCCGGCTGATATATGTGATGCACTGTATAAAAATAAAAAAGTACACTCAAATATTGTTAAACCATTACCACAAGTTGAACCGAGTTTTAATGCTCGAGTGAATTATTATAATTCTGATAATAATTTGCTTACATTTAGAAGTGATACATCAAGTATTTTGTATTAAATTTTTAATCTAAATAATTTATATATAATAATTTATATATAAATGAATAATAATTTTTAATTTATAATTTATATGATTCCTATAAAAACAAGTATAATTATAAATTTAGATAATAGAAACGAATTATTGCCTAGTTTTGAAAAATTTAAAAATCAATGGAGACAACATGGTAAAACAATTCAAATATTAAATGGAATTGACTATAGAAATAAAACACACGTAATTAATTATTTTTTAAAATCCAATAGATTAAATTTAAATGGTTACGGGTTTCGTCACAAAAAAGAAGCATTAATAGGAGAGATAGGATATTATATGAGCCATTACAATTGTTGGAAATATATTGTTGACAATAAGTTCGATTGTTGTTTGATATTAGAACACGGTGTAAATTTGTTGCGGACTGATTTTGATAATTTACTAATTGATAACAATTTAGATATACTATTTATCAATGAAGAAAATAAAATAGATTCTAAAAAAAATATTATAGGTGGCGGATTACAAGGGTATGTTATTACACAAAAAGGTGCGCAAAATTTAATTGAAAAATGTTTTGTTTTATCTTTACCAATTGATTTACAAATTAAGAATTTGTGTAACACAAAAGAAATTCAAGGAGATGTAATAAATATACCGTTTGTAAAACGCAATGATAATCTTTTTTCTATTATAGATGGCATCCAACTAAGTAATAATATAAATATAAATAATGATAAACAAAATCAAAATACAATTCTACAACGTATGTTTTACAATTTATTAGAAAAAAACGTTAATTTAGATGAATATATATAAAATTATGAATATATATAAAATTATGAATATATATAAAATTATGAATATATAACTATTATTTATTATTATTTGTTTGTATTTTAAGTAATAAACACCCAATATCATTTATAAATGGACTTCCATTAGTGTTTGTTTCTTTATCCTTTTTAATCTTTCTAATCGGTGCCCTGTGCTCATAACCAGTTATTCTTTCTTTTTCAATTGTGTTCCATATTTTTTGAATTTGACCGACGTTGTCTTGAAACCATTTCCTATTTCTTAATACTAACACACAACTTAATTTTTCTAACTTCCAATATATATTTTTAATCCATACCATCTTTTCTTTAATTTCTTTAATTTCTTTAATTTCACTGTTTTGGTTTTGGTTTTGGTTTTGGTTTTGGTTTTGGTTTTGGTTTTGGTTTTGGTTTTGGTTTTGGTTTTGGTTTTGATATCTATCAACAGTTTCTTCTTCCCACGCATTTATTTCTTCGTCATCTGTTATATTAAGAGGTTTATACACATAAAAAGGACTACCATCTTGTCTATGAAAGTAAGAAATAACACCTTTTGTACAAAGTTCCTCTTCACAACAAAAACTATTTGAATCTGGATATTCTACAAATTTAGTCTCTAAAAAATCACATTCATCTAAATCCCATACTTCCATCTGTATTTGCATTTGTATCCAATATTCTTTCTTAGGAATACCCGTTATTTCACGATTTACGATATTTTTGATTTCTAACATGCGTCCATATCTATCTGAAGACGGATCTATATTTATACCATCAGGCGATGCTCCTATAAACTTATATGTTTCGTGTTCTATACATCCGAAATCTTCTATTTTTGTTTTATACATATCTTCATAAATTAACACCGATAAAGGCTCATACTTTTGTCCCCAATGTAAAGTAGTATTTACGTTCACCATTGTTTTTGTATTTTCACTTTCACTATTTTTATCATTTTTAAAAAAATCCAATTTCAATGGCTGACATTTTTCATAAATAATCTGATTGATGGATGACTGTGAATCAAATACTTTATATGCGTTACTTGCGGTTATTAAGTTGTGGCGAAATGTGTACCATTCTGGCGTTCTTTGTACTGGTTGCGGTTTTTCACGTAATTTAATTAACTTATTTTCGATTTCATCTGTTATAACATTTGTATCAATATTTGTATCAAATGACCTTGATATCGAAAATGTAGTGAAATAAATTTCAATCGCGTAATCAATTATTATATCTAAATCTTCTTCATCATCGTCATTGAAAAATATATCTCCGTCAAATTGAGATAATAATAATTCCTTTAATTCGTCCATTAATTCATCGTGAAATTCTGGCTCTGAAATAGCTGTCGGATTTTCATCAATATAATTTTCTATTAAATGAAAAATTGTCTCGGTTAAATCCATTGTAAACTCTTCTGTAAATATTGATGAAATATCATCTTCTGAAATTTCATCAATTATATTTGTTAAATCTTCTAGTTCCTTAAGTAACATTATATTATTTATTGCTTTATGTTTATATAGTTTTTATAAAAATTACATAAATCATTTAGATTTTAATCAGAATCAGAATCAATCGTAGGAACCACTTTATTTTTAATAGTTCCATTGGGTTTTTTAGGTGTTAGTGATTTTACAGTTGATATACGCTTATCTATGTTTTTTAGAGTAAAATGCTTGTTTGCCTTTGTGTATTGTAAAGCAGGAATATCTTTAATTTTACCATTTTCCTTATCATAAATAACATCTTTTACCCTTTGAAGCTTCTTCCTATTTAAACAATCTTTTAAAAATGTCAATAATAAATCACACTCTTCCACATCAAGTTCATTATTGACTTTATATACTTCAATAAATTCAATCATTTTTTTTGTTTTGATAGTTTTATCTAATTTACACCACGGCTCAATTTTATTATTATTTTGTTCATTTTCTAAAAATTTTTCTAGGTTTGATAAATCATTCGAAGATTTTGTTTCTTGTAATGGCGCTCCGCTTAACAACATTGTTTTATATTTAATATTTTTAAGCTCAAGACATTCTTCTTCTTTTTTTGTGTTTTCCATTTATATACTATAACATAGAAAGATAAGTTTAACTTGATTTTAATTAATATATATTATATATTACTATTTACTGTAAAATATTTTTATAATTTTTAATGTTTATATTTTTAATTAATTTTAAAATAATATATTATAACATACAATGGATTTAACACCCATATATAAGCCTCCTCCTGGTTTTGTTCTTTCTCCAAACCCTCTTTTAGACCCTGTTTTAGACCCTGTTTTAGACCCTGTTTTAGATACATCTTTATCAAAAATAGAAGAAAATACTTTCGATAAACTAGTTTATAATGATTCTCTTGATACATCATCTATTCAAAATATCTTATTAATAACTTCTAAAATAGCAGAGTCTCAATTATTTTTTGACAGTGCCAATGGTAAGACATTTCCAATTATTTATTCTCAAAATTCATCAAAAAATGACTTAATTGAATTATTAAGGAATAAATTTAAGAATGGGCTAAAAAGAATCGTATTTGCTTTTCACGATCCATTGAATCAGATTGTATATTGGTTAGATAATAAACCATTTTTTGATGAAAATGATTTAATCAAAACTCAAACCACTTTTTCTGAAAATGTAAGTTTTTTAACGAGTCTAATAACAGAATTTAAAGTTACACATTGTGATTATTTAGCATGTAATTCATTACAATATTCTAATTGGAAAAAATATTATGAGTTATTGGAAAAGATGACACATGTAAAGTGTGGCGCATCAAATGATAAAACTGGTAATCTTCAATCTGGTGCTGATTGGATTATGGAAAATACACACGAGAATATAAAAGATATTTATTTTAATAATTTAATTAATAATTATTCTTCTTCTTTAGCAGTTTTCACTATAAATAATGTAATTTATCAAGACGTAGGATCTAATGCTTACGTTAATGCGAGTTCAAGTCCTCCGAATCCTTGGAATTTAATTATCCCTACATCAGTAACAAATAATTCTAATATTTATACTGTTACATATATTAATCAATCTGCTTTCTATAATTTATCTAATTTGGTAAGCGTTATAATACCAGATTCAGTTGATACTATCGGAAATAATACGTTTCAAATTTGCCAAAATTTGACAAGTGTTACAATCGGAAATGGAGTTAGATTTATTGGTAATAGTGCGTTTAATTCTTGCCCAAAATTGACAAGTGTTACAATGGGAAATGGAGTTGTAGTTATTTCCAATGGTGCGTTTATTTCTTGTACTAGTTTGAAAAGTATTACAATTCCGGATTCGGTTAAACAATTAGGTTATAATGCGTTCAACTCATGTTATCAAGCTACAAGTATTACAATTGGGACCGGAGTTACATTAATCGATACTTATGCATTTTATGGTTGCTCTGCTGTTAAGAGTATTATAATTCCAAATTCTAATTTTTCTCAATATATTAATAATCAGGCGTTCTCTAATTGCACTGCTTTGACTAGCGCATCCATTGGTTCTGGAGTTACATTTTTAGATCCGATTACATTTACATCATGCACTTCTTTGACAAGTATTACAGTTGATGCTGGTAATCTAAATTATTCAGACTTGTCTGGTGTTGTCTACAATAAAACTCAAACAATTTTGATAACATTACCTGAAGGTATGAATGTATCATCATATACAATACCAAATACAGTTACATTTATTGGAAGTAAGGCATTTTTTCGGTGTACTAAGTTGACAAACGTTACAATACCAAATTCAGTTTTAGCCATCGGAATTGATGCCTTTGCTAACTGCACAAATTTGGCAAGCGTTACAATACCAAATTCAGTTACATTAATTGATGTAACCGCATTTCAAAGTTGCACTAGTTTAAAAAATCTTATTTTTACACCAACTTCATCACTTAAAACAATTAATAGTAGTGCGTTCAGTAGTTGTAGTTTTTTGACAAGTGTTATAATTCCAGATTCAGTTACATTTATTGGAGACAATGTGTTCTCGTACTGCAATCGGTTGAATTATTGTCAATTATCTAACAATATAACTAATATTTATAATTTCACATTCCGTTCTTGTCAATTAACATCGATTACTATACCAGATGGTGTTACAAATATTTCATATTATGCGTTCTATCAAGCTGGTTATATAACAAGTATTACAATTGGAAGCGGACTTTTAGAATTGCAAGGTTTGTATGAAACATTAACCCGTTTTGCTGTTTATTACACAGTTAGTCCAAATAATTTATATTATTCAGCAGACATTTCTGGTGTTTTATTTAATAAAACCGGAACAGTTTTATATAGACGACGAAATTTAGATCAATCATTTTCTTATACAATTCCATACGGAGTTACACTTATTGATAGATATTCTTTCTCTGGGTGTAGTAATTTGACAAGTCTTACTATTCCGAATACTGTTGTAAATATTGGTGAAAACTCATTTCAGGGATGTTTCGGTATTGCTTATATTAATAACGTAGCATACTTCACTTTTACAGTTCCAACTAGTGTTACTCGTATTGGTGATGGTGTATTTTTTCAATCTTCCGTGGCAAATATTGTATTTGAAACACCATCGAATCTATTATCATTTGGTGAGGGCGCGTTTTACACTAATCCAATAACTTCAATAATTATACCTAAATCATTAACAAGTTTTGGAAATTCTTGTTTTGTTGGTTGTAACAAGTTAACTTCCGTAACTTTTGAAGAAGGAATTCAAATACAAGCTATTCCAAATGGTTTATTTAATGGGTGTGTTAGATTAAAAACTATTCGAGTTCCTGATTATATTAAAATACTAGGTGGTGGTTGCTTTGCTGGATGTGGATTTGAAAATGTCGCAGTTGGTTCTGGATTTCCTACTTTTGACCCCAGTTTTGTATATTTGGGTTACGGAATAACGGAAATACAAAGCAGTGTATTTTATGGTTGTAGTAATTTGAACTATGCGGTTTTTGGTGATTCAGTAAATACTATTGGCGACTTTTTATTTAATTATGTTCCAATTCGAGAAATAACACTTGGAAAAAATTTAATAAATATTGGTGAAGGGGCTTGCTATGGTGGATCTATAACCAAGGTGACTATTGATAATAGCATTTCAGAACTTGGTCGTTATTGTTTTGCAGGAACTGGTCAGTTAAATTCGTATAAACTTCCAGATGCTTTACTAAATATTCAAGATGGGCAACTCGGCGGAAATGATTTAAGTTTTTCGGGTGGTTCAGGTATTACATATCTTGAAATACCAAATCAGGTTACTAATATTGGAACTAAAGCATTTCAATATTGTGGTAATTTAACCAAAGTTTTAATACCTGAATCAGTTACAAGTATTGGCTGGGGTGCTTTTTTTAGCAATCCAGTATTAAGTCAGGTTTACTTTTTGGGTGATATTCCTACAATCAATGTTCATCCAGTTTATAATACACAAAGTAATTTTGTTACTAATAAACAAAACGCAACAGCTTATTATATAACTGGTGCTAACAATGTTGCGAGTTTAAGTGACTTATTTGCAAATGTAGTCCCATTTAAAAAACCCAAGATGTTTTTTTCAAATACCCAAGGAACAACTGTTACGTTTGGTGGTGTAGAATATATACAATTATCATCGAAACAATTTCTCTATTACTGCGCGGTGGATGTTAACAGTATTGGCACAGAATTTCAAAATAATACTGATTTATTAAGTATTGAATTACCTACTACTGTTACTAGTATTGCGGATTCGGCTTTCCAAGGCTGTTCAAGTATAACACAATTTACAATTTCAAGTAATGTTACAAATATTGGAACAGACGTGTTTACAGGTTGTTCTAATTTAAAAAATCTAGTTTTAAATCTTTACATACCTAGTATTAGAACTATAATTGATCCGAGTGTATTAACAAATATTACTTTTGATTATATTGGAGTTATTCCTAACAATGAATTTGCGGATATTTCTAATTCTTTAACTAAGATTGTTATTACAAGTAGCATTACAGGTATTGGTTTGAACGCATTTAAAGAATGTTCTAATTTTAAAACCCTTACTATTCCGAATAGTGTAAAAACAATTGGAAATGGTGCTTTTAATAGTTGTAAAGGTATGACAAGCATAACAATTTCTAATACTGTTACAAATATTGGCGTAAGCGTATTTGAGAATTGTCAAGCATTAAGAACAATATCATTCCCTTCTAGTGTTAAAATTATTGATAATAATGCGTTATATAATTGTATTGGATTGAAAACCGTTTCAATACCTACTAGTGTTAGAACAATCAATACAAATGCTTTTAATACTTGTTCATCTTTAACAACAATAACTATTCCAAACAATGTAACAAATGTAAGCGACGGTGCCTTTATTGGTTGCTACAGTCTAAGAACAATTAATTTAAATTCATATATTCCTAATTTTAACACATGTTTTGATATATGTAATAATACTGTATTAACAAGTACAACATTAAATTATACTGGATCAATTGTAGATTATATGTTTTACAATAAAGCTTCATTGACAACTGTTACTATTACAAATATTACTAGAATTGGCGCTTACTCATTTTATAACTGTTTGGGGTTAAAGAGTATTACTATTCCTAGCACTGTAACTATGATTGATGACTACGCATTCCAAAATTGTACAAATCTAACAAGTATTATTATTCCGAATAGTGTAATTAGTATTGGTAGTAATGTCTTTAATGGTTGTACAAAACTAACAAGTGTTACTATTTCTAGTAATCTTACAAGTATTCCTAGCAATATGTTTTACGAATGCACAACTCTAAAAACAGTTACTACTAGCGGAACACAAATGAAAAGTATAGGTGATAGTGCTTTTTATAATTGTTCAGTTTTAACAGCACTTTCTATTCCTAGCAGTGTTTTAACTATTGGTGCTAGTGCGTTTTATAATTGCGGTAGTTTAAAAAGTTTGGTAATTCCTACCACTTCTTCAAGTATTGGTGCTAGTGCGTTTTATAATTGCTCTAGTTTATCATCGATTAATATTCCTACTAGTCTTTTAAATATTAGTGATAGTGTATTTTACAATTGCTCTAGTTTATCATCAATTACTATTCCTACAAGTGTTTTAAATATTAGTGATAGTGCGTTTTATAATTGCTCTAAATTATCATCTATTACTATTCCTAACAGTGTTTCAAGTATTGGTTCTAGCGCATTTTATAATTGTTCAAATTTAACAAGTTGTAATGTTTCTAATATTATTTCAATTATTAATGATTCAACATTTTATAATTGTTCAAAATTAGCAAGTTTTAACGTCCCAAATAGTGTTTCAAGTATTGAACAAAACGCATTTTATAATTGCTTGAATTTATCCGTCGTTTATTTTTATAATGATGTTATTCCCAACATCAAAAGTGGAAATTATGAAATTCTAGGAGATACTTCTTATTATTTTAACAGTTCTTCAAATTCTCAAGTATTAAATAATTTTTTCAATAAAACAATTGAATATCAATTATTAACATTTTCAAATAATCAAGGCGCTACGGTAACATTTGATAATATACCATATACTTTATATACTTCTAGTCCTTATGTATATATTTGTACACAAATTATAAATTCCATTGGTAATAATGTCTTCAAAAATAATTCTAATTTATTGAGTGTTACGATTTCAAATACTGTTACTAGTATTGGTAATAATGCGTTTCAAGGTTGCGCAAATTTATCAAATATTTATATTTCAAACACTGTTACTAGTATTGGTACAAATTCATTTCAAGGTTGCGTAAATTTGACAAATATTGTTATTCCAAATAGTGTTATAAGTGTTAGAGATTATATGTTTCAAGGTTGCGCAAAATTAACAAATATTACTATTGGAAGTAATGTTACTAATGTGGGTATTAGTGCTTTTAACGGGTGTTCAATTTTGTCAAATATTATTATTCCAAATAGTGTTCTAAGTATTGGAGATAACGCATTCCAAAATTGTGGTGGTTTGGGAGATATTACTATTTCAAATAGTGTTCTAACTATTGGTAATAATGCTTTTGATGGCTGCTCAGTTTTATCGAATGTTATTATTCCAAATAGTGTTGTAAGTTTTGGACAAAGCGCATTTAATAATTGTATCGGTCTTACGAGTATTATTGTTAGTCAACAAATACAGTCAATCGGTATTAATTCTTTCTATGGTTGTACTAATTTATCGTCTATAATTATTCCAAATAGTGTTACAAAAATTGGAAATAGTTCATTTTATGGATGTTCTAAATTGGGAATTTCTAATCTTGGTGTTAATGTTAAAGTAATTGATAATAATTCTTTTAAAAATTGTGTCAGTTTATCTAGTGTTAATATTCCAGATAGTGTTATATTTATCGGTCAGAATGCGTTCCAAGGTTGTTCCGTTCTATCGTCTATAAGTATTCCTAATAATGTTACTAGTATAGGTAATAATGCTTTTAATGGTTGTAGTTTAATAAATGATATTATAATCCCAAATAGTGTTATTAGTATTGGCGACAGTGCTTTCAAAGGTGCTAGTTCCACTTTAGTTACGTTTGGTAGTGAAATAAGAGATATTAGTTTAAATGCTTTTTTGAATTGTAATAATTTGAAATATATAACAATGGCGAATCAATACATTTTAAATAATTATAGAAGTATTTTTGCTAGTAACAATATTTTTTCAAATATTAAAATTATAAATTTGAATGGTAATATGATTAACATTCCAAGTAATTCTTTCATGGAACATAGTTCAGTAACTTCAATTACTGTTGGTGATTATGTAACAAATATTGGTGAACTTGCTTTCAAGAATTGTGTAAGTTTACCCGCAATTGCTATTCCAGCAAGCGTAAATTTTGTTTATATAGATGCGTTTGAAGGTGATGATAATATATCATTATATCTTGATGGTGACCTTCCAAATACGAATCGTCAGCCCCCTCCAACCAATGTAACTACTGTATCAAATGTAATTAATAGTGCTACTATAAGTTGGACAAGTGCTGTTGTAGATCCTTACTCAGTAAATTCTGGACCCGTATTAAAATATAAAATTATTTATATTGATATATCACATAATGTTTCTAATAGCTTAGATGTTAGCGCGAGTGATACTTCACATAATTTTACTAATTTAGTAGGAGGAGATTTGTATACATTCAGTATATTGGCATATAATAGACATGGTCCATCCAATATAGTTACAAAATCACAATTAATATTAAAGAAAGAAACACCGCCAACTACATTAGATGTTTCTTCTAATGATATTAACACCGCAACGCTAAATTGGTCAAGTTCTGAAATAATTGACGACCCTGTTGACGGAATCGGAGGCGCAGTAATACCAATTCAAAAATACAGAATTTATTATTATAGTGATATAAGTAATCAAAATTTTATAGATGTAAGTGCTAATATTAATACATTGACTATTCCTGGGTTAACGGGCGGATTATATTATGTTTTTTCGATTGTAACATATAATTCAGTTGGCCCTTCTGATCCTTCAACAACAAAGGCTACATATATATTACAACGACAAACACCGCCTACTAATGTAATCACTGTTTCTAGTGCTCTTAACTCAGCAAATGTTACGTGGTCACCCTCTTCGGTTGTTAACAGCGGAGCCGTATCAAAATACACTATTTATTACACTGATTTATCCAGTAATGTTTCCAGTAGTTTAGATGTTAGTGCCAGTGATACTTCTCACAATTTCACTGGTTTAGTTGGAGGACATCCATATACTTTCTATATCACCGCTACGAATGTGTTTGGCTCATCATTTAATTCTTCTTCTTCCAGTGTATCTGTATTACAACAACAAACACCACCTTCTAATGTAAACACCGTTTCTAGCGCTCTTAACTCAGCAACTGTTACATGGACAAAGACAACTGTTAACAGCGGAGCTGTATCAAAACACACCATTTATTACACTGATTTATCCAGTAATGTTTCCAGTAGTTTAGATGTTAGTGCCAATGATACTTCTCACAATTTCAATGGTTTAGTTGGAGGACACCCATACACTTTCTATATTAGATCTAGTAATGTGTTTGGAGAATCGGTTAATTCTTCTTCTTCCACTGTAAATGTTTTACAACAACAAACACCACCTTCTAATGTAAGCACTGTTTCTAGTGCTCTTAACTCTGCAACTGTTACATGGACACCATCTTCGGTTGTTAACAGCGGAGCTGTATCAAAACACACCATTTATTACACTGATTTATCCAGTAATGTTTCCAGTAGTTTAGATGTTAGTGCCAATGATACTTCTCACAATTTCACTGGTTTAGTTGGAGGACACCCATACACTTTCTATATTAGATCTAGTAATGTGTTTGGAGAATCGGTTAATTCTTCATCTTCCACTGTAAATGTGTTACAACAACAAACACCACCTTCTAATGTAAACACCGTTTCTAGTGCTCTTAACTCCGCAACTGTTACATGGACACCATCTTCGGTTGTTAACAGCGGAGC
>Ga0214919_10000821_pt1 | contig 52885 bp, 49 predicted proteins | sample LL1503_MetaG_FD_177994 | JGI IMG/M metagenome (GOLD analysis project Ga0214919, IMG submission 177994) | Freshwater microbial communities from Lake Lanier, Atlanta, Georgia, United States - LL-1503 | ecosystem: Environmental > Aquatic > Freshwater > Lake | place: USA: Georgia | collected...
TTGAAGACAATGGAAAGTGATTTTTCGTAGTGGGTGATAATTCCCAGCATGGTTTCATATTCTTCTCTCGCCGTTTCAAACTCGTATTGCGCATCTTCTTGTTCTTGCCGATATTGTTCTTCTTGCGCTTCTTGCTCTTCTTGCTCTTCTTGCTGTTCTTGTCGCTCTTCCGCTTCTTCATCTTCATCTTCTTTCAAAATTGCAGCGGCTGTTCCGGTTTGTTGAATGCCCTCTTTTTGAATATTGATTTCAATAATGTCGCCCGCATTTACGGAAGTGGTATCAGAAGCCATCTGTTGTTCATCGCGCATCAACTCATTGCTGCCTTCTTCTTCAGCAGCCATCCATTCCGATTCGGATACGAATGCCGTTCTCGAAATCGCGTAGCCGCTGAATTTATCGACGATTCGATCACCTTCGCGTTTACCGTTGGATTTCTCAATGCGCGAGAGAGTGGAAATATAGTTTGAGGATTTGGGTTCGGCGGGATTATAATTTTGAGCAAGTTCATAAAAGAATGTTGGCAGTAAACGCACGCCGGTTGTTTTGCAGTAAAACCAATGAACGTCATCTCCGGGCGCGGCATTTCTTACAAAAAGTTCACTGTTTACCAAATCTAAAATGCATTGATATTTGATCGCGACATCTTCCAATCCGATGATGCAACTTACGGTGTCTTGATACGGAGACGTGACGATGGTTTCAACTCGTTTCTTATTTTCTTGAGCAAGGTCGTATTTTAGTTTATTATATTTTAGAATGTCATACACTTTGAGTTTATCGAGCAGTTTTATATTTTTCAAATCGAATAAAAATATTTCGTCGATGTTTTTCCGTTTTGATTCGCTTTGTTGGTCAAATTCATTTACAATTCTTGTGGTTAAATCTTGTAAAATCGATGACTCTGCGACCGACTTGTCAAGACACTTTTGGTTGATTGAAAAACACAGCGGGTTAGGTTTAGTTTCGGAAGGAATGTTGCAAAAATAGGACGGATCGTCGAGTTGCACGTTTTGAAGTTCGGGGTCATCGTCTTTGATCCATTTGTTGTTGCGCCTGACAAAGTATTGGTAACCGACTTTGCCTTCATTGCCTTCCTCGCCTTCATCGCCTTCATCGCCATCACTTTTTAACGCCGCATAGTCCCCATTTTTCACAACTCGTTTTCCGGATGAATCGTAGCGCGCGTCAAATAAAACGTCGCCTTCTCCGTTATTATCGAGTTCCAACGCGGCGGCAGAAGAATAAACTTTACTCAATATGATTTCGCGCTTTTTGCACGTTTTTGCGTCGGACGATGACGTGTTTTTGGAGAAGTGGTCAGCGATGTCCTGCTGTTCCCTCCGTATAATACTGTCGATTTCGGAAGATGTCAAGTCCGAATTTTCTACAGCAAGCGCGTCCATAAACAAGCGCGCGCAGTCGGTCTCAAGAAGTATTTTTAATATTTCAGACGCGGAGAGAAATATATCGTCCTGGCGTTTCAACACGTTGAATTTATACAATTTGAATATTTCGTCAAAGGTTACGGTGGTGTCATCGGCAAGCACAATTTTGGTTTGAAGGGCGGTTTTTGTTGCCTTTTTAGCGGATTTAGAGTCGTGATCGCCAAACGCATTATAAAAGAGTTCCAACGATTCGAATGCCGTAATATCATTTTTATTGACGAGTTTTTTAAATTTGGATTTAGACACTTGAAGTTTTTTAAAGTAGTTGTCGATATTTTTATGAATAAATGTGCGCATCATGTCATACTCTTGCGCGTTGACGTTTTTCGAATAAATCAAAAATGGCTGAAGAGCGTAAATAACTTTATATAAAGATAAATAATGTTGAAGACGATTTTTTGGTTGTCTTGATGCCGTTTTTCCCGTTTTATCTGCTTCCAAAATGCGAAATGCGTCTTCATTTGTCGGGACAAATGAACTTATAAATTCTTTGAGAACGGCGGCGCCGCTTGCATTGGTTGCAGTAGTGGTAGTGGCAGCGTCGGGTGAAAACAGCATTGCATCTTGAAATAGGGATGGAGAACCCTTGTATTCGCCAACGTACTGGAACTGGTCGCCTCCGCCGCCACTTTTTTTTTCTATTCGGATAATTTCAGACGGAATGTCGTCCCTCATTAAAACATTTGAAATAACTGACTGCCATGTTTTTAGAAACACGGAATTTAGAGCCACTTGATCGGTTAAAAGAGTGTCGGGCAAAAGCAGTTGAGACAAATGCACGGCGGCGGGTGTTCCCAGTGTCATAAAGGAAGTAACAAAGGTCGGGTCGGCCGGCGTTGAATCAACGCGCTTTACGCTATTCGACTTTACGTCTTCAAATTCCAATTTTGTTAAACCGGTGTTATAAAGTCGATCCGTGTAGAAGGGAACCGCGTTACCATTATCTCCATTTGATTTTGAACGCCGTGATACAATGGTGTCATTATTTGTGGATAAAGTGAGCATATTGGAACGAGTCGGTCGAGCTTGCATCACATAGTTGCGATCCGGATTTTGTTTAGGATTTTCAAAAGGAGTCAAATAAGAGTTGAGATCGTCCATAATATTGGGATTATATGGCGCATTTTTGTCTGGGTAGATTCCCTTTTCTTCCATAATTTGTTGTTTAAAGCTGTAAATTCCGTTTATCGTGTCTGCTTCTTGCGCGTCATCCCCGGTGACATATAATTTCTTGATATTTTCCACGATGGGTAAAACCCAATAGAGTTGTGCGTCAAGATTTTGAATGTGCGAAACAGCCGGTTTGTCCGCGTTGGTCAAGTGTGCGGGCATTTTTGGAACGCCATTTTTATCAAAGGCGGAATACTCTTTTCGCAGCTGGAAAAAACGTTCAATGTTTCGATGAATGCTGTTGAGTTCGGCCTCGGTTCGTTTGTGTTTTGGCACGGACGCAATTATATTTTCCAATAAATCATTATACTGTTTTATCTCCGAAACAATTTTTTGTGAAGACGGAACTTCGTACATGATGTTTGCAAAAATGTGGTTTCCTTCATCCAATGCGTCGGAAAGGTCGAGATCGATTCCGACATCTCCTTCTTCGCCTTCGCCTTGAATAGCAGCTTGTTCTTCTACGACATCGGATAATGCCGCGGACGGTGGCGGCTTGTATTCGGTTACCTTTATTCTTTTTATCCAAAAAGGCAAGCCCCTACATCCAAAATGGATGAAAATACTGTCTTTTAACAACTGTTCTTTGATTTCAGGAGACGATGACGACGATGACGATGAATCATCGAGTATAATTTTAACTTCAATCATGTCTTGATTTGAATCCACATCTATAATTTTACATGTGATGATAAATGGTTTCTCTCTCTCTCTCTCTCCCTCTACCTCTACCGGTTGTTCTTCCAATTGTTCACGAATTTGTTGTGGTGACAACGATAATTCGACGGAGAGAATCATATTTATTTTCAGATTGTGTTGTTCAACAAATTTGTGTGTTGGTTTTCGTTCCAGAACTTGTATTTCTAAAATGTCTTCATCTTCGATTTTGTCGGTAAATTCGCCGTCACGAATGCGGAGTTTTATGAGTTGCTGTGTTTTTTTATCATTCAAATGAACCGTGCTCAAGTCAATATACACGACTTCATATACATTATTTTGCAGCTTTGATTCAGAGACAGTTGCATTTATTTTTATTTGGTCTCCCAGAAACAGTTTATTGTTCATTTCAAGGTCTCTGGTCTCGGGATCTGGATCGGATTGAATTCTCTCTTCTACTTCCATTTCCATTTCCATTTCCATTTCAAAATGTCAATGTTTTTTGAATATATGTATTATGTATATTATATGAAATCAATAACTATAATATTATATTATAAATATGAATAAATATTATATATAGTAATCATTAGAGAAAATTCTTTAAATTTTAGAATATAATTATTATTTATTCATTTCTTATTATTAAATAGTTTATTGAATACATTTAAAGAAAAAATACTATTAAACATTAGATTATAGACAAGCAAGTTTAAGTTTTTAAAAAATGTCAACATCAACGGTCAATGGTAACCCATATTATTATTCATTTGATTTGAGTTGCGTGCCATCATTGTATGATTTTGTTCAAGGTGATAATGGTGCAAAGGACGCTGGGTGTAAATGTCATGACGCGTGCGTCAAGTGCAAAGTGGCAGAGGTAACAAATAACAAGAATAACTGGGTCGATTCCCCGTATGCTTTTTTTAATAGACAAACAAATGATTATAAACATTCCTACTTTTTGGTGAATTATGATAAGAAAGTATTGCAAAAACGTGTTGACGATGGAGTTGAATATGGATACGAGAAGTATGTTCGTTCTGTAGTTTTGAATTCGGATCGAAAAATTGTGTGTTTTTCGCCTCCGATGTGCGAACATGTGCCTAGATCCAAAGATGATTCTGGTATTAAAAATGTGTTGGAATTTTCAAAGGTAAAGTTTGCAGAGGAATTCGTGGAAGGAACCATGGTGAATTTGTTTTATAATTCGTCAAACAATGTTCAAAGTTGGGAGTTTTCAACGAGGAATGTGGTTTCTCCGGCAGAAAAGAGGGGGAATAGTTCAGGTGTGGTGGATAAAAAATGTTTTCGACGGATGTTTTTAGAAGCGTGTGCTGCCGTTGGATTGAAATTCGATGATTTGCCGAAGGAGTATTCGTATAGTTTTGTTCTACAGCATCCGGACAACACGATTGTTGCGCCGGTAAAGAGTATGGCCTTGTATATTGTTGCGATGTATTACATTGATGGGACGACTGTGTATGAAATGGATCGTTCTGTTTTGAAGTGGTCGGATTTTTCGAGTGTTCGTCATCCGGCCAGATTTGGACTTCTGAATGGAGAAGAAGATTTTCATAAGGTTATCAATGTGTGGGCGTCGAACAATTCGCTGTATTATTATCCGGGCGTCATGTTTCGAACGCACGAGGGTGCGCGTTATAAATACCGCAATCCGAACTACGAGTTTATAAAAAACGCAAAGGGGGGGGTGGAGAAAAGTCGATTTGTTTATTTGCATTTGAAAAAACTTGAAAAATTGCAGAGTCATTTTGACAGGTTTCCGGAAAATGAGCTTGAGTTTTTCCGACACTCAACAAATTTCTACAATTATATGCATAATTTGCACAAGAATTATATTGAGTGTTATGTGCATAAGAAAAAGGCGCTCAAAGAATATGCGGTGGAATACAAAAAAAACATGTTTCAATTACACGAACATTACAAGATGGTATTAAAGGCAAGCGGTAAACGTGTAATCATGGAGGTAGTCATTGAGTTTATGAATCAACAAAGCTTGTCGTCGCAACTATTTATTCTTAAAAAATTCGAAGACAGTGTCAATGTGATTGATATCAAAGTCGATGATAGTGTTGAAAATGGAATTTTGCAAGAAAATGAGGAGGACGATAAAAACAAAGAGTGTCCTGGCGCGCCACGCAAATGTAAATTATGAGGATTACATGAATATAAAACATAAAATATAAAAATAAAATATAAAATATAAAATATAAAATATAAAAATAAAATATTCATACAAGATAAAGTAAAATAAACACGTATGAATATTTTAAAAACAAATTGTAATTTAGTGGTAATAGGATTTATTTTATTTTTTATATTCATCATTGTTTTTTCGATTTTGTCGAGTGATATTGAAACCATGTCGTTGTCTGAAACTGCGAATGCAGATAGTGCGAAAACCGACATGTTGGCCGCAAAAGTTGGCACACTCACGCCGATGGTGGATAAAATGTCAACTGATGTCGGTAATAATACCACGGGAATTAAGACGAATACGGATATAATAACAACTGTGTTGAAACAAAAGGTGAATGATGTGAATAAAAAAGTTGGAAAAGATATTACAGATAAGAGCAATGCGCCTGCTCCGATTACCGGAACATCGTGATTTATTTCAACTTATAATACAAGTCGGCGAACAACAAGAGGAGAATTGAATCGGGATCTCTTTTTCAATTTAGTTTCGTGACTTGGATGGTGGAAGAAGGATGGCGGGGCAGATGAAATGGTTATTTTTTCAATTCTAAAATTGTTTTGATTTCGTTGTTGTGTTTGGATTGCTGCATTTGTTCTATTTTGTTTTTCTATTGAGGTTAAATTGAGTTCACTTTTGGTCTTCAAACGCAAACTTCTTCTTAAAGCTGCTACTGGTGGATAAGGAGTTTGCGGAGTGACAACATTTATATACTGCATGGGTGTTGTCATGTGGGTGTGTGTGGCCGCTGCGAGAGTAGGTCGTAATGAAACGGGCGACTCTTCCTCTTCATCCTCTTCATCTGTATCAGAATAATCGGAATCTTCATTTGCAATAAATCCAAAGAGGTTATTATCATGTGATGATCCGAAGTGAGATTCAAATCTGCCCAACGTTTTAAAAAGGATCTTCACGAGAAACGAACATACAAGTAACATGTAGCCAACGCCGACAATGATTTCCATAAAATTTGGATTCGTCGGTAGTGATGAAGTTGAACTTGCGTTACTCGGATTTCTTGTTAACAATCTCTGTTTTGCCAATTCAAGCGCATCTCTTATAAACTGGTGTCTGGTATTTGATGATGACGATGACGACTGTTGCATGATTGATGATGAACGATGTGATGTGTTTGTGTAAAGCTATTTACTAGCGTATACGTTTATCGTTTAAAAATTCAATTTTATATTTAAGGTAAAACAAAAACAAATAAAAAATATTTTATTGTTTTTTTGTTTTTTTGTTTTTTTGTTTTGTTGTTTTTTTGTTTTGTTACTTATGCAAGTGCGTTTCTGTTGTTTGCAATGTTTCTGTTTTGGTCAAGATCGTGGGTAATGTCGGTGCCAAATACACGTTTTGCACCGACGCGTGTAACTTGAACGCGTTGCTGGCGTCGGCGTTGTTGTTCTCGATATTGCTGGTTGTGCATGGTTTCCAAGAATGCAAGCATTCTACGACTAAACGGTTCAGAGGGTTCGATAATTGTCGTATATTGTTCGGCAAGAGCCAGAAATTCGTCGAGGTTTTGAGATTGGGCGGCATTAGATGGAAGAGGGTTGACATTCTCCATACGCGAAAGCAAGATTTCTTCGATGATGTGAACAAGGTGTTGTTGGTTGGGTCCATGTTGTTGTGGAAGAGCGGTCATTGTAGTAGGAAAGCACTGTTCAATGTATTATAAGTTTTTTATTTTTCAATTTATTTATTTTTAAATGAAAAAAATACTTTTTTTATAAAAAATATTTTTTTTTTCTTTTTTCTTTTTTCTTTTTTTTTTCTTTTTTCTTTTATTGGGAATAGTTTATTTTGGTTTTCAAACTGTCATGTCAAGTGCGTGGGGGGTATCGTAGAATCGAAAATTGTCTTCCATGTTCATGTAAGACCAATCGGTCCGGCAATTGTCGCTGGACTGCTGTGTCCAGATGTTGTCAGTGAAGCGATTGTAGAGAATTTGTGAAGAACAATCGAGTTCGCCTCCTCCGCATCCACAAATGCAGTTGTCGTTGATTGTGTTGATTGTGTTGATTGTCTTGAGAGGAGGAGGAGGAATTTTGATCTGTTGTTGTTGTTTTTGTCTTTGTTTTTCGCTGTAAGGAAGGACGATCCAGTAAGAAGGGTCAGAGAACACAATGCGCGTTTCTCTGCTCGAATCTTTCAAACGCAGTTGAAAGTGCTTTGAAACAATACCTGGAATCCAGAACAAAATCTTGACAATTGCAAATCCAAATGCTGCATTTGGAACATCGTGCTCGAAAAACTCCACGGATTTCACAACTGCAAATCCTTGATGATCGAAAACACGTTTGATAAATTCACCATGACCCATGTGGGCGCGAGTGACGCGGGGAATGTATAAAGTGTTCAGACGTGACGACATTTGAGATAACGGTGACGACGGATTGGAAACGCTAATGAAAATATAAATAAAAAATAAGTTTTCAATTTATATTTTTTTGATTAAAAAAACATGATTTTTTTATACCTTTTAATATTTCAAACGCCGGTTAAATAATTTTTAATTATAATATTTATTCAAATATTTATCATAATCTGGTGGTAAATATGTATTATTTTCTATTTTAATTTTCTCAAATTTACAACAATCTCTATCGTATAAGTCATTATAATTTTTTACTCTATTTTCGATTTTGTCTAATTCCGTATAATTAGCATTATTTAATTCTTGATGTGAAAAATTTTGAATTTTATTTTGAATAAAGTATTTATCGCCAAAGTAAGATAAATGCCAGCCACCATTTAAAATAGTAGAACAATGTATATTTCTGATATGATTACAACTTATATCTAATTCATTGTATTTTTTATATGATATAATTTTACATAATGACCATTTAGATTGACATTTTGTATTTAAATTATAATAATAAAAATCCATTTCAAGTATGTTAATATCAACTGTTATACTACCTTTTTTTATTTTGTCTAATGTATGTGGGTCAGGAATTTCATCTAAATCTGATATTATTATCACATCATACTCTACTAAATTTTCAATATAATTTATACCACGCGAAATAGCATTTCTTTGAAAAAATTCATTATTCCATACATCATTACTATCAATATTTACATTATTATATTTATATGGAAAATCATCTACAATAATATGTATTATTTTATTAGTAAATTTTTCAAATAAATGTTTATTCTCATTAAAAAACAATTTTTTTTCTTTACCAGTAAATGTATGTGTAGATTCTACAATTATGAAATAATCTACAATATTATTTAACAAATTAAATCTATATGTTAATAAATCTAGTTCATTATAAAAAATAAAACAATCAATTATTTTCATTCTTTTATATAATATCGTATATTAATAATATATGTTTATATCGTATATTAATAATTTATGTTATAAATGAATTATTTATAAAATAAAATGTGATTTTAAGCACCGCCTCTGAATAAAATGGGATTATAATATGGTAAAAAATCGAAACAATTGTTTCCACTCGCATCTTTTCTAAACGTAAAACCGTCGGCACAGCACCCATATTTCGACGAATCGCATCCATAACGCGCCTGGCGGGAATTATACATTTGATTCGGAGTCATTTGGCCCGGTCTCATGAGGTCGTTCAAATAGTCGTCCATATCATTGTCATAATAACTACTGCTGCTGTTGTTGTCACCTCGATCCTCTTCGTCGTCAATGTAACCGCCGCCGCCACCCTGACCTTGAGAATCTGGTTTCGGATACGGTTTACAATTGGGTCCCAATTTTTTTGTTTTAGGGTCACGTGTGCACGCGGTGTTGCAATCCAACTTTTCACAAGTTTTTGACGAGCCACATCCAAACATTAATTTTGTTCCAGATTTATCCATATATTCAATTCCACAGAACCCGACATCTTCGTCATATTTATATTTGGGATCAACTTGCTTTTTTGAGCCGGTGTCCGGTTGTTCATAGCATTTTGCTTTTTTACAATCCAAAACGTCGGTCTCATCGCCACCACCACCACCATCGCCGCCACCACCACCACCATCGCCGCCACCACCACCACCTTTTTTAGAAGGAGGGGGTGGAGGATTGGGATTTCGTTTCGGTTTGGGACAGTTACCCTGTGGACAAACAACGGGGTCGCACGCCTTGCAGTCGGAATCATATTGACAGTAATTTTTGTCTTTTGTAATTCCGCCTTCGTATCCACCCCACGTGCACACTTGAGGACAAACGCTGGTTGGTTTCAAATCGGATGGAAACCATGGAGTTAAATCAAGAGAGGTATACGCGGAATTGCTACCTGTGAGTGTAATTGTTTCCATTTTAAACAAACTAGCCAGTGGGCTTTCATGCGGCGTGTATATTTTATCTGGGTCGAAATTGAAATCTATAGTGAGAGTGTCAGTGTCCTTACCGTTTAAATTAAATTCAACTTGATTTATGTGCATGTCTTTTCCGGTGGAATCATCGGGATCATGAAACGTGGCTGTAAATGTTGAAGTCGATGCAATTCCGCTACCCTTGATAACTTTTTCTATTTCAGCTGCGAGTTTCTTAGCCGTATAATGATCGGGGGTTATCATTGATGGAACTGATTTTCCCGCAGAATCTGTTAACTCGAACTTGTTATGACCATCTTCCACATTGTATCGCGTACAATTACCGTCAACATCGCCTTTCGGACGCTGCCAACACCCTTTCGGACACGTTCCCGGTTCAAACCCCTCTCTCAATCCAAATAAACTGTAATATGAACCATACACGATAACCAATATGAGTATGCTAAATAAAACCCACTTACCCATTTCAATATTAAAATTAAAATTAAACTTCATACAATTAGTATTATAATTTTATTATCAACCAATTATTACAATTATATTACAATTATACTATATAGATATTAAATAAAAATGAATTATATTAATTTATTTTTATTGAATTTAAATTCACAATTTTAATTATTCTAAACTCGTTCTCTATCTCTTCACGAGTTAACGTAAAACATAGCTGTGTAAACTTTGGGTGTAGGGATTCTTTCGAAATGCGTCTAAAATATCGGGTTGAATGCGCTCGCAATTGACAGATTCTTGGTAATTTTGAGGAAATTTCTCAATTTTTCCGTAGGTCTCTAGTCCAGGCGGGTTTGAAATTCTGAACACCGGGTTGGGAATCCAAGGTTCGCAATTCTCATCATTGCGCTTTATACAAACGTTTTCCGTCGGATTAAAGAGTCCAATACTTCCACCCGGTGTAAAACTGGTCGAAATCTTATTGACATTATTGTGCTGATTGTATTGCGCTTGATACACACCGACGCCTTGATTCGTAGCACCGCCGCTTGACCCCACGTACTGCACGCTGGTTGTGTCGCGCTGGTTATAAACGGCTTGTTGCGGATTTGCTAAATACCCGCTCCCGCTTGTTTGTGCGTCAATGTTCAAGTGATCAAAACCAAGCAACCCTTCGGTAGTTTCCTTAATGGTCGTGGCGGCGCGACTTGCCGGGTTATACACAATGCCCGACGATCCGAAAGCCGGTTTCACGTCACCGTAGAGTCGAATATTTCCGATTGCGTTCTCTTTTCTCGACGGTCGCAACAAGTCGAGAATCGGGGCAACCACTGCGCGCATAGCGCCATGAATGATTCCGCCTTCGTGATTTTTTGTGGTGGTGCGATGATTCGGCAACATTTTAAAACTGTCGCGACCATGATCGTTTTGACCGGGCGCGTGTTTTCCGCTGCTGTGAGCATGCGAAATTGGGTGTGCAGAAGATTCCGGGCGTTTCGCGGGTTCGTAGTTATTTGGCGCGTACGTGTTTGTTCCGGTGACGTTGGAATCGGGTCCATAATACTCGCTGCTGGTGCAAATACGGGACTGCGGTTTATACACTTCTTTTGCCCGCGCAGTTTGCGCTTTTTCAATACCGGTTGTTGTGAGCCAGCGATCCGACGTGTTTAAGAAAAACTTGTCCGGCAAATATTTCTCAACCTTTCCAAATGTTTCCGAGGTGGGCGCGTTCAAATTGTTCCAACTGTATGCCGGACCTTCATGACTTTCAAGACCAAACGTAACCTTTGGATTGTTCAGCGTGCGGAGCTGGTCGACATTTCGGTCCACCCATTTATCGCGCGCCTCCATTCCCGAATTGAATCCGTCGCTGCCGTTTGCGCTATACCCCTGGTCTAGTCCCGGGCCCACGCGAATTTCCTCCCACGGTTTCACATTCGCCATCTTGTTTCCAGGCATGACGCGTGACTGAATAAAATCGCTGACATTCGGCATACCATTTACAAAATTGATATCGTTTTGTGGTGCGAAAAGGGGAGCGCGTTCCTCTTTGCGTATTTTTTGAGAGCCGGCACCCGACATTGTATCAAGAACCGATTCCACAGCATTGGAGTCGGCAGTGCGTCCCCTGATTTTCGCTCCGAAGAACGGCACCATGTTGTTGTGCTGAAAGTCGTTTTGATTGATGGGTTCACCGGTTAAAGAAAACACGGTGTTTGTGCTCGTAAATCCGGGATTCTTTTTCGGATTCGTGTTTGGATTATACGAATTCCCAAACTGGTTCGGATTTTGCAGGACTCGATTTCCTACACTTGCATTATAATACTTGTCCGTCACCGCGTTTGGTGCCGGATATGCGTTGATGTTGGAACCGGTATCCGGTCGCATGATGGGATAATTTGTGACGGGAACGTTTGTGTTTGGAAGCGCGTTTCTCGAATTCGTAACAAATGATTCTTTTGACTGATTTGATTGATTTCCATTACCCCCATTGCTACCCTTTTTATTTTGATTTGATACTAAATACATCCCTCCTAATGCCACTATTGGAATTGCCAACTCCATCTTTATGAATTATTATATATATGTTTGTAATATATTTTTTATTATTATACTATTATTATACTATTAATTTATAATAGTATAATATTTTTTATATTTTTATATTTTTATATTTTTATATTTTTATTTAGTCAAGCTTAAAATATGATAAACGTACTGCAAACTCTTGACCATCATTACCAGCCAACTTTGTTCTATACTATAAATACTATACTATACTACTTTCATTTAATATATTTTTTATTAGAGAACTTGATATATTTGGAGTTCTTTCTAAATATAAAACATGACAAGAAACCCAATTAAATTTATCTTTCCAGTCATCTCCCATAACTAATACATCGGCACCATAATCTTTAATGTATTGATCTTTTAATTCTAAACTGTCTTCAATAAAAACTTCATCCACATATGTAATTGACTTTACTATTTCCATTCTATCTTTTAATGATATAACACTCATTTTACCTTTTTTTTTATTTAATTCGTCCGAAGATATGCCTACGATTAAATAATCGCCTTGTTCTTTCGCACGTTTTAAAATATTTAAATGTCCAATGTGAAACAAATCAAATGTTCCAAAAGTAATAATTTTTTTCATTATAAATAAATTACCTTATATAGTGTTTAAATACTTATTATATAAATATTTTTCATTTTATGCACAAAACATCATCTTTGTTGGTAATAAATTTAGATATAGATCGTTCATCCACATTGAATTTATAATTAAAATCCGAATATTTTATGTTGTACATGTTATGAGAAATCATAAATATTGTTAAAGAATGTCTTGAATGAAGTTTTAGTAATTCGGTAAAGATAATTATTTCCATGTCATTATCTATGTTACTTGTAAACTCGTCTAGAAATAATATTTTTACATTATCAAATATAATATTTATAAACAATCGAATAATCGCAATCCTTTGTGTTTGACCTTTACTCAATTTTTTAGAATTTTTAATGTTTATATCTGTTATAAATTCCTTCATATTCAAAATATTCATATACTTGATTATCTCTTGTGAAATTTCATCCTTCTTTTCATTTAATAATTGTTCATCCATTCCGAATGTTATATTATAGTATATACTCTTTGAAAACAATACACTTTCAGACGTCAAAAAAGTTATATATTTTCGAATACTAAAATATGTATAATTTTCATATTCGTTTAAAAATTTTATTGAACCATTTTTTATTTTTAATTTCTTCATGAGTGTATTTACTAATGTTGTTTTTCCAGAACCAGAGTTTCCGTATATAAAATGAATACTATTCAATTCAAAACTTAAATTTACATTCACGAATACAGGAATATACTTATCATTTTCTTTATATTCAACAGTAACATCTTGTAAAACAAACAAATAATCATATTTTTTATCTTGGTTCCATACGATTGGGTTTGAAATACGGTAGGAATTTAGTTTTAATATATCCATAATTTCACTTGATATAGTTAATTTTTGTCTAAAGCTATAAACCTTCTCTGACAACACTACCATTGCGCTTTCAATGGTTTCTGTTAGAGCAATAAGATATGAATCATTTACAATGAATGATACAATTGTTTCTAATATTTTATACCTATTCATAGTGTTGACATAATTTTTATTGTTTTTACTCGTTTGATACTGATTAAGAATTTTCGGGTCTGATACAACTTTTATTATGTTTTGTAACAATTTTGAAAGTTCTTCTTTCATTTTATTTTTTTCAACAATAATATTCAAATTATTAAAAAAGGTTATTATGTCATCGGATATGTATTTTCCACTTTCGCCAGATTTAAATTCACCTTCAGCATCTCTTAATAAAAGAAAATATACGAATATTGAATAACTAGATACAAAGATAACATTGAAACTATTTCTTAACATTCCATATCTTGTACTAAAAAAAAATGGTCTTAAAAACAATAATGAAATTTCGTTGATGAAGTCACAAAAAGATATTATTATATTATTATAACTTGCATAAACCATTGCGATAACTTTATAGCTATCTAAATATACATGTCGAATATTAATTAATTCTTCGCCATTTTCTAATTCAATATTTTTATTTATAACATCTTCTATTTTCGGGTTGAATAAATTTAAAATTTTTGTCTCTATATTAATTATTGATTTTTTTTCATACTTTCTTAATATTTTTGCGAATAATCTTCTGTTGTAAACAGTAAATAATGTAACTATTATTTTAAATATCCTTCTATCTTCAATTTTATCTACAAAATAACCAAAATTAATTAAAAATTCAGATAGATATATATATTTAATTCTTAAAAAATCATTTTTTTTATCATTTTCTATAAATAAGTTTATAAACATCACTTGTTCGGGTGTCATATCATTTGAAATAATCACTTTTTTTAATATTTTTTCAATAATCGAATTATCAATAAGTTTAAATAGCTGTTCAAATATTTTTTCCATTTAAAATGCCTATGTCTCTATTAAGTTATAATATTAAATATTTTATTTAAAAAAATATTTAATAAAAAATATTTTAACTTTCTCGGCGTTTTTTAATTATCTTAAAAAAGGAAAACATGGAATTTTTGTAACAAAATTATTCTTTTCCAGAATTCGCGTGCTCAAGTTGTTCTGAAACGGAATACACACATTCTCTTGCGGGTCAAGTTGAGGATAGTACCAGTTGGTTTGTTCTAAATCACGAAACGTCCATGCCGGGTGTGTGACGCGTGACTGTTCAACCGTTGAGTTACATGTTGGATACGATATCGGGCTGCTAGAAACGGCCGTATTTACATAATTATTTTCCATGCAATCTCTCGACAACGTTTGGTTCAAACCTTTCAAATTACTTTCCAAGTTGATTGTATTTGTTCTTAAATTGGCACCCCATCCCTGAATTCGAATGTACGGGTCATCAAAATAGCACGGCTTGTCGCCGTTTCCCGGCTTGTTCAACATGTAGCGTCCTGGGTCGGTTGATTCTTGAAGCTGCTTGTTTATTCTGCACGGGTCATCATGAAAACGGGTAAATGACATTTTTATTGTTTTATTGTTTTATTGTTTTATTGTTCTTATTTATTGTTTATATATTTATTATAAATTATATATTTATTATTTATTATTTTTTGTTTCACGACACTTTATTTTTTAAAATATATTAAAAATATGAATATAAAAATAATAGATATATAACTACTAAAGAAAGGCAAGAAAGGCAAGAAAAGCAAGAAAGGTATTATATGAATCACGAGAGACAGAGACAAGAAAGACAAGTTCGCGACATTTATATTAAATCGGATTCAGAGTGGACTCAAATAGATACAGAATCGGGTTCAGAAGAATTCAAGCAATTTGCTTTTGCGTATACGCAATACAAAAATAGACCGGCATACTACTCCGAAGATGCGCATCACACGGACAGCGGAATTACAGTGTTCAGATACAATAACGAGCATTATAAACCGACATATGTTTTTGATGGAAATGGACAAAATATACCCACACTCATACCCATCATTGACATGGCGGACGTGAAAGTATTTTTAACCGATGTTCCGAATGCAAACTGGTTTAAAGCGCGCGACTATCAGGCATGGGCGTATCGTGATTTCATGTTTGATGAAACTGAACCGCGAGTTAAATATTATGCGTCACGAAATTCGTCACATTTATTTTTTCAAACAAGCAACTACAGAGATGTGGTAACAATTGATTTAGACGGATTACCTCCTAATATTATTTTCAAACTCTCGCGAAATGAGAATGGGAGCGTGTATTATGAAAAAAATGATGGGAGAGCGTCCAGAGTTCGAATATGTGATAATGATAATGCTCGTTCCGGGTATCTGGGATTTTATCGAAGAATTACGGATGTCGGCGATTTCATTATAACGCCGGCATCAGCAGTAGCGCCAGTAGTAGCGCCAGCAGTAGCGCCAGCAGTAGCGGCGCCAGCGCACGATGCATACGGTCCAGAATACCAAGATTTTGCCAGTTATTTGCATCAGGCCAACGCGACGGCTACAGCAGTTGCGTCTGCGTATCAAAATCACGATATAAAACTACCGCTAGCTCCGGGCACGCAGAGCATTCAAACAGATAATGAAGAAGAACAATGCATTATGTGTTTTAGAAATAAATCGACAATCCGCTTGTATCCGTGTAGTCACAAGGTAATGTGTCCGGAATGTTATGATAAAATGGAAAAAGGCGAATGTCCGATCTGTAGAGGCGATATTATCAAGCTAATATGCGAAAAATCATAAAAAATTCATAAAAAATTCATAAAAAATCATGTAAATAAAAACCTCTTACTTACTATAATTCATACGTTTCATCTTTTTATTTTTATTTAAATCGGTAACTGTTTTATTTATTTTAATTTTCAGTTTTTTTTGAATGTTAAACACACTACTCTCCATATTCATTGGTTGACCTGAAGTTATAGTTGCTCGTTGTGTATATCCGTCAATTTTTAAATTACAACACACATCTTTTAACAAATGTTTCCATTTATATGTGTTTAAATCGTTAGAGTGCATGTGCGCTAATAAAGTACTGGTTAAAGCACCGCCGTATTGTTGATCCTTTTGTATGAAGGCATCTGCCGATGTTTGTTCGTCTTGACACCCACTAATGCAAAAAATTTCACCCACTGTTTTCGTGTATCTTTTAAATTCTCTTGTTGTTTGACGAAGTGCCCATTCCGACGGACGATACGTTTTTGGGAGCGTTTTGACATTTTTATCTGCCAAATAACTTAAATCGTCATATTTATATCGGTTGTCGCAACCTGTGCCACTGTGACACGCATCTAAAACAACGTATAATTTTACTCCCATCGGCACCCTTTGAGTTAACATTTGTCGAATTACATCATCAGTTATGATTCCCGAAACGCCGTAGTCAATTGGAACAATACAAGAATCGAATCCGCTTTCTTCGTCTCTATTGAAATCGCGTTGAAGAGTTCCGTGTCCTGAATAATGAAACCATGCTTCGTCGCCCGGTTTTAAACTACGAACCAACATGTCAATTGCTTTGAGTATATTTACTCTTGTGGGTTTAATTGGTGTGTCATCTGTCAAAACTATAAAATTGTTATATTCGAGTTTTGATATTAAAAAATCTCTAGCATTATTGATATCATTTATACACCCATTCAATTCATTAGAGGTGTTTTTATAATTAATTCCAACGAGTAGTCCATTTTTTACCATGGTATATTTTATATTTTATCGCGCCTATTCTATTATATACAGTGTAAATATTATTATAATAAATGAATAAATTATTATAATAAATGAATAAATTATTATAATAAATGAATAAACGTGTCTACATTCTACATGAAACTCAAATTCGAAATAATATCGTTTAATTCAAAAATATCGCATCGTTTTGACTGTTCAACAAGAATGTGTTCGCTAAACATGTCTCGAATGTATTCGTGTTTCACCATGTTTAAATATTTTGGAGAAATGTATCCTTTTGATGTAAAAAAATCATTCGGATAATCGTGATAATATAATTTTACATCTTTAAATATATAAATTGTAAGGAATAAAAACCCGAGAGACCAAATGTCGTGCGATTTATTATGATTTAACCAGTTGTATTCAAAATTCTGGGGATATTTTATTACATCATTTCCATCTCTTGTATTCGCAATTGTATTTTCGGTTTCTGGCGCACAAAATGGCAATGTTCCGCCACTCGCATTTGTCGTTTTTTCGTGAATTCCAGAAAGACCAAAATCGATTAAAAAAACAGATATGTTATTGTATTCATTATTCTTGGTTTGTTGTTGAACAATAAGAATATTTGACGGCTTTATGTCGCCGTGCACACAATCAACCTCGTGTAATTCTTTTAAAATAATGCACAGTTGGATTAACACGTCATACACAACTTCATCAAATTTGCCTTTATTCTGGACCGTTTTTATCCACATGTCAAGAGTAACTCCATTTGTGATAAATGGCTGAACGCTATAAAATAATTGCGGAGTTGATAATTTAATGTGACAGTGCACCGGAATCACAATTCCCAATCTTATAACGTCTTGATAATTATTATCATATTTCTTTAATAAATTTGACCTGACAATTTCTTCTCCCGCAATTTGATCGTCTACATTATCTATACGAAACATCAGATTAAAATATTTATGTTTAAACATTCCATACCTTTTTAAATGAGGTTGAAAATCAGTTGCATCTCCAAAGTGATGTTTGTATGCAATAAAATCTTTTAAATACTCTTTATAATTTTCATTGTGAATATTCGTAATTATATTTTTCAACATGAATCTACTCATAGTGTCCCAGTAAGTTAAATTATAAATTTCAGCTTTTTGAACCTGGCGTATAATAAAATCAACAATCCCGTCTGTTATAAACACGGGATCAACATTTGTTTCTTTAAAATGTGGCAATAAAATGGGCAACTTTGGCGCCGATGTTGTTGGAATTTGAGTTGGATTTGGAGACGACTCTGACTCTGATGAAAACGACTCTGATGATGACGACGACACTGATAACAGTGGCTTATTTTCATTATAACTTTTTTTCATTTTTTTTTGTAATTTATCCAAATTCGTATTTATTATATAAGTTCTATTATAATCTATTATAATATCTATTATAATATTTATTATAGTTTTATAAATATTATAATTAATAATATGAATTTATAATTATAATAAAATTGGTTCATTCGTTCATTTTCATATTCATATACAATAAACGATGAATCATTGTTTATAAAAATCGAGCAAACGCGCAGATGGGTCAACATTCGAACAAAATGGATGTCTCCAATAATAAGGAATCGCATTATCGCTCTTTTCTGGAAAAAAATTCTCAAATATCGTTCTATAATAGAAACTTTCCTTGTCATACGGCAAATTATTCTCATTTTGTATTTTATTTTTCAACTCTGTAATCGTCTTTACATATGCATCGTATTCAACGTCTGATATTTTGGTTTCAACATGTTCTTTGATCATTTGCACCCATGTTCGACCCGAATTGCCCGATACCCCGTCACTAAATGCCTCTTTGCGCCTCCAAAGTAAATCATCCGGCAAATATCCCTGCCCGTCAAACGCCTTTCGAAGCAAATATTTTTCAATTCGTTCGTCATCAAACCGCTTGTACCGCGGCGGAATTTCCATCGCATATTTCAAAAATGCCTTGTCTGCAAACGGAACGCGCGCCTCTAGTCCCGCTCCAGAAATGGTCTTGTCTGAACGCAGCAAGTCAAAGTAACGCACATCACGAATCATGCGCTCGTTTTCACGCTTAAATTCTTCATCCGATGGCGCCCTTGTAAAACCGCGATACGAGCCGAAAATCTCATCCGACATGTCCCCGCAAAAAATAACAACATCATTCGAATGCTTTGAAATGTATCGGCTTATCAGAAAATTCGGCAGAGATGCGCGCACCGAAGTCGTGTCATAACTCTCAATTTGATACACCGTCTCTTCAATTGCGTCTAAAAACTCTTGTTCTGATAAACACACTTCGTGATGACACGTGCCGAAATAGTTTGCAGCGCGCCGAGCCCACATCAAATCCACCGACCCTTTAAGACCAATGCTATACGTGTTTAATTTTGAAGGGTCCATAAATTTACACATGATTGCAGTAACAAGAGTGCTGTCCAATCCACCCGACAATAAACACCCCACCGCACCGCGCTCCGACATGAGTCGTTTCTTTACGGCCGATTCTAACAGCGTCTTAAGATTCGCACAAATATTTTCTTCGGAATCTTCAACGGTTTGAAATACATAATTATAGGGCACATATCCTTCCAGTATCGGATCCGCGCGTCTCGCACTACTATGCAATGCGCTATAATAAGGGTGAATTATAAGAGTGCCGAGCTCATAAACGCCGTAACATCCCGACGGAAACTGGCTTATATAGTCACCTCTGCAATGTTCCATTGATTTAAGTTCGCTTGAAACGGTCATGTCCGCCGCAAATCCAAACTCTGAACCATAAAACAATGAACGAACACCAAACGGGTCTCTTGCAATGTAGACGGCATTCGTGTCATGGTCTACCATTGTTAATGCAAACACGCCGTCCAATCGCTTGAGCGTCTCCTCCATACCAATTTTGCGAAATAAGTGAATCACAATTTCGCAATCTGAACCGCCCTTGTTATACTCTTCGGCCAAATCGTATTCGTCAATGAGTTGTTTATAATTATAAATTTCACCGTTGCAAATGAGGGTGCAGTTTTTTAGTTTAAGCGGCTGGTTTCCAACACTGCTTAGCCCATTAATCGACAAACGATGAAATCCGAAACAACGATGCGAAAATTGGTTTTCCACCTTTTCATGCAAAAAAATAGAATTATCTGGACCTCGGTGACTCGACTTGTAAAATGTTTGTTGAAGCGACTTCAACTTTTTCATATCCAAATATTTTGTTAAACGATTTTCATAATAAAAAATGCCACACATGTTGGGATTTATTACACGCGTATATACAATTTTTCAAGTTACATATACATGTCGCGATTTATCTATGTTGGTTTCATTAAATATATATTTATTATGTTTTTTACATCCAAAAGAACAGCCGTCTCAATTTTTCCAACCACTCGGCATCGGCATCTTCATCTCGTTGATGGTTCATTTTCATCGCAAGAACCATATTCTTTGTTGTTCGATAATGAAATTATATTATATTATATTTATATTTTATTTTTCAATTTTTATATAAAAAAATATGTGTAGATTTCTCTCTTCTCTCTTGTCTACATTTTTGTATGTTTTCTATTTTTTTGTAATCATGCCGATACCTCCTTCATAGTGTATGAGGTACGTTTCTGATTTCTTCACTGTGCACATGCGTTTGCAATTGCAGTCAAGTGGAATTTTTGATTTACCCGTCATCTCGCATTTCAGTTGTGGCGGTTGTTGTTGTTGTTGTTGTTGAGGTGGTTGTTGTTGTTGTTGTTGTTGTTGTGGCGGTTGTTGTTGCTCTTCTTCATGAAAGACGCGTCTTTGTTCGTCTTCGTCATCATTCCACTCATTTTCTTTTTTTGCATTTTCTTTTTTTGCATTTTCCTTTTTTGCCCATTCATCGTTTATTTTTTTGCGCTCGTCAAAAAGCGAACCAAGACACATTTGGGTATGAATCTGTTTCGTAAAACTTTTAATTCCTCTAACTCCTTGAACTCCCTGAACTCCTCGTTGAAACAATTTAGTAAGGAACATCGAACAAATGTGTGCGCGTGCTACTTTATCTGATAAATGTCAAGTTAAGGTTTTACAAATCAATTTATTTTTTTATTCTCAATATATAAATTTAGGCATTTGAAATATTAAAATTTTAAAATATCAAAATATTAAAATATTAATACATAATAAATAGATAATTAGTATTAAAATAGTTTATAGGAATATATAATATATAATATAATAAAATGTTTGGTGTAGTCAATCAATTATATATATGCAATCAACAGCGATCGAGAGAATTGAACGATCGTATATCAGTTCGAAACATCCCGTCCGCTCCATTACAGCCGCAATTCAGTATGCGCCCCGTTTTAACCAAGTATTCAGTAATGCCCATTTTGGATCAGCGCGCAACTCCCTCCGTTCCATTACAACAATTCCCAACATTCAACCCGGAACAAACATTCAACCCGGGTAGCGCGCAAGCACCGTGGTCTCTCTTTTCATCCAATGTAAACACGGAATCCATTTTACGAAATCAAGTGTTTGCGCTCCAAAATTGCGAACAAGCGTATTATGTTCCATCTTCTAAAAGCGACTTGTTCAATGTTCGAGTTCCAGAAAACTATGTGGAACAACCGCATCCCGACCTTTTTCGCCGTCAACAATTTTGTCCACATAATCCAAACGAACACAACATTGCAAATAATTTTTTCAATAATTCAACTCGTCATGATATTAAAAATTTATAAATAATATTTATTTTATTTTGAGAGCTTTAGTGCCTTTTTTATTTTGCGTTTACATTCATTCTATAATTAAAAATATACTATGACATAATTTTAATTATATAATAGTATCAACAACAGTCATATAATTTCATAGGAGCGCTAGAAGATAATGGGCCTGAATATTTTGTTTCTCCGCTGAAACCGGACGGAAAATATGTTCAACAAATGTTAAGTGATTTTATTCCGAAAAAATCAAAGGAAGCATCGCCTCAAAAAAATAAAACACCGTCACCGTTAAGACCGCCGGCTCAAACAGAATCAAAATTAAAATCAGTAGAACAACAAAAGAAAAAAAAAGGTTCTGCAAGTGGTGCAACAGCAACAGTATATAACAGTTGTGCATCTCAAAAAGACAAGGTCGTTTGTATTAAAAAGAAATGCGTATGGGGCAAAACAAACAGATGTAGCAAAAAACGATCTACGAGAAAAAAAATGAAATCGAAATCAAAAACAACTGCAAACACACACACATGTCCATCTCACAAAGATAAAGACGAATGTGTAAAAAATAATTGTGTCTGGGGCAAAACAAATCGATGCAGCAAAAAACGCGTTTCTAAATAAATAAATCCAAATCCAATAATATATAATTTACGTAAAAAGCATAGTTATACATTATTCATTTATATATAAATGTTATATAAATGACAAGTAGTAATATAACTATAAATAATCATATTGATTCATCTTTAAATAAAAGCGGTTTAAACACGGTTGATGATGTGACGCTGGCATACATGGTAAACACGACTCAATACGAGAAATATCTTAAAAAAAATAATATCGAATATGATTCGGGTTTCAAGAGAGATATAAGATTTTATAGGAAAAGAATTATCTCATTGACCAAAGACCTGTTTAAAAATCAGAATGAAACTGATAACAAACAAAATATGGATATAACAATGGTGAGCGCATTCAACATGTATATGCGCGCATGCATATCTTATTTGAAATTTTCAGATCAAAGCGAAACCATACAAAAATGCTACGTGTGTCTAGGCATAACAAGTGAAAATAAAAATGAAAATGAAAATCAAAAATGTATATGCAAAAATAAAAATGAACACGATCCTTTTGAATTATATAAAGCAAACGAGCTATGTTTCAAACCAAAAGAAGTGAAAAAAATTACACTCGATAATTACGTGATTCGAAAAAATGTAAAAAAAAGCGAACCGGTTGTTTATCCACAACAGTTTACATTTAATCCGAGAGATCCGGCATTTAAACACAAGGGTCTAAAACCAAAACCAACATCAAGGTCCCAGTCAGCAGAAAAAATACGAATAGAATCGGACATTGATAACAATGATAACAAGATAAAAGATTTAACAAAACAATCAGGTCACGATGACATTTTAAAAAAAGTTACCAGTATTGAAAATGGAGAGAATAGAGAGAAAAATATAAAAGATTCAAGTGAAAATTCAAATGAAAATTCAAATGAAAAAATAAAAAATAATAAAAAAAAGAAGAAAAAGAAAAAAGTTTCTTTTGATATAACAAATTATATCGATAGTATATAATACATATATTTAGGTTATAAACAATGTCTCAAAATGAAATTGGAGGAACAAAAATAAAAAAGTCAAACAATGTAAACATGGATAAAGAATTTAAGAAGCTATCATGCGGACCAACCCAAGAAAAAAGTTTCACGTGTTATACGACCAACGCTTTGATGGATCTTAGAGACAGTTGGAATGCGAGACATCCAGACGCCGCGATACAAAGCAACAATGTGGAAGAGATATGGCACGCATTAAAGTCGGGATACGGTAACGTGTGCAATAAAGAATCCTGCTGGTTGCGCCAATTGGCATCTGCATCCAAAGAAGTGAAAAATTTGTTCAACTATTTTGCACCGGAGAGTCCAAAAACGTGGAAAAAAAATCCAAACGAGTGGTTGTCCAGCGTCGATATTACAAAAGTGATGAAACAATATGAAGATACATTTCCATCATTTGAATTTCTTGGTCCATCTCCAATTGATTTCGATAAAACGCCAAAAGGAGAGAATTCGTGCGTATTTGAAGAGTTGTGTGACTTTGAATTGAAAACTTATCTGAATCCGTCTGATCCAAAACATAAAATCGGAATTATTTTTAATACGGATCCTCATTATTTGACAGGATCGCACTGGATTTCTCTCTTTATTGACATTAAGAAACAATTCATTTTTTTCTTCGACAGCACCGGCGACGCACCTCCAAAACAAGTTACAAAATTTGTGAAAAAAATCATAAAACAGGGCAAATCCTTTAACATACATTTTAAATACATTGTCAACAAAAAAGAACATCAAAAACGTAATACGGAATGCGGAATGTACTCACTCTTCATGATTATTAATTTACTCAAAGAAACGCGAACACCTGAAGATTTTTTAACAATTCTTTTTACAGATAAAGAAATGGAGAGATTTAGAAGTATCTTTTTTAATAAAGAAGAGTTGTAACTAGTTATTCGCGTATCTAATTTTATTTGATATATATATTGTAAAATTAATTTTAATTTATAATTATAATATACACTAGAATAAATGGACCCAGACGAAGAAAAATGGAGGACGCCAACGGAACCAGACGAAGTTTCGATACCAATGAGCATGGAAGATTTTGATAGACAAATTGCGTCACAAATGGAATCAAAGAACTTGGGTCCGGAAAGAGATTTAAGCGGATTTCTTGTTCCCGGTGGTCAAGGCAACTCTGTCAAGTTTTATGCTCCTCGTAAATATTTTTCGAACGATAAATGTCATCATAATAGAATGCATTTCTGGTGTAAAGATTGTTTTGATGAACGCAAACAATTTAATATTTCTATGGGTTTACCCGTAGAAGCATGGGGAGCTTTCTGCAAACACGGAATAGACAAACATCATTATAAATGTCTGCACGACTCCGAGTGTAATGATGTGGTGAGGAGAAAAGCTGGCCGTGCAGCTGGCCATGCAGCTCAAGCGTTCTACGCCCCTATTCCCGCTCAAGATCAAATGTTGGACGCTCCTCCTGTTCTGTACCCTGCCAGCGACCAAGGTGGGAGAAGAAGAAGGCCGTCTAATAAACCAAAAAGGAAATCATCTAAGAAATCAAAAAAGAAATCATCTGGAAAAGCAAGAAGGTTAAAACGAAAATCATATAGAAAATAAAAAAGGTGTCCTTTTAAAATATTTCATTTTAATTTTTTTTTCATTTTTTCAATCTCACTTTACGTTCGATAATCTTTTACATGACATAGGGCAGTAAATATTCTTCTGACTTTTCATATTGTTTCGATTGTTCTTTTTTTGTGCTTTTTTCCGTCTTGTTGACAGTGTGAAATGAATTCGTTTCACAACATCCGCAATGGTCCATATTTGCCCAGTATACTTTTCTATTTTGTATCGCACTGTTATATTCCAAATTCCAACGACCCATCATGACATTATTGTTATTATTTTGATTTTTATTTGATAAAACATTTCGAATAAAGCGGAATGCATTATTAAACATTGATTTTGTCATTTTATACAGATAGATTTCACGCACCCTTTATCGATCTTATTTATATCTTATAAAATGATTTATAAATCAATTTTTATATTATTTTATCTACTATAAAATAATATATATATATATATATTACATGTTTTCAAATTTTTTTTCTATTCTTAAATTTTATAAAAAAAAAAATCAAGAAAAAAATCAAGAAAAAAATCAAGAAAAAAATCAAGAAAAAAATCAAGAAAAAAATCAAGACAATTTATATAATTTACCTAATCATGTTGCCATTATTCCTGATGGAAATCGACGTTGGGCAAAGAATCGCAATTTACCTAGTTCATTCGGTCATTTAACTGGGGCAAAGCAGGTTCAAAGCAATATGTATTTTGCTTTGAATTTAGGTATTTATTGTGTTTCTGGTTGGGGTAGTTCATATGATAATCTGATTAAACGCTCAGAATCAGAAATCAAAGCACTTTTTAAAATTTTCAAAGAAATGTTTGAGGAACTTTTAAACAATCCTGATATTCATAAAAATAAAGTCAAAGTAATGATTATTGGCCGGTGGCGAGAGATAATATTAGATAAATCTGTAATCGATGCATTTGATAAGGTTATAGATACTACAAAAATGTATGATAATCATTGTTTTATTTACTACATCGGATATAATGGAACCGATGAAATGATATATGCAATTAAAGAAATTGTCGAAGATTCAAAAAAAAATGAAAATTTACAAATAACTGAAAGTGTATTGGAAAAACATCTTTGGTCTGGATCTCTACCACCCGTTGATCTTGTTATTAGAACAGGAGTTGATAACGATCCCCATAATAGTGTCGGTTTTATGATGTGGAAAACAGCAAATAGTCAATATTATTTTACAAAAATTAAACATCCTGATTTTACCAACGATGAATTTATGAAAGCAATTAAAGATTATCAAAATAGACAACGGAGATTAGGAAAGTAGTATTATACATTATATTATTTTATCTACTATAAAATAATATTTTTATATAGTTATAGAGAAATACACAGACAAAATCATTTTATAAATAAATAAATAAGAAAATGAAAATTAGAGAATATAGTAGAAGAAAAAATAGGTTGCGTAAAATACCGAACCGTTATATTCCCCACAATTTATCGAGTAAAGATAAACAACTTCAGTTAAGAATGTTGAAAAAGTCAAGACGAATGTATAAAAATAAACAATATTTTACTCGGAAAAAAGTGGCATCATTTAAAAATAAAAAATCGTCTCATATTCAAAATGCAGAACGAATCTACGGCGTAAAAACGGTTGTTCCGAGTCAAGAACTCGTAAAAAAAACCGGATGTTCTTTACATGCTCTGAATCAAATTGTAAAAAAAGGCGAAGGCGCTTATTATTCATCGGGATCAAGACCCAACCAAACTGCGCGCTCATGGGGGCTGGCGCGTTTAGCAAGTTCTGTTACCGGCGGAAATGCAGCCATCGTCGATTTTCATATTTTAAAAGATGGGTGTGACCATAAAAAGAAGGCATACATTCTCGCAAATAAACGAATCACGAAAAAATAAAAAATGTGTTATAATAACCGTGTATAAATTTCCTGCAGCTCTTCCTTTGTAATCATTGTTTTATTTGTTTTATTTGATAATCCACGTTGAACGATTGCTGCGTTTCGCATCTGGTTACATTTATTTTGTGTGTCGAATAAAAAAATAGGAACATTGTGTCTTCGTAAGCGCGACAATTCTTTTCTTGTCAACGACAAATTCTCTTCTTTTATTAATGCGAGTGGTTGGAAAAGAACGGTGCTATATTTTGGGGCGATACTGTGCATCAAATACGTAAAATAAGCTTCCTCGTATTTAGAGCGGGTTTTTTTAATATGTTTTTTCATTTTATACGTTCCGGAAATAAAATTAAAAATTAATGTATCGTCGTTTATGCAAAAAATTTCTCCCGCAGCGTATACTCGGTATTCAACACTCTTGTATGTTTTAGAAAGTTCTTTAAATAATTCTTCATCTTGTATCGCCTTTCTATACATAATTTGGTGATGTTTTGTCCCAAATTCATACATGTTGATCGATCTTGTTGTGTATAGTTCCGGTTCGCCGGTCTGTGATAATATGACAGTTTTATTAGTTCCAGGTTCTTTGCCTATGATTGCTGCTACAATGTACGTATAATACGCGCCTGGTTCAAACTCTGACGGGTTTACAAGCAGCGGACTCACATCTTCGATGACGCGGCTGGTCGTCGTATCATAAGAATCTAAATGTATATAATAGTGCTTTCCCGCATCTGCGTCGGCATCTCGCATTTTAGACGCATTCAATCCTTGTATATTATAAATGTGGGAGCGAGGTTCTAATAAACTATTGCGTGTGACTCGTCGTTTTTCCAACGGAATCGTATGCATTGGAGGAACCGCACTTCTCGTTTTGGATGGCTGCATTAAAAATGAGTAGAAATTAGTATCAATGCCTGACATATAAATGCTGCGATGGGAATGCGATTATACGTTCATAAGCATTATATTTTTAATATAGTTTTAATTAAAATATAATTCACATGTAGCGAATTATATTTTTTATTTGTTTTTACTTGTTTTTATTTATCTCATCATCATTATCTATACACGTTCACCGTTTGTATTTATCTGCGCCCACCACGCTGACCGTGACTGTCGCCTGACCTGGAAAACGTAGAACGAGATTGATACTGTGACTGTGAATCAGACGATGAAGAAGAAGAAGCGCGTCTCAAAACCGGGACATACGAATCATTGTCTCCTCCTTCTTCACCACCATTGTGACCGACGTTCTGTTGGCGCGAATCGTTTCGCGTCTCACACATCAGCTTGCCTCCAAACATTCCAGTCACATTAACTGCCTGACAAGAATGCTGACCGTTGGCAACATTGGACACGTCGAATTCAACATATTCGCCTTGAACCAGAAACCGATACTGCTCTTCTGTCACTTTGACGTTGGAATGATGAACAAAAATTTCACTTCCAACCTTCAAGTCACTTCCACATACACCCTGAACGACGGTCAAAAATCCGAATCCCGTCTTCATATTGAACCATTTTACACACCCCGCCAACTTCTTATCACACACTGCTGCTGTTGCCATCTTATATTGTTGATTGCTTATAACCTTATTAGCGAAACATCTTTAAGTATATTTGGATATATATTATTTTCCATCTTTGAAACCCTTGAATGTATGGTGTAAGTAACTAATTAAGAATCTTGGATTCTTACCATTTAATTATTTTTATTATTTAATTTTATTATGTTTATTATGATTTCTCTCCAATCTCTCTATATCTTGATTCTGAAAACCAAAATAAATAGAGGCGAGACCAATATTGTTATGACATATATACACTTCTTTTTGTTAGGAAGGAGTTTAGAGAGATTGGAGAGAAAATTGTAAAATGATAAATAATTGAAAATAATAAAAGTTAAAATAATTGTGAATAAAAATAAATATTTTTTATATATAATAAGTATTTGAAAGTCATTTTAAAATATTATTACTCATTATATTAAAATATTAAATAAATAATGATTTCGTCATTATTAGGCGGAACAACCAGCATTCAAGAATTATTTTATCCAAAATTTAATGAACCATTTTCATTATTTTCTTCAGACCCTTCTGGCAACTCAACAGACCCTTCTGGCAACTCAACAGACCCTTCAGGAAACTCGACAGACCCTTCAGGAAACAGCGGAATGTTTGGAAACACATTTTCACTATTTTCTTCGTCTCCAACAGACGCATCAGGAAACACGGTCGACGCGTCAGGTAATCCGATAACAGTTGACGCATCAGGTAATCCGATAACAGACGACTCCAGCGGAATGAATCCCTCTATTGCGCCATATTTTAATTTTTTCAAAAGTTTATTTTATTTATTTGTGCAAATTTGCGTTATAGGATACCTGGGGTCGTCATTTCTAACATTGGTTCGTATGTCGAACTCAAAAAAGTTTTTAGATAGTTTTATGCCGTCTGATATTAATGCGTACCCATACTGCACTCCATCGGATCCGAATTTATCAGGTGAAGGCGCGCAACATGTGGAAATAGACGATGATTCTTTATATTCATTCGGCTTTCCATATAATTTATATTGCGGTCTTGGAGACGACGATAAAAACACGTGTTCAAAAACATGCAATGTAATAAAACGCGAACTAAAAGATGATAATGCGTTTTTTAAGTATACTTCCTATGATTTTTGGATCGCCATGTCATCTAAACACACCTATGCCACATTTAGAGCATTTATTAGAATGGTATTCACAAGTTTGAATTCGATTGTTAGACAAGACCGAAGCGACGCGTATGGAATTGTAGAGAACGTTGTTATGGCAATTGGTCTGATTTTCATGTACATTGTCGGATTATATGGAGGGTTTGTAGGATTTTTTTTGACATACGCGTTTCAAATATACAATTCCGGATTTGTATTGTTTGGAATGGCGTGGACATTTGGACTCTTTTTATTATCATGGATACCACCCCTTTTGAATTTTTTTGGATTTATTTTCCAGTTCATTTTATTGTTTATATGGATCCCATTTATACAGATAAATGAAGCTACACAATCCAAAATGGTTTTTGAAATATTCAGTAAGAAAAAAACTTTATTAATGCTACTTTTTTGTTTGGGAATGGTGATGAATGCATTCAATTATCTAAAAGAAAACGAACCGTATTACGTAGTCGTTGCCGTTGTATTATTTTTATTCAACATGTATTCATCTAAACTAGCTTGATTTAATCTGAAGTAATCTAAAGAAAAATACATCTAAAGACATAATGAAATATAAATGTATTAGTTGCGAAAATATGACAACCACGCCCGAATTGCCCGAATTGCCCGAATTACCGTTTGTAAGTATATGCACGCCAACATTTAATCGAAGACCGTTTATTGCGAATTTGATAAAATGCGTTGACAGTCAAACGTATCCCAAAGAGAGAATGGAATGGATTATTGTGGACGACGGAACTGATAAGATTGAGGAGTTGGTTTCCAATCATCCGCTTGTGTCATATTTCAAGTTTGATAAAAAAATGTCTCTCGGACGAAAACGAAATGAGATGCACAAGAAATCGCGCGGATCCGTCATTGTTTATATGGATGACGACGATTATTATCCACCGGAACGCGTATCACACGCAGTGGAAATGCTGATTAAAAATCCATCGGCAATGTGTGCCGGCAGCAGCGAAATGTATATTTATTTTAAAGACACGAATCAAATGGTGCAATTTGGCCCTTATGGACCGAATCATGCGACGGCGGGAACATTTGCATTTCGAAAAGAGTTGTTGTGTGGCGGGCACCAATACAACAACGACGCGTGTTTAGCGGAAGAGCGGGAATTTTTAAAGGGATACACGGTTCCATTTGTTCAGCTGGACTCTATGAAGACGATTTTGGTTTTTTCTCATCGACATAATACGTTTGATAAACGCGGATTATTAAAGGATCCGTTTAGTAATGTAATGCGTCTCTCTGAAAAGACGGTTGGTGATTTTATAAAAGATGAAAATGTTGTGGATTTTTTTACGAATCTTGAACCGCTGCTTCTTGCATACCCGTGCGGCGAACCTGAAATGAAACCGGATGTTATGAAGGAAACGAAAATATTGATGAAAAAAAAAGAAGAAATGAAACGAGCTATTAATGAAAAACAGGATGAAAAAAAAAGGCAATACAATGAAATTTCAAAAAAAAATCCTGAAATATTTCAAAAAATTGAATCCCAACAAGAAATGATTTTCGGATTACAAGATGAGAATTATAAATTGAAAGAACAAAATCGGCAATTGAAAGAACTTTATAGTAAATCTCTTCGAGAGAATGCAGAATTGAAAAAAAAGATATAAAACATTTCATTTTAATTTATTTAATTAATTCACTATTACTCACATTTTTCTTTATTTTAGACATTGTTTCTCACGCTGACGACATCGAACAACTCAAAAACCTTTAATATATGCAACAAGATCAAGAAGATAAAGTCAAAATAAATGGACTGAAATTCCTTTTGAAGAGTCAAGTATACGAAAAATATAAGAAATACAAAAATCAACGAATAGTTATTCATTTTATTTTTTATTTTTTCACTTGTAATTTCCGACTCTGAATCCGACGACGACGTCTCTGAACCTGAATCCGACGACTCTGAACCTGAATCCGCTCTTTCTTTTTCTGATCCAGATTCAGAATCTGTTTGTGTCTTGTTTGAATCGGTGGATTCAGATTCGCTTGAATCGCTTGATTCTTCATACTTCTTTTTCATTATTTTATTATAAAGCGAAAACATTATATATTGGCCCTTTTTTGAAGACCAGTATCCGACTTCATCATTTGTGTCAACATCGTAAAGATAAGGAACACTATCCTTGGATTTAATATAATAAGGGTGTCCGTTAATTTCCATACGCACAGATTCAGATGAGATTTGTGTTGATTGGTGTGACATTTTGATTTTGAAAAGTGTGTCGTCGTCGGTTCGTTTATTTATCGGTTGTTATTTACTTGCTCTATTCATCATGCAATAACAGTTTTCAATTTTTTTATAAATACGATCTAAATTCCATAAAATAAAAATAAAAATATTTAATATGAATATAATATATACATATTAAAAGTAAATAAAAATATAAAACTAGAAAATATAATGGTTTTCCTTTTTTTATTAGATGCAACATGTAGTATTATATGTAAGTGCGCATTTAAACTTGGAACATGGGTTGTCTATAAATCATACGACGGAGTATATTATTTATACAGTGGCACATATAACAATACGAATAATAATAATAATAAAACAATTAAAAAATCAAATACTGGCGAAGATGCAGATTTAGAAAATAAAAAAAACGAAATTGATTTGTCGCATTATGTAATCATAACCGAAGAAGAATATGATGGTTTAAAAAACAAAAATGATAAAAGTAAAATCCATAAACGAAATGTATCATCATTAACTAAAAAAATGGTTGCGAGCAATCAAGAGTGGAAATGTGGATCGTGCAACCAAACGCTCGATTATACGTATGAAATCGACCACCACATTCCGCTATTTAAAGGAGGGAGTAATGAAGTGGGTAATCTAATTGCATTGTGCAGGAACTGTCACGGAAAAAAAACACTACTCGAAAATATTTGATTGTATCAAATATAAGTTAATTTAACTATTAGTATATTTGATAATTAAATTATATTTGATATATATAAATATATAAATATATAATACTCAATTTAAAAATGCATGGTTTTAATAATAAAAAAATAATTAAATGGGTGGAAGAGTGGGAAAATATATTAAAACCAGATTGCATTTATTGGTGTAATGGTTCTAATGAAGAATATGATAACTTATGTGAGCAACTTGTAAAATGCGGAACGTTTAAAAAACTTAATCCAAATATAAGACCCAATTCATATGCAGCAAATAGTGACCCGGAAGACGTTGCTCGAGTAGAAGATCGAACATTTATTTGCTCAAAAAATTCTATTGACGCAGGCCCTACAAATAATTGGTGCGATCCCGCCATAATGCGTAACAAATTATTATCATTATACAACGGCGCAATGAAAGGGCGAACAATGTACATTATTCCATTCAGCATGGGTAATCCAGAATCTAATTTTTCTAAATTCGGGTTACAAATCACAGATTCGGCGTATGTAGTTGTAAATATGAAAATTATGACACGAATGGGAAAATATATTTTAGAATTATTAAACGCAGATGACGATCAAGAGTGGGTCCCTTGTATTCATTCAGTCGGCGCACCACTTATAGAAAAAGCAATGGATGTTCCGTGGCCGTGTAATAATAAAAATAAATACATTGTTCATTTTCCAGAAACTCGTGATGTTTGGTCTTTTGGTTCAGGATATGGCGGCAATGCACTATTGGGCAAAAAGTGTTTTGCCCTGCGCATAGCTTCTCTCATGGGGCGCGACGATGACTGGTTAGCAGAGCACATGTTGATTTTAAAATTAACAAACCCAGAAGGGCGTGTTAAATACATTGCCGCTGCATTTCCTTCTGCGTGTGGTAAAACAAATTTGGCTATGATGGTTCCATCCATTGTTGGTTGGAAAGTAGAGACAATCGGAGACGACATATGCTGGATGAAATTTAGTGCAGATGGTAAATTATACGCCATTAATCCGGAAAATGGTTTTTTTGGAGTAGCCACCGGAACCGGATGGAATACAAATGCAAATGCTATGCACACATTACATTCAAATTGCTTATTTACAAATACGGCAACTACAGTCGATGGAGATGTTTGGTGGGAAGGAATGACTGAAAGTAAACCGGATTTTTTAACTGATTGGCGAAATAAAGAGTGTAGTTTTGTTTCTGATTCAAAAAACAATTTACCGGCCGCTCATCCTAATTCACGTTTTACAGCTCCTGCGAGTCAGTGTCCGTGCATTGCGACAGAATGGGAACACATGAATGGTGTGCCAATTTCAGCAATTATTTTTGGCGGGCGTCGTAGCACCACAATGCCGCTAGTTGCCGAGGCATTCAATTGGGAACATGGTGTATTTTTGGGTTCGGTTATGGCAAGCGAAACAACTGCAGCTGCTGGTGGCGAAATAGGTAAATTACGGTTTGACCCAATGGCGATGTTGCCGTTTTGTGGATACAATATGGCCGACTATTTTACTCATTGGCTGAAAATGGGTAATACAAACAATGATAACGACAATGGCAATGACAATGACAATGACAACAAGTCAAATAACGAGCTACCAAAAATTTTTATTGTAAATTGGTTTAGGCGTAATGAAAATGGTAAATTTATTTGGCCAGGATTTAGTGAAAATTCAAGAGTATTGAAATGGATATTTGATCGGACTGATGGTAAGTTAGATGCGAAGGAAACGCCGATTGGATACTTGCCATACGTGGATGATATTGACACCACATCATTGAACATTTCAAAAGCCGATGTTGAATCCATTATAGATATAGATGTAAACGGATGGAGAGAATATATTATTCAAATTAAAGAATTTTATAGTAAATTTCATGACCGTATTCCAGATAAACTTTATAAAATATTAAATATTTTAGAAAACAATTTTAATTTGCAATTATTGAACAAGTAAAAAAATATACAAATAAAAATAAAAATAAAACAGTATTATAAATAAAAAATAAATAAAAAGTAAATAAACTAGTAAAATAGTAAAATGGTTTATGTCAAAGGACGAAGTTTATGCAGGGGGAATTGCCCTCTACCCGTTTTTCAATATAATATAGATAATGCCAATACAAGTTTGGTGCCGAGGTTCGTAAGAAATACTATTATTATCAACACATCACGGTTTCAAGGCGGAGGTCGACTGCAGTTTGCAAATCAGCAGCTGAATGCTTTTGGAAAATGGGCGGGATGTCCGGGTGGTTCTGGACCCGGATATTCTTCTACTAATCGTTACATTCCTAATCAAAATACCAGCGTTGGTCCGGCAGTCGGAGGTCCTCAAACGATTTGTTTTTCGCGTTGTTGATCATCTATCGCATTCGCAATAATATGCGTAAATGTAGAATTATATTTAAATTTAGCAAAATCTTATTATTTTATTTTCTTATGATAAAGTATAAATAAAATATATATTTAGTAATTTCATAACAAAAATGGTTAAAAAAGGTTCTGATGGAATGTACCACCTTGCAGGACATACATATTCTGTAATTCGAGGAGCTAGGTCTCAAGTTATGCACGGCACCGCCTACAAAACTGTAGGCGGTTTGACGAAGAGTCATCTCATGTACAACAAGTATGGCCGAATCGTTTCCAGACGCAAACACGCAACCGCCAAACGCGAGAATCGTCTTAAAAAAGCTGGATGGGTTCCGATTGGTAAAGGGAAATTTGGTTCCGTTTTTGTCGGTGATAAGAAAACGCGTAGTAAGCGTAGTTCAAGCAAAGGTCGCCGCGGCAAGTCACACAAAAAACATTAAGTGACATTAAGTGATAGATTTATAATAAATGATAAGAAATAACGTCATGAAAATTCACAAAAAAATGAATAATAAAGTAAATGTTTCTTCTTTTTATTATTAATATAAAATAAATTATATATATTATATAATTTATTATGGACAATATAAAATTAAAAAAATTAACTTTTATTGATATAACGACTTCTGTTAATCATAAATTTATTAAAAATAGAGCAATTGGCGCAAGTGAATATCAATGTTATAATCTAATGGAAATATTATCGCATGCGCACTCAATAACTTGTTATAATTTAAATAAAGATGTAGTTAACATTGACAATATTTTATACAAATCATTTGAAAATGATTTATTAAATGATGACATTGAAATTGATTCTGTTATAATAGTGCAACGCATGCTTCCAAACATAAAAAATAAAATATACAATAAAATAAAAAATAATAAAATACTTTTATGGATTCATGATTTAGTGGAAATGTATGTATTTATGTGTAACTATAATAGCGAAGAACAAGCATACTATAAAAATAATGAACGATTTAGAGATGAAATATTAAGAGAATTTTATGAAAATAAAAATATAAATTTTATATTTGTAAGTAACTTCATAAAACATAAATTTGTAAATTATTTTAAAAATTACGGGTTTATAATAGAACAATCGAGATTACATGTAATATATAATATTATGTATGAAGAAGAATATGCAGGTGTAAAAAATGACATTATTCCAGTAAATAAAAATTATATTACATATGCGTCAGCATGGCAAAAAGGAATAGAACATGTTATAAATGTATTTGATTATGCAAAAAAATATGATCGAGAATTGAAACTAGTTTTACTTTCTCCTGGTTATGACTGGAATAATTGGACTAGTTATGCGAATGATCTAAAACAAAAATACGGTAAAGATGTAATCATTCATGGTCCCGTAGATAAATTAAAATATTCAAGAATAATTAAAGAATCTCTTGTTGTTTTATCAACAATATTTGAAGAAACATTTGGCTGCGTTTTTGCAGAGAGTTATTATTTAGGAACACCTGTAATAGCCGACCACAGAAGCGGAGCCATTAGAGAAATTATAGATAACAATTTTATAGTTAATTTTGATAATAAAAAAGAAACGTTTAACAAAATTATGGAGGTAAAAAATAATAGAAACAATATGAATGTACACTTGAATTCAAAATTTGGTTTGGAAGAAAATTTGAAATTATGGAATAGTATTATAAATTATAAATATAACATAGTAGATAAAGTAAAAAATTTTCGAGGACATTATAATTTATGCGAAGGAACAGTAAAAAAGTATATTGAATATATTAAAAATAGTGACATACTTGACATTGGAAGTAATGTTGGTTTTTTTAGTGAAGCGATTATAAAGAATACAACTTATAAATCAATTCATTTGTTTGAACCATCAAAAGAATATTATGAACACGGTAAGCATTTATTACAAAAGTATAATAATATATATTTTAATAACTATGGTTTAAGTGATACAGAATATATAAGAATTTTATATAAATCACCAACAGACAATATAGGATGGAACACTTTTCTTGAAAAAGACCCTAATCAACCAAATAATTTTATTGATTATATGATAAAGGAAGAATGTATTTTAAAAAAATTAGATGATTATGAAATAGATAATATAGATTTTATAAAAATCGATGTAGAAGGTTTTGAAAATCAAGTTCTAAAAGGAGGAATGAATTTAATTTCAAAACATAAACCATATATACTAATAGAAGTTGGATGGGGGACTAATCATCCTAATTGGAAAGATTGTGAAAAACAATATAATAAATTATTTGAACTTGGGTATAAAAAAGTAATTTTTAAAGATTACACAGAAGATGTATTATTTGAACCTATATAAAAATGAAACTATATTTAATTTTAATAAAAAATATATAAGTATTAATAATATAAATAATATAATAAACATAACAAATATGGATGATATTTCAATTGGTTATTTAAGTTGGAAACGTCATAATGTTCTAGAACAAACTTTAAAAAGTCATATAGATAATGGCTTATTTGACCTTATAAAAAAAAATAACAGAATCATATTTTTCCAAGAAATATCAGACATTGATAAAATAATAGCAGATAAATACCAATGTATACATTTTGGAGAACCAGATAATATAGGTATATTAAATGGATTTATAAAATTATTAGAAAAATGCAACACGGAATATTTTATTTTTTCAGAAAATGATTGGTTGCTTATAGAGAACGGCGAAGTTACTAAAAATATATTAGAAGATTGTTTAGAGCTTTTAAATAATAATTATTGTAACGTAATCAGATTGAGAAGTTCTTCGAACCCCGGAAAACCCTTGTATTCTATGCCAACGGATGTTGAAGAATGGCAACGGCAAAATGTTAACGATTTTCCATATAAATTAGAAAGTTTAACATGGGTAAATGAACCAAATCATGTTTATAATAATATATTGGAAGAATTTAGTAATAATTATAAATGGTACATTACTACATTAAAAAATCAAAAATGGTCAAATAATATTTTCATTGCAAAAACTGAATTCTTGAAAAAAACAATATTACCCTTGATTGCAATATGTAAAAATAATAATAATGATAAATATACAGGATTGGAAGACATTTTAACAAATTATAATAATTACCTAAGTATAAATGATGAGCTAGATTGTATTATAAAAAATTATTCAAATATAAAAATTGCTGGAGGTAAGGGACTATTCATGCACAAAGATTATATATAAGTTGGCAGCGGCGACTTGTACACATTCATTCGTGTAAAAAGTATATACGCAAAAAATGGACATTTATTTTAAATAAGGAAATATATTTTATTTTAAATAATTTTTTATTAAATATTATTTAAAATAAATTATATATTAAGAATATAGATAATCTAGTAGAAGTAGAATGGGATACACGAGAGATAAAAAAACCGGTCTATACAATATTAAAGGAAACACATACGAAAAAATTCGCGGATCACGAACGCAAGTTATAAATGGAACTGCCTATATGACAACCGGTGAACTTACAAAAAATCAACTGGTTTACAGTAAAGAGGGATACATTGTCAGCAAAAAAAAACACATTACCGCAAAAAAAGAAATGCGTCTTGAAAAATACGGTTACTTTACCAAGAAAGGCAAATTCGGTTCAACGAAGAAAAGAAAATCAAAGGGACGACGGTCACGGTCGCATTCGATGAAAGGTGGTGGAGAAGATGAAAGTGGGTCGTGGTAATATGAAAGTAAATGTTGACACTTCGATACCGTTTCAAAAAAAAGTCAATTTATATTTACTTGTCCTTTCGTATAACGTTCTTTCATTTAGTGGCATATTAGGAATTGATATTATAGAAATAGACGTTATCATTGAAGAAGAAAAAAAGAAAGGAGAACAAAGTTTTATTTTACAATTTTTGCCAAAAGATATAGAACATTCATGTTTTCACGCCATTCAACTTTTATTTAATAGAAATGAAATTGATACACTTATAATTCGAAAAATTAATCAAATGGCGGAGGCGCATAACGCCGGAGGTTCAAAACGTTTTCAGAAAAAATACAATAAATATCGGAAACACAAATCTCGGAAACACAAATCTCGGAAACACAAATCTCGGAAACACAAATCTCGGAAAAGTAATAAAAAAAACGCAAAAAAAAATAAGATGTTTTAGGACATGGATAACAATATAACAATACAATCAACATAATTATTCTGACTCCAAAATAAACTGATTCAGAACAAAATTGATACCATAGTAAGTGCAAGAAAATAAAACACTTATAAAAAGTAGCCCAGAGAGATTATGATTTCCGTCCTTGTTAAAAATGCTGGGTAAATACATGAGCAAATATTTACGCATAATTGGTAGCTGGAATGTGAAGTAGAGAATGGCTAGAAGAATCGGGACTTGTAATGTGTCGTAAATGACGTCGAGAGATTCTGACTGGTTTACCATTTTAGCGCGATGGTCCATATAAGAACGAGTATTTTCATGGTGTTCGCGTATATAATCCACGTGATCTCTCGGAATATAATTTGGAACAGTTTGTTCATCCGAAATGACGGATTCGGTATTTCTAGGAACATCACGAATGGGTAGAGCCGTGAGTCCAGAACTTGTGGCGCGTTGCAATCCCGTCACCAATTCGTTTACGTTGATATTGGTTGCTACGGTGGTTTGATGTTGTTCTTGTTGTTGTTGCTGTTGTTGCTGCTGTTGCATCGGTGCCCCCCCTGAAATATTCGGATTGTATGTTTGAACAGGAATTTCCAGTTTCTGATTCTGAACAATGCCAGACCCGTGTGTAGCGCTTGCAGGAGCTCCGGGCAAATCATCGATACTTGTTGTGTCGCTCATCTTTTTTATTTTATTATTCTATAAATAAACTCCTTAAATGTTGTGTTGTCGACGACGCGTGGAGGAAATAAATGAATATGAATAAATTCTTATAATTTTCTTCTAAATATATGGAATAAAATTATACTATATCATATTACGCAATCCGTTGCTCAATTCCACCATTTTTTTATTTTGGTCGCATTTTTGGGTCGAAATTTTATACTTGTAACATTCGTTTCCGTATTTGTAAATTTGTCCGTTTGTTACATCTTTTATAGGCGGCGACTCAAAGTGAATACAATTTCCATCTTTGCACGCCTTTCTAAATAATGCGGCAAGTCCGAGCCCGAGAATAATAGATAGAATGTATTTGCTATTCGACTTGTGTATCCATTCTTGTATGTTGATCATTGTTCTGTTAATTAATATTGTTAATATTATTACATGCTATTTTTTATTTTTACTTAATTTTTACTTGTTATATTTTAATTCAAGTAATTTTCAAACAATTCTCTTGTGCTCATCATTGATTTATCAACATCTTTAACACTCCCTAAACTCACATTCAACTCTGTAATATCTACATTTACCACATTTTTCGTGTATAAATAATTTAATATTTTCTTACCATTTTCTAAATTTATTCCGCCACTATCAACTGTCCCGGTGGATGGTATATATTTTGGATCGATACAGTCCACGTCAAACGATATATGAAATGGCGATTTTCCCACAAATTGTTCGATTTTTGCAAGTGCCGATGGTAAATCACTATTTATTTCGGATGGCGTAATTGTTTTAATATTGTATTTATAAATAATGTCAACTTCAAACGGGTCCAAACAACGCGTTCCAACAAATAATAAGTTTTCAAGCTTGAGTTTATTTTTTATAAAAGGGAAATCTCCATTTACATCTTTGTCTATTCCTGTTATAAAACTTAAAGGCATTGCATGATAATTTTTAGCGAGCGCGCTATCATACGTATTGATATCTCCGTGAGCGTCAAAATATATTACTTTTGCGTTTGGGTGTTGGTTTAGCGTGTCTGCCATTGTTGCAATTGCCATAGAATGATCTCCGCCTATGTTTATTTTTGGACTTTTTATTGCCTTATTTGCATTGTAAAGGTTAATAATATTTTTATATAAATCATTTGTCATTTTAATTTTTACGAAGGAATGATCTTTGTGATTTATCAGTTTCGAAAATTTGCTTGGCGTTTTATCTACGCCCGGTTTATTTTGTCCTAAACTTTCTGGATAAAGAACTATTTTTTTGAATTTATGTTTGATGTATTTAAAATCTTTACCTCGTGAAAAAAATAACCTTCTTGTTTTAAAATTATTTTTATTTTTATTATACGCGTAATCTTTTTTATTATTTTTTTTTACTGTGTGACACTTGTACATTATATTACAGTTCGCTTTTCCATATTTTGTAATTTGACGATTATAAGAAGCAACACTACAATTTTTTTGTTTTTTAATTCTCATCTTTTATTTATTTATCAAAAAAATAATATATATAATATATAACTTATAAAATTTACTTTACATAAATATAAAATTTACTTTACATAAATATAAAATTTATTATATATATAAAAGGTTTGATCAAAAAATAAGAAGTTACTAATACTAATAAATATAATATATACATAATATACATATACTATTATGAAATATCTCTCTATAAAAACATTCATTATAAGTTTTCTTGTAGGCATGTTGTTCATTCACTTATCTTCGCCGTCTCAGCGGTCGGTTGTCGTCTACCCCACCGTCGATAATCAAGACATGTTTCAATACAAGGACATGGCCGACAACTGTTTTTCTTTCAACCCCGATACCGTCAAGTGTCCATATTTAGATAACAATGTTAGCGTCATTCCGCCCCAAGTTTAGAGGCGCGCGCGGTTACAAACTGCATATGCGTTTATTCTGCCGATACATACTAACCGTATTGGTCTGACTGCAAATCGGCGGCTGGTATTTGTTTTTCAGAAAAAAAGGCGTGTCACTACTTCCTGTGAATCTGCACGCGCTTGCCGCCTCATTTCCAAACGCGGTTCGAAGAGAATTGGCATTTGTATTGATCGCATTGAGTTTTAATCTCTCGATTCGGGTGCTGCTATCCACCGCACCTTGAATTGAATATTGGCGGTTATTCGGTTTAAAAATAACGGTCGATGCGCCGCCCGTATTATTATTACACGCATACGGATTTACGCGCGGTTTATACGTGTCATTCGTTCGATACACTTGAGGACCAGTTGCGCTGCTGGTCGGCCATAAAAGTTCAGAATCGGCGCCGGTATATGCAACACCCGTCGCGCGATTAATGGACGCGTTTTGCTGATACGTTTTGCAGCGGGATTTTAGATATCCGGTCGTGTCGGAATAATACGCTCGACTTAAAAGCGTGGATGCGCTTCGAACCACGTTATTTTGCGGATTGCAGCCAATGCACTTGGTCGCATAAATTCCGGTATTAATTTCATATGCGTCGTCTCCTTGTCCAATGCTAACGGTTCCTTGATTCTCGACAATGGTGCCCGACGCTTTTGGCACAGAGGTAAAATGTTCGCTAATTGTGTAAGAATTTCCACCGGGTTCAACGCACTTGCAATCCGAATTGGCTCCAAGATACGAAACGGCACCCGGGCGGTCTATTAATAAACCAATGGTTGCCATTCTTTTCCCCGATGATGATGAAGCAACATACGCTTCCGGATTTGTAATTACACCGGTGACTGTATTCATTGCATTGGCAACCGCGGTGGGAACATGCTGGCGTCTCCAGTGTTTTATAGGGCGCGCCTTAAATTCCGGCCCTTTAAACTCATCTTGGTTTATATTTGACGGGATGCCGTTCGTATTTGGGCGATGGAGTCCAGGAACCGAACTGTTTGCTGTTTTAGTTTTCGTAGCATAATGAGGGACCCTTGTTGTGACAAGCGAATTGGATGTCCTAAAGTTTAATGGAGCGCTCTGTTTTGGAGTATTTACAACCGGAGTAGTCATTGTATTGTATTGTATTTTTGTATTTGTATTTGTATATATATATATTGTTTAATAATAAAAATATATATATTTTTTGTATTACTAATTTTTATTTGTTATTTCTTTTTACTCAATGTCTTCTTCTTCTTTTGACGGAATGAACGTCTTCTTTTGACGGAATATTTTCTTCTTTTTGTCAAACGTTTTGCACCACCTTCTGCTATTGCCGTCTTACTTTTTCTTTTTTCTATACATTCAGGACAAGCAGATTTTCGTAATAATGCACCCGTTTTGCCTTTTGTATGTGTAGGATCACGACAATACGCATTTCCACAAACCTTACAACGAAATTTCTCAGTATTATGCTCACACAATGATACGCCATAACATTCCTTACATCTAACATCTGGCTTTAAATGTTTACATATATACATTGGCCAACGAGGATCTGCCATAGCAAAATAAACATTAGAACCAAATTTATTATACAAGGCGTTAATCATTTTTGCACATGAAATGCAACTTTCTTTATATTTTGATTTATGGCGCGCGTGCGATTCTTCAATTGGGGTTGGGGTTGCTCTTAACTGAATCGCAAGAGCGCGCTGCTCGTCAGTATCGGCATCTCGATTAGCTTTATTCATCTCTAAAGTTTTAATCTTCCTGGCCATTGGACCTATTTCATCTTCATCTTGTTCTTCCTCTGCAACAAAAGCTCCTTTATAAAAATCATGCGGACCAAAAGCATCGTCCGCAACAAAATCCTGCAGATTTAAAGGTTCGTCATCTAAGTCGCCGGCAAAAACTCCTTCCCCAAAATCAGTATCATGAAATGGATCCTCGTCCATATTTTATTTATTAATATATATATATATATTGATAAATAAAATAAAAAGGATTTTATTTTATTTTATCGAATGTCTTCTTTTTATCGAATGTTTATTTAGTTTGTGATTTTGATCTTGATCTTGATCTTGATCTTTTTGAACGAGATCTTCTTGAATTCGATTTTCTTGACTTTGACCTTGATTTTTGATACCTTTTTTTTGACATTTTTCTACTCTTACCTCCTTTAAAAAAATCAAAAAAAGATGATTTTTCTGGTTGTTGTGGTTGTTGTGGTTGTTGTGGTGGCGGTTGTTGTGGTTGTGGTGGATTTTCAGCGAGATACTGGCGACTTCTGATTTGTTCAATTTCGTAGTTAGATGGTTCCGGACGCTGAACTATCGCACCAACTTCTTGATCTGCCCCATCATATGAATCCACCATTTGTCGTAAGCGACGAATAGATTCAGCATACAACATTTTATCACGTTTATTTAGTGTTGAATATAATCTAATTAATTCCGTAAGCTCGGGTAACTCAAATTTACAATCTACAAGTTCGTCAAAAGTATATACCTGGAGAAAAGTAGAAAGAGGAAGCTCTTTTTTAAATCTATAGAAAGTTTCACACGGATCTTCAGAATTACGAATATCTTTTAACATTTGTATATTATGTTGTAATTCACTACCTGCCATTTCTTGCAGTCGTGTTTGTTCTTCTGAAGTAGGAGATTCTACACCGAAATAATCAAGTAGTGACATTTTTTATTTTAATTTTATTTTTAATTTTATTTTTAATTTATACAAATATTTTATTATAATTTTATAAATAAATTATAATAAAATATAGACACATACATGTTTAATTTATAAAAAATATGAAAAATTATCCTAAAGATTCATATAAAGATTATAATTCAAAGGTAAACTAATTATACCGCAAAAGTTCATTAATTGCGAGTTCGCAAGCAATTTGTTCGGCTTTTTTCTTGATTTTGTGCGTGCCTTGTGCGAAAAACACGACAATTTTCGATTCATTTTTTACAATGGAGTGAATACTTGCGAATGATTTCAAGTCGGAATACTTGTACGCGTTGTGATAATCGGCTTCATAAAATTGCTGACCGAGACACAAGTATACGCCCATTGTGTATCCCGTTTCTACCGTGTGTGAAATTTGGAAATAGTCGGGTGTAGTTTTGAATTCTTTTTGTATTTTGACCTGGAGAATATTTTTATAATTGTCGTCATTCTTGATGAGACTCACCCAGTCAATGTGCGTATTGAATACGTTTTCAATGAACAGCTGCGCCATTTGAAATCCGGGACCAGTAATAAACAGATTTTTAAACCACTCGTCTTCATCTTTTACTTCGATTTTATTGAAATCGAGAAAGAGAGCGCCGATGAATGCTTCGAATAAACAACCGAGTTTTTTGAGATTGGTTCTGGTGTGTTTTTCCTCGGCGTGTTTTGAAATAACGAGCCACTTATGAAGACCCATCTCATACGCAATTTTACCGATGGATTCATTTTTTACAATGGCTATTTTTTTTTCCGTCATGAATCCTTCATTCTCTTTAGGAAAACGGCGATAAAGGATGTATTTTGCTATGCATTCGAGGACTCCGTCTCCTAAGAATTCCAAACGTTCATTTGATTTAGTTTTTAGGGGCATACAATTTTCTGGTTTTTCAGCAATGGTGATATTTTCCCGCAAATTATCAGCCAGGGGGCGTTTTGTGTAGGACTTGTGAATGAATGCGCGCCTATAAAGTTGAATATTGTTGACGGTGGGTATAGGAATGCCATATTTTTGAAGAATAAATTGAACATCGCTCAATGTAATCTCCACATTTTGTTCATTATAAGGGTTGAACATCATTCCGCCATTTTCAGTGTATACAATGTCTTCTTCGTATTTTAGGAAAGTTATCGGCGGATTGGCGCTTTTGCTGCCGTTGTTGCCATTGTTGTTGCCGTTATTTCCATGTGATAATTCGGTCATAGTTGGAGTTGGGTTACTAAAATGCTTTTTTATATATACTCGGGGCGGTATTTTTAAATGATTTTACGATATATTAAGCAATTTTCAATTTTTGATTAAAATAATTTGGAAATAAAATTAAGATAAATTTGGAAATAAAATTAAGATAAATTTGGAAATAAAATATTTATAGAGTATATAAAAGAAAACAATTAAAATGGTGTTAATGAATGCAGGAAAAGCCGCGAGGTATCAACAGAGTATAACGAACAACAACGCGAAGAGTTACGGGTTAAAGATGGGTGGTCTCACCCCGCTTGTCGGCAGAGGGCAGTTTGCAAACATTGCAATTCAACAAAATGGCGCATATTGTGGTTGTGTTCCTTACGAGTTCAACGCCGGTATTCTTTACATGAAACAGAGGAACATTTTCCAGAAGAACCAGTCCAGTTCTGGTGGTGTGGGCAGAATGTATACTCAGGCCGGCATTAACAATGCTTTAGGATGAAGTAAATAAGAATAAGAAGTTGAGAGATAGAGAGAGCGGAGAGAAATTAAATAAAGATAATAAAATAAAAGATAAAAGCAGGTAAATATAAAATAGTGATAAATATATATTTAACAATATTTTATACATTTTTAATTCCAATAAATTCCAATAAATTACAATAAAATCCAATAAAATCCAATAAATTCATAATGAAAATGAATGAAAACGAGCTTCAAAAAATGGAAAATTATAACAAGGTAATACTCGACAATGAGGACGAGATTTATTCAAGGTATACAAATATTATTATTCAGTATTTATTACTTGGAATTGAGAAAATAAAAAATCATGATGCAGAATATGTAAAATATATTTTAATAAAGGGACTATTTACGATATCCTATGTGTTCAAGATGTTATTAATGTACACTTGTAATTTACAATTGACGTATCATCACTGTCAGAAGTCGTATTCTTACTACATTGAGTTTATCGGACAAATCGGAGATGATGCCGTGACGTATTTACAGCTGAATTCAAAAGATGCGGCATTATTCGTATACAAAAAAACAATATTCGATATTTCGGATGAAATAAAGAAAAAATATACAGAACATGATGTAAATGAAAAAAAAAACAAACACGTGTCGATAATGATTGACGTTTACAACAAGATAATAGAAACTGAAATAACGCATTTGAATTCCGAGCAGTTAAAAAATACAGAATTTATAAATAGGATATACACAAGCATTGGGCGCGTAAACAGTAAACTGTGTAAACTGTATTACTCAAGTGGGAATTTAGAAAATTCAAAAGGAAACGAAAAAACGACGAACGAATTGGTTAATGGTGGTGGTGATACAAGCACAAGCACAAGCACATTTTTTAAAAAAATAGTTTATATTAAAAAATTTTGCGATATAGTTGTTTTAAAAAAAACATCTAATAACGTAATCATAAATGTGGATAATGGCAATAACAGTAACAACAATGGCGTCGACTATTATAAAGATTACATAAAAATGATTGAATATTTTACTAAGAAAATAAGAAAAATAAACGATTTGCCCGATGCGTTTGAACAAGATTTGATAAAAAAAAGTTTTTCCGAACAATTTGAAGAAAAAATAAAGTTGCATAATGTATCGAAATTTATAAACTGGATATTTTTGTATTCATGAATAGAGTTAAGAGCTGTTTATAATGGTTCGTGTTCTTAGTTTTGGAACATGTTTTTTTACGACATTGTCGTCGGGTTGAATAATATGAGAATAAATATTTAAAAATTCAACACGGAATAATTCTTTGATAAAATCGTAAATGTCGTGTAGCACATAATCTTCGCATTTTCCGACAATAAGAACACTACCGGTTCGAAAGATCATGAACGAGATTTCAATGTAATCGGGTAAATTTGTGGCGGGTTGTTGTCCGTTTTGAATGCGAACGCACTCGTCGTCGGTGCGGCCGATGTAATAGAAGAATTTGCACTGAATTCCCGGATAAGAACAAGAATCATAGTTGCTGTTGATTCTGTATTTATATTTGAGTATATTGTAGAGTTTGTCCCTGTCAATGTAAAATCCGCAGTTGAAATTCGAATTAATTAGAACCGTTTCGCAGTTGTCTTTTTTACATTCAATGTGTTCGCCGACGATGATTTTTAGCGTGCGAATGAGAATGTCGATGACGTTTTGGAGGGAGTCGTCGTGTTGAATTCCCGGAATCTCGAGTTTCCCGGTATTGAACACTTTAATGTGCATTTCTTTAAAAATGCGTGCATCCGGCGGCGAATTTTCGTCTTCAAGGCGGATAATGAGAACAAAACAATTGAAGAATGCGCGTTTCTTTTTAGATCTGCAATTCAGAATGTCTTTTTTAGAGAGGCCGATATTTATTTTCCGGTGGTCTTTGAATTTGATTCTGCCGTCTGGATTATCAATGTGTTCAATGATTTGTGTTTCGATAAATCCGTCATTCTTGTCGATTTCTTTTTGAGTATGTGCTTCAATTTCTTCGAGCTCTTCTTTTGTTGTGCACGAGAATTTAATTTGCTTTTTAATAATTCCGCTGCATTGTGATGCGTATGACATAATGGGGATATCCCAGAATACCTTTTTTATGTCGATGGGTGTATTCAGAAATGATATTTTTGTTTTTGTTGAAATGTAAATGGGTGAGCATGTTGGAACCAGGGGATCGGCGGCGTCGTCGCGATTGTCGCTATCAGTGTTGTTGTTATTGCCATCAGTGTCATCATTGCAATAATTGTCATCATTGCCATCAGTGTTGTTTTTTTCAGCGTTGTTGTTGTCATAATTATTATCGCATTCTCTTTCACATTCGGATTTAGCATGCTTATTATATTTACGTTTACATGGTGCATCGGCATGATATGCATTATATGATTCATAGGATGGCATTTGTTTTTTTATTTCATTGTCGCCGCCGCAATGATCATTTTTGTCGTTTTCACAGGGGATTGTTGTGGTTGTTATGATGGTTGTTGTTGTTTCAGCAGTCACTATTTTTTTACACGCATCATTTGGATGACTGCCTTTATTTTTGCATGTGCTGTGTTTGTTATATTTGTTGGCATGGCGCATTGACTGCGACTCTTCTTCGCGATCACAGCACCCCACCATCCCCATTAAAAAGTTGGACCACTCATTATCTATATTATTTTCTTCTTTATGCGCCGGGTAAACAATTTTCATACAGGCGCCGTGTCGGGTTGTATTTATTGTATTTTAAGCAATAAATGAAGATATAATATTGTATTTAAGTATATTGCATAATCAATTTTTTATTAATTGACACTTTTAAAACGATAAATAATAAATAAAACAATAAATAATAAATAATAAATAATAAATAGATCAATAAATCAACTTAAAAGCATCGAGTAAATAAAAATATAAATAATTATCTATTATTTAATTATATTCAATATGAGTTTGAGCAGTCGTTGGTCTCTTTTTTCGAGAGGTGGTGGTGATAAAAATCAAGACCATGTAGAAAGTGGAGACAATACCAATGGAGTAGAAGTATTTTCTGCGAAGAAGGACGAAGAAGAATTTTCTGTCAAGAAGGAAGAAGAAGAAGTTGTAGTAAAAGAAGAAGAAACGATTGTTGAAACGACTTGTAATCCCGAAAATGATTCCGCAGATTCCGCGGATTTTTTTTGTGGAGAATGTGCAGGTGTAGACGCGGACGCATTGTATGAAAAAGCGAATGAGTGTTATTTAAAAATGTTAAAAATGCGAGTTGCTGTGAAAAATGATATTTGCGATAATAAGAACGACGATGGTAACAATCATTACAAGGGAATTAAAACAGAAGTGATGCCGACAATGCCGGTTCTTTTTATCGAAGAGTTTGTTCCGGCGCCATACAAATTCGGTTATAAGAAGTCGGCGTCGGCGGTTAGTGTTACCGATTTGCGCGCATACATTTATTATGACTCGTATCGGTGCGTATACGTTTTGAACGGAACACGTCGGCGTGACGACGAGAATGGGTCGGGGCTAGAAAGGAAATTTCCGGATATTCGCATGACGTTCAAGTCGAGAAGTTCGCTGGCATTTTTTTTGAGGCGGTCCACGTGTTCGTGGAAGCACGATTTGAGTGTGACCATGTTTTCCATGTATCGCAACGTCATTCATTTGACGACTTGCGGGGCGATGCCGAGTTTTCACAGCATTCACAATTGCCGCAACAAGTTTCGCACGGAGCTATTCGGATACGATGAATGTCACGTATCGATCAAGACGTTTGAGTCGTATTTAAAGGTGTTGAAAGAAGGCGGAGAAGACGGATACTTGTTTCGATAGACGAATATGAACATGTCGAAACCTTGATGATGTTTACACCCTTGAAGATTTAAAATGAGACAAAACCCAATAAAAATCAATAAGAGTGTAAAATAAATTATGACGTTCGTTGAATAAATATTAATGCATAGTAATTAGGGTAATATGGGGTCTGAGTAACTGGTGTACTGCCACCGACTTGTTGATAAATTTCCATGTTTGTATATGCCAAAAAAGTTGTATTTGTTGTGTTATATCCGGAGTCATTGTAAAACCCGGTTTGACTACCACCACCTCCAAAATAATAAGCATGACTATGAGGTGGAATTTGGGATACATTAATCGTATCCGAACCACCCGTGTTTCCAGCACTAAAACTACCAGCGCCAAGTATAAACCTATCACGTAAGTCAGGAGTAGTTCCATTTAACGGAGGAGGACGTGGACTTCCATCACATATCGTAAAACCGCTGGGGATAGAGACAGATTCCCACATAATTATTCCACCAATTGGAATACTGACACCAGAAGGTCCTACAGGTCCTTGTATTCCTTGTTGACCAGTAGGTCCAGTAGGTCCTGGAACAGTGCTTGCGTCGCCAGTTGCTCCTGTTGCGCCGGTTGGGCCTGTATAACCGGTTGGTCCAGTTGGGCCTGTATAACCAGTTGCTCCTGTTGCGCCGGTTGGGCCTGTATAACCGGTTGGTCCAGTTGGGCCTGTATAACCAGTTGCTCCAGTTGCGCCGGTTGGGCCTGTATAACCAGTTGCTCCAGTTGCTCCAGTTGCACCTGTTTGTCCAGTCGGACCTGTATAACCAGTTACTCCTGTAGCTCCAGTTGGACCGGTAGGTCCTGTTCCTGTAGCTCCAGCAGGTCCGGTAGGTCCCGTTGGACCCACGATGGTCCAAGATCTGACAGCAGAATACGGTCCAATTAGACCGTTTGAATATACTGCTTGAACTCTGAAATAAAGTTGCATTGTAGCCGTTAGTGAATTTATCGTTGTTGTTGTGACTAGACCAACATTTATTGTTGTAGAATTCAACATGTTAATATTTATACTATACTGCACATTGTAACTAGCTACTGGATTGCTTGGTGTCGCATATGCGGGCAACCATGAAATTGTTACCGATGTTGTTGACATGAAATTAGAATATTATGATAAAAATTGTATTATAAATATAAATAAATATATTTTAATACTAATTTAATACTAATTTATTTATTTATATTAAATATATTAATTCATGTAAATGCACTTTTATTTACATGAATTAATTGCATGAATAAAAAAATGTTTTCATTAGATGAAGTGGGTTACGACGACGGCGACTTATACAATATATTTATACGGCCCATCTCCTTTAACATTAGTTGTGCTTTTATCACATTCGACGCGAATATTGCCGCGTTTGCCATGAACCAACCAGTTGAACCGGCCATTTTCCCCGTAAACCGTAAATGCATTGTTTTCGAGATCCACTTCGCTCGCGCTGAATACTTTCACTTTACCGTCGTAAATATGCGTAATTTGAACGGTTGCGTCGCCGCTGCCATTACATAATGCGCCAAAATAGTCAGGAAGGTATATTACAACAGATGTTCCGTTTACAATTTCGCCTTTGCCTCGATAATACACGCCGATTTCCGGTCCTTCTAAACAAGTGTGAACGAGATATTTATTGGCGGCGTCAAGAGGATGGTCGATAACGAATGTTTTTGCGCCATAAGTAATTTCATAAGTACTCGTGTTATAATAAAGCATATTTGGACCGGTAACACCACCACTTACTGGTGCTACATAGAATGAATTTGGAGAAGAACTATTTAATCCACCAGTTAATCCACTCAGTATAATGGTATTAGCGTGTTGACTTGTTTGACCGGCTTGAAAACCCAGCGCAACGGCGTATTGTCCTTGACCTATATTACCGGCACTATTACCGATAGCGATTGTATTTTGTCCTTGATTCGTTACACCCGCATCAACACCGATTGCAACTGCATTAGCGCCATCTGCACCAGCACTAGTACCGATTGCAACCGCATTAGCGCCAAGTGCAGAAGGACCATTACCGATTGCAACCGCATTAGCGCCTTGACCAGTGATACCCGCACCACCACCACCCGCACCAAAACCGATAGCAACTGCAGCAACGCCTTGATTCGTTGCACCCGCACCAGGACCGATTGCAACTGCACCAACGCCTTGATTAGAACTACCCGCGACAAAACCGATTGCAACTGCAACACCTTGTCCTGCAGTAATAAGGTTATCATCACCACTATCATAACCTGGGTCACTTGTTGAAGTAAAATAACCAGTGCCTTGACCTGTTAATCCTGCACCAATTCCAATTGCAATACATCCTCCAGATTGTTGTGACATCCCCGCTTGACTTCCGATTGCGATAGAATTGCCGAAATTATAAAAAGGTCCAGTATATCCATTTGGTTGTCCAGGAGCTCCAGTGAATCCGTTAAACCCGGTAAATCCCGTGAATCCGGTAAACCCGACTCCTTGACCTGTTAGTCCAGCTTGATAACCAACTGCAAT